>ERZ772906.530-NODE-530-length-22337-cov-36.259851_pt1 | contig 22337 bp, 14 predicted proteins | sample MGYA00511338_ERZ772906 | MGnify/ENA primary metagenome ERZ772906 (study PRJEB29015, sample SAMEA2738076) | human oral metagenome | biome: human oral; feature: human-associated habitat; material: saliva | place: China | collected 2212 ... | reverse complement strand
TTGAAGTAGACTGGCACGAGGAAGACCAGCCACAGCAGTTGGTTAGCCGTCGTATTGTTATCACCAATAGTAAGATTAACGGAAAGACTTTGGGCGATATGCATTTCCGTTCAGTATATGGCGTGAACGTAACGCGTATCAGTCGTCAGGGTATGGACCTCTTTGCTGGTCGCAATCACCGTTTTATTATGGGTGACCGTATCATGGTTGTTGGTCCAGAAGAGAACGTAAACCGCGTTGCTTCTATGATGGGTAACTCTGAAAAGCGCCTTAACGCACCAAATATTGCAACCATCTTCGTTGGTATCATCGTCGGTATCATCTTCGGTACGTTGCCAATTGCGATTCCTCACATGCCTGTACCAATGAAACTCGGTCTTGCAGGTGGTCCGTTGGTTATCGCTATTCTTATTGGTCGTTTTGGTTATCGAATGGGACTTGTGACCTATACTACAACGTCAGCGAATATGATGCTCCGTGAGATTGGTTTGGTACTCTTCTTGGCTTCTGTAGGTATCAAGGCAGGAGCAACCTTCTGGGACACCGTAGTACAGGGTGACGGATTGAAGTATGTGTACACTGGTTTCATCATCACGATTGTTCCAATCCTTATCGTCGGTACTATTGCTCGTCTGAAGTATAAGTTCAATTACTTCACAATCATGGGTATGCTTGCCGGAACCTATACCGACCCACCAGCATTGGCTTACGCCAATTCAATTTGTACTGGTGAGGCTCCAGCTGTCGGTTACTCAACAGTTTATCCGCTCAGTATGTTCCTTAGAATCTTCTTAGCGCAGGTAATTGTACTATTCTTCTGCCAGATTTAGGATAGAATAAGTTATAAAAGAAAAATAATTTGGGTGTGTCAGACTTCTGATGCACCCAAATTCGTTTATCTCTCAACCAACAAGGACAGTTATTAAACCCAAATACAAAAGCCATCAACCATCTGCTTTTAGATGACAATGGGCTTATTATATGCTGTGAATTTTCCTTACATTATCTCGCTATTAATTTGTCAAAAAGAGGCTAAAAATCATCTTTCCCCTCACTCTTCTAAGTTGCTATCTATCAAGTGGTTGTAAAACTCCAATTCAAAAGGTGCTTACTTGGACTTCAAAAGGGCATCTTTTGCAAGCCAAAAAGGCGTTAATTAAAAGCCAATTAATGCTCTTCTTATTTTCAAACTTAGAATTTTATTTACATTACATCATCCACACTATACAAGAACATTACTTTGTTACTATGTCCTTAAATACTATGTTACTATGTCTTCACGTATATTGTTACCATGTCTTTAAATACTATGTCTTTTGTTCATTACGTCTACCACTGAAGTAATCATAATTATGAATTATGGATTATGAATTTTGAATTACAATAGTAATCATAATTATGAATTATGAATTGTGAATTATGAATTATATGAGAAAAGTTTTGTATATTTGCCTTTGATTTGTATATGACCAATAGCAAAGGCTATATAAAAGTAGATGAAGAGAACAAAGACATACAGCATAATAACGGGATGGGTAGCTTGTCTATTCCTTCTATTACTTGCTGCATGTAGTGTTCCACATGTACAAGAAGTTGACGATTTGAACGATAAAGCCTACGTTTTGCATTATCGTAATCTCGACTCTGTAAAAATCTATGCCAATAAAGCATATAACTTAGCGGGGAAGTATGATGCAGGAAAGGCAGAAGCACTAAACAACCTTGCTTTTGTTGACTTGATGAAGATGCGCTTTACTGCAGCCAATGCTAAGCTTGACTCTGTTCTTAAAATCACTGACAACCAAGTAGAACTCTTAGTAGCTGATATTCAGCTGATGCGTCTTTGCCAACGTGAGTCACTCAATAAGGAGTTCTACGACTACTATGAAAAGGCAAAGAAGCGAATTCATCGCATTGAAGAGGATGAGAAACTCCTCTCTCCTCGTCAGCGACGTCGCATGGTCTATGCGCGCTCTGAGTTTGCCATTGTCACTTCTACTTACTACTACTATGTAGGTTTAGAGCAGCCCTCTATCAAAGCGATTAGCCAGATTAATCCCGATGGAGAGATTCAAACCGACATGGCACAGCTCTTGTCTTATTACTATAACATTGGAGCTGGTGGTATTATCAATACAAATTCGCAGAAAGCTATTGAGCAAAAGGAGTTTGAATATCTTATCCGTTGCTATATGTTAGCACGTCAGCACAATATCCCTTATTGGGAAGCTAACTCCTTGCAGGCTATCAGTGAACTGATTCTCAACGATAAGAGTAGAGCAACTCTGATGCGTGATAACTTGCCTTCGTTCCAGTATATCAACCTTGACAACATGCCCGAGAAACTCCTTGCGGGTAACTTAGCACAGCGTTCACTGAATATCTTCAAACGTTATGGAGATGTTTATCAGACAGCTGGTTCCTATCGTACACTGGCTTCATGCTATTGGCAGATAAAGGATTATCGCTCGGCTATCATCTGTTTGAACAAAGCTTTGAACAATAATCCTGCTATCAAGCAAGCCCCTGACCTCGTTGCGTCTATTCGTGAGCAGTTGAGTGTGGCTTATTCGGCTATTAACAATAAACAGCAGAGCGATTATAATCGTAACATCTATCTTGACCTTCAGGACGAAACCCGTCAGGATAGATATCTTACATCACGTGCTGAACAATTAGAGCGCACCTCAAAACAGCTGAATCTTATTATCATTGCTGTGGCGCTCTCTATCTTCTTTGTACTTGCTTCGCTCGTCCTCTTCCATTATCTTCGTCGAAGAAAAGACACACAAGGTTCGTTGGACGACCTTCTCCTTCCACTTGAGCAGTGGCGTCAACAGCATCAACAGCACATGGAAGAGTTGGCTGAAAAGTATGAAGAAATATCAGAACAACTTGTTATCAACAAGTTACACCTCACGGACAATAAGCGTAAACACCTCGAACAGCGGGCTAAGATTTCGCTTGTTAATGGTGTTATCCCACTCATCGACCGTATGTTGCATGAGATTGAGAAACTCAAGAAGGGAGGAGAAAACGAAGCTGTACAGGCTGAGCGTTACACCTATATTCGTGAGTTAACCGATAAGATTAATGAACTTAACGCTGTACTTACAGAGTGGATTCAACTTAGACAAGGTAAGCTGTCGCTGCATATTGAGAGCTTTCCAGTACAACAGGTGTTCAATATCGTGAAGAAAGGACGTATGGGCTTCCACATGAAGGGTATAGACCTACGTGTAGATGACACAAAGGCTGTTGTCAAAGCCGACCGTGTTCTGACGCTTTTCATGGTGAATACATTGGCTGATAATGCCCGTAAATTTACGGGAAAGGGAGGTAAGGTAACAATTACTTCCATTGAGGAGCCAGACTATGTTGAGATATCTGTTGCCGATACAGGCTGTGGACTCACCGAAGAAGAGCAACAACACCTCTTTGACCATAAACCAATTCATGACCAAAAAGATAGTGCTTCGCATGGCTTTGGACTGATGAATTGTAATGGTATCATCAATAAATACAAGAAGATAAGCCAGATATTCTCTGTTTGTGAGATTGGCGTAGAGAGCCAGAAGGGCAAAGGAAGCCGTTTCTTCTTCCGTTTACCAAAGGGTATCAGCCGTATATTCTTGGCATTTGTCCTCGCTACTGCCTCCCTCTTGACTGCTCAGGCTCGTCCTACAAGAGCCAGCGATAAGGCTACAGCACTTGCTAAGAAAGACTATAATACCCTTGCAGGTATCTACGCTGACTCGGCTTACTTCTCAAACATCAATGGTGCTTACAACAAGACATTGGCGTATGCTGATACTTGTCGTTACTATCTGAATCAGCATTATCTCCAGCTTCGACCTAAAGGAAAGGATCTGATGAAGCAACTTGGAAGCCTTTCTATCGTTCCAGCAGAGATTAAGTGGTATCATGATAGCCTGCCGATGAACTATGGTATCATCCTCGACATACGCAATGAGAGTGCTGTGGCAGCATTAGCACTGCATGAATGGGATGTTTATAAATACAATAACTCTGTTTACACCCACCTCTTTAAGGAGCGTTATGCCGATAACTCATTGGGCGAATACTGTCGAATGATGATGAAGTCGGAGACAAATAAGAATGTGGCAGTTGCCCTTCTGGTACTCTTCTTACTTTCTATCTTCCCCGTTTATTACGTGATGTACTATCGTCATCGTCTCTCCTACCAGTTCTGTTTGGAGCGTGTGAAGCAGATGAACACGACCCTTCTCAGCGATGTGAGCGAAGAAGACAAGCTTAAAGAGATTGAGAAAGGGGTGAGCGACAGATTCCCAGAACGATTACTGGTTATCGTCAACCAGATTAAGGAGGCACTAATTGCCTCTATGGAGGAGAACCAGAAGAGCCAATCAGACATTGAAATGCTCGAAGATGAGGTGCGATGTGTGGAATACGAGAACGAGCGTTTACATATTAGTAACAGCATTCTTGACAACTGTCTATCAACACTCAAGCATGAGACGATGTACTATCCTTCACGTATTCGACAGCTTGTAGACGAGCCTGATGGTGAACTTGAGGCGATTGACGAGTTGGCTATCTATTATAAAGAACTCTATCAGATTCTTAGTCAGCAAGCAATGAGCCAAGTAGAATCCGTGAAACTCGTGTCACGCCCAGTAGACCTCTTGACCGTTGTAAGTACTGCAAAGTTGACAACAACCTTCGAGTCTCCACTCATCAATGGCGACCCTGTCTTCCTTGCTTATTTATTTGATATACTATATCTTATCAATAACAACCAACCACTGACGGTCACAGCCGAAGAACATCAGCCTGGTTATGTAACCCTACATGTTCTCATGTCGACATTGACACTCTCTGATGACGTTTGTCGCGACCTCTTCCAGCCTTCTGCCGACCGTTTGATGTTCTTCATCTGCCGACAGATAGCCCGCGACAATGGCGAATCAACCAATAAACGTGGCTGTGGTATCTCAGCTATCGAGACACCGAATGGCGTGAGAATAGATGTGGTTTTGGCAAAAGCAAATTAAGAAACATAACTAAACAACATATACCTATGGAGAATTTTAGAGTCATCATCGTTGAAGACGTACCCTTAGAGTTAAAAGGAACGGAGGGTATCTTCAGAAACGAAATCCCTGAAGCTGAGATTATCGGAACAGCAGAAAGTGAAGTTGCCTACTGGAAACTCATTAAGCAAAACCTGCCTGATCTCGTGCTGCTCGACCTTGGATTGGGTGGTTCAACAACGGTGGGAGTAGAAATATGTCGCCAAACAAAGCAGACTTATCCACACGTGAAGGTGCTTATCTTTACGGGTGAGATATTGAATGAAAAGCTATGGGTTGACGTTCTTGATGCAGGTGCTGATGGCATCTGTCTGAAGAGTGGCGAGCTATTGACACGTGGTGACGTGGCAAGTGTTATGTCTGGCAAGCGAATGGTATTCAATCAGCCTATCCTTGAGAAGATTGTAGGCAGATTCAAGATGAGCGTGAGCGGTCAGCTGATGCACCAAGAAGCAATGGTTAGCTACGAGATTGACGAGTATGATGAGCGCTTCCTTCGCCACCTTGCACTCGGTTATACCAAGGAGCAGATTACCAACCTTCGTGGTATGCCTTTTGGTGTAAAGAGCTTAGAGAAACGACAGAACGAACTTGTACAGAAGTTCTTCCCTGATGGTAACAATGGTATGAGCGTCAACGCAACGCGCCTTGTTGTACGTGCGTTAGAACTACGTATTATCGATATCGACAACCTCCATGCCGATGAGGAATAAGTTAGGTTACATTGTCTTAGTGCTTCTCATAGCCCAGTTGGCACTGATACTGCTCTCATGGCTTCTAACGGCAGCTTTTCCCGAGCTACCGATGCGGTCTATGTTGAGTAGTGAGGGCATCCGTTGGTTCTTTGGCTCCTTTGTCAGCAACCAACTTTCACCACTGCTCATCTACTTTATTATGACAGTGATGGCAGCGGGTGCGTGCGTGCGTAGCCGTCTTTACACTGCACTACGTGCAATGCTATCAAATATGAGAAGCAGCCTAACAAACTCCACAAACAATCGTTACAAATTCCATTATCGTGAGAAGGCTGGTCTTCGCGTGGCATTGGTCGAGTTTATTGTCTATGTGATTATCATGATTCTTCTCACAGCTGTTCCGCACGCAATTCTCCTAAGTGTGACAGGGCAGCTATTCCCCAGTTCCTTCTCATCCAGTTTTATCCCTTCCCTATCGCTCATCGTCACGATTATGTCACTAACCTATGGTGTGGCAAGTGGTACGATAGACAGCGTTGCCAAGATGCACAAGATTCTTGTTGGCGGTTTGGAGGTTGGATCAAGACTCGTTCCCACCTACCTTATCGGCATTCAATTGTATATGTCGATAAGGTATGTATTTATTTTATAGCCTCAACCAATCGGTCATTAGAGCCTAAACTTATTATGGTCTAATGACCGATTTGGGTTAAACATATACTACAATAAGTTTGTTTTCATTTGCTGTCACTTTTAACATTTTAAGAAAACTCATTGTAAATCAATTATATAAGCATTCGTTAAAGGTGACAGAAATGACAGCAAACTTATTTTTGTTCAACTTGTCTATGCAGATTAAGCACACATAAGAGCAGGAAAAACCTTAAATCATTCGTTACACTTAGAGACCACTGTGCATATATTACAATTGCACCATGATGATTGCCTTAAACTTCTTTATCATTGTTTAGTTACTCAATGACTTACAATGACTTATAAAACACACCCACTATTACGAGGAGTAGTCGTAAACGCAATTACAAAGATAATGATCCCAAAGCAAAGAGCTGCAGGCTTTTTTCTTAAAAGAATTACTATACTTCTCAGAGATACTCTCAGAGAAACATCTATTAATTATAATGAAAATGTAGATAGGTCTTAATCCTTGTTTTAATGGAAGATACTCTCAGAGTTATGTTTGATTTTAATAATACAATAGAAGAGTCTTAATCCTTGTTTTAATGGAAGATACTCTCAGAGGTACAAGAGAACAATCACAGTTGAGGAATTCAAAGCGTCTTAATCCTTGTTTTAATGGAAGATACTCTCAGAGTTATGTTTGATTTTAATAATACAATAGAAGAGTCTTAATCCTTGTTTTAATGGAAGATACTCTCAGAGTTCAATTTGGCGTATCTCATTGATAATCAATGGTTCTTAATCCTTGTTCTAATGGAAGATACTCTCAAAGCGATAAATTCAATAATATAACAAAAACTGCAGTCGTCTTAATCCTTGTTCTAATGGAAGATACTCTCGGAGGTAATTTTACTAATAATACTAAAGGACTTTTGCAGTCTTAATCCTTGTTCTAATGGAAGATACTCTCAGAGAAGAGAAGCACTTGGTGCAAAGTTACAAGAGTTATGGTCTTAATCCTTATTCTAATGGAAGATACTCTCAGAGGATTAATGAGAGTAGTTTTAGACATTTCATTTGAGTCTTAATCCTTGTTCTGATGGAAGATACTCTCTGAGTGATGATGAATTTAGTGATAAGGAACTAAAATACGTCTTAATCCTTGTTTTAATGGAAGATACTCTCAGAGGAAGAATCGTATTAGAGTGGGTCAGCTTCCAAAGTGTCTTAATCCTTGTTTTAATGGAAGATACTCTCAGAGGAAATAAAAGATATGGGTTATAGAAAAATAGATTATGTCTTAATCCTTGTTTTAATGGAAGATACTCTCAGAGAATCAAGAAGCAGTGCGATAAGATCGCAAGCTGGGGTCTTAATCCTTGTTCTAATGGAAGATACTCTCAGAGAAAGAAACCATTCTGGTATTTAACAAAAGATGAGTTGTCTTAATCCTTGTTATAATGGAAGATACTCTCTGAGCGTGAAGCGAGGACAGGAAGAAATGCAAGTCGAGGAATAGTCTTAATCCTTGTTATAATGGAAGATACTCTCAAAGAGGAGAAAAGGAACAGAATTGACATTGAATGTAGAAGTCTTAATCCTTGTTCTAATGGAAGATACTCTCAAAGTCGGTATCATTATCAAACACTCAGAGCGCAGAAGTCTTAATCCTTGTTTTAATGGAAGATACTCTCAAAGCGTTAAATCACGCTTCCTGGTTCTCGTAGTTCGTGAGTCTTAATCCTTGTTCTAATGGAAGATACTCTCAAAGAGAAAATAAAATTTAGGCTACCAGCTCCAGAAACCCGACTTAATCCTTGTTCTAATGGAAGATACTCTCAAAGAGAGCAAAACCTAAGAATCCTTGAGTTCAGAGGTTTTGATAATAGTAAGACCTATAAAATCGGCTTTTGTTAACAGAAATTAACTGCTTTAAAAGCGAGTGCAAGGGTAGTGAGTTTTAAGCAAAAAGTCAAGGAACGCAGGGTTAAATCTTATTAAGCAAAGACTATTTTTTTATAAGTTCTTGTCTTCACGGGCTTTCCAAAAGCGGGAGGTGATATCCTCAAAGCTGCCATCGGGACTGCGGCGGTACATTCGTTGATTGGTGCGAGGAGAGTCGAGAGCACCGAGATGGCGGAGATAAGGGCCAACCTTAATATAGTCGAAACGCTGTTGGTCAATGAGCGGAGAGATAGCTGTGCGCCCAGTGTACCACCCGATTTTTAGTCCAGCATGATGACATCTTATGTATTCAGCGAGTCTGTCAACTTCAGCAGGGTCGGCATCGCCCCCCATAAAGCCCACACAGGTAATCGTGGCTTCCGTCTCACGAATCAGTGCAGATAATGTTTCAGCCGTCAACTCCTCTCCTCTGTCTGCCCATAGAAACTGACTGTGGCAACCGGGACAGCGACACGGACACCCCGAAATATTGATGGCAAGCGTCACCTCATCGGGGAACTCCTGAAAAACAATATCTGTATTGATATAACGAAGCATTACTATCTGACTATATTTGCTAAACACGCTTATGCTCAGGTGATTATCCTCACCCTTGCAACATCGTGCCACCTCCTTTTAGAAGAGCGATTTTTACTCCACAAAGATATAAAGAAAGTATTAAACAAAGCAGACTTTATACGAAAATCTTAAACCTTTGAACTATTTACTTTGAACTTTGAGGTTTGAACTTTGAACTTTATGATTTGACTTTTAAACGTTAGTAGTTAATCAAAATTATGGCGTACTAACGAGAACTCTGTCCGAATAAATATAAAGTTTTCTCTCACAGAGTACACAGATGAACAGAAGCAGCAGAAGCAAAGACTATTTTCTCTCTCACAGAGTACACAGATGAACAGAAGCAACAGAAACACAGAGACCTAAAGGTCATTTGAAGACACAGATTCTATTGCTATACATTCGCAAAGCTGCTCGGTGTATTCCAAGACCTTTAGGTCTCTGAGCCTTTTACTCAGCAAAAAGAAATCTGTTCTTTCTCTTTATCTGTGTATTCTGTGAGAGAATGAAAACACAAAATAAAATAGAAAAAGACTGAGGGGAAGAAGGCTTCGACTTGTGAGATGCGATGCCTACACAGAGACCTAAAGGTCATTTGAAGACACAGATTCTATTGCTATACATTCGCAAAACTGATCTGTGTATTCCAAGACCTTTAGGTCTCTGAGCCTTTTACTCAGCAAAAAGGAAATCTGTTCTTTCTGTTTATCTGTGTACTCTGTGAGAGAATAAAAACACAAAATAAAATAGAAAAAGACTGAGGGGAAGAAGGCTTCAACTTGTGATTTGTAATAAAAAACTCACCACTCATAAATCAATAGATGCTCTATTAGCTTCCAATTAACGCCCAATTAACTTGCAAAAGATGCCCTTTAAGACCCTTACTAACGCCCTTTTGAAGTCTTATTAAGCACCTTTTAGAAAACAACCTCATAACTACTTTATAACAAGATAGTTACAAAGGCAATAAAATTAGCGTTTTTAGGCGTTTGATAAGCTGATTTTGTCACTCATAATGTAAAGAAAATTCAGAGGCGCAAGGCGTAAAAAGGATAAGATTAAGGCTTAGTTAGAATCCTAACTAAGCCTTAATTGTAGCATTATGAAAATACTTTTAGAGAGATAAAAGCATTAGTTACTTCTTGGATTTTGCTCCAAATTACCCTTATAGGCATTGATAGCCGACTGTGGTATGAAGTAAATCACACGATAATCAGTTGCTGGAATGTCAACCATTGGCTGATGTGGACCAGGGAAACGACGAGTGAGGGTGTCGCCATTGCGGAACACATCGTAGCTACGCTCTGCCTCAAACGCCAGCTCTAACTGACGTTCTTTATCCACCAAAGTCTTTGCAGTAGCAGCAGTAAACTGAGCACTCGTATAGCTTCCACCCACGATCGCACGCTCACGAATCGTGTTCACGTCAGCCATTGCACTGGCGATATTACCCAACTTCACATTTGCTTCAGCACGATTGAGATACATTTCGTCAAGACGAGAGATGATTGGCGAATACAACTGATTCTCCTTACCACCTTGACGAGAGCACTTCACCACATAGAACATAGGATAAACGCGGTTGAGCTTCATCTGATAGTCAAGCACACCACGATAGGTATGTCCCTGATAAGTAATCGAGTAAAGACGCTGTGCAGGGTCGATTGGTGTGAGAACAAGCGGAGTAGTGTGTCCCGTTCCAGTGGTATCGCAAGTCAAACTATTGTCTGGCTGGCGGGTATAACGCAACTGTACGTAGTTGAAATTCACCTGATTGCCACTTGCATCATAGACATTCTTGATGAAACGGAAGACAGGGACATACTTATCAGTCTTGTCTTTTACATACTGTGGCTCAATGAATTGCGCACGAATATCGGTGTACTTCTTATTAAACCAGTCGTTCTGACCCGTCTCATTAAGCAAGTCAAGATACTTACCAGACGCATACATTTCGCCCCAACCCATACCGCCGATATTTGAATACATACCGCCGATGGTGTAATAATAGTCCCAACCGGGGAACTCAGAGTCTACTCTTTTCACCACAAAGATGTTTTCAGGGTTGTTTTCTGGCTCAAGGGTGTTGCTAACGCCATAGTCCTTACGGCTCAACAGACTAAACTTACCAGAGTCGATTACCTTTGTAGCATACTCAACACTCTTCTGAGCGTAGGCAGTGTTAGGGTGTTCGTAAGTCCCACTCATATAGAGATAGATTCTACTCAGCATAGCCCAAGCAGCCTCTTTAGAAGCAAAGATACAACGTTCTTCGCTGTGCAAGTCTTCTGTCATCAGCGAAGCCGCCTTCTCTAAGTCCTTAATCGCCTGTTCGTAGGTTTCCTTTACAGTAGAACGATTTGGCAACACAGTGTTTACAGGGTCGTCAGGTGTACCATTAACGATAGGCATACCGAGGTTTGTATCAGGGTTTTGTGCGTATGGTCTACCGTATGCACGACAGAGATAGAAGTAAATCATGCCACGCAGATAATAGCATTCGCCCAACTGCGTATCGGTAATCGTACTCTTCCCTTCAGGAACATCCTTGATAATATTAGATGCCTGCGCAACCACTTTATAGCTATAATCCCAGAAATTCTGCAATCGGTAGTTATTAGGCGTGCGCGAATAAGAGATAAACTCATAGAAAGCATCGGTGGAAGTACCACGAATCATGATATTATCTCCAGCATATTCGCCACAGCGATACATAGGGTCCGACCACGTTTTTAGGAATCCATAGCATCCATTCAGTAGCGATGGAAAACTCTCATCAATGTTTTTAGTCATGGTATCATCATCCATCATGTATTCAGGATGACGCTCTACGCTACACGATACCATTGCAATAGCTGCTAAGAGCAGCACATATATTTTTTTCATAGGGCAGATTCTTTATTTAGAATGTAACGTTAACGCCGAGCATAAACTTGCGAACAGAAGGATAAACGCCAGCGCCTGTTGAGATTGAAAGAGCTGTTGAGCGTTCGCCAGAAGCATTGCGACCACTATCGGCAGCAGGCAATTCAGGATCAACACCAGAGTAATTGGTAATGCAGAAGAGGTTTTCACCACTGAGATAAACGCGCAGTGCCTTCACAATATCACTCTTAAGATTGAAGTTGTAACCCAAAGTAATTGAGCGAAGCTTCAAGAAGTCAGAGCTCTCTAAGTAGCGAGTTGATGCCTTGTTAGAGTTAGATGGATTGTTATAGGCAGCAACTGGGTGTGTTGCAACATCTCCCTTCTGTGCCCATCTCTTCCAACCTTTCTGCAAACTGAACTGGTTACGATCGGTATATGCACCATCTGAGTCATACTCCTGACGTGAGTAGTTATAGATGTAAGCACCCAATGAATAGCCGAAGACAGCATTAAAGTCGAAGTTCTTGTATGTTAAGGTCGTTGAGAAACTACCGAATACGGTTGGCGTAGCGTGTTTATCAAGTGCTATTTGGTCAGCCTTAGCATAGTTGTTAGTAATAACACGATTGCCATTCGCATCAGTTGTGTACCATTGTGGTGCTCCGTTCTCTGGGTCAACGCCTGCCCATTCACGCAAGTAATAAGTATCTGCGCTCAGACCCGGACGTAACAACGTGTTGGTTGAACCAGCAATACCATCACCTTCGATAATCTGGTCTCTACCGCTATACAGCTTCTTAATCTTATTAGAGTTGGTAGAGAGGTTGGCATCAACTGTCCAAGTGAGATCCTTGCTCTTGATGATATCAGCCGAAAGAGTAGTCTCAAAACCAGTGTTGGTAAGCTCACCAATGTTCTGCCAGATACTTGTCACACCGATAACACCAGATATAGGCACTGCAAAGAGCAAGTTGCTTGTACGCTTGCTATAGAAGTCGAAGGTCATACGTAGGCGTTTAAACATATTCAGGTCGATACCTACGCCAGTGGTATAGCTCTTCTCCCAAGTCAGTTTCTTATTGGCAAGCTGAGTGATGACAGCACCAGGAACCTCGTTATAGCTTGCACGTAAGCTGTAAAGTCCGTATTGAGGATAGAGGCTGTTAGGGCGACTACCTACTGAACCAAACGATGCACGCACCTTCAAATAGTCAATGCAAGGCACCTTAAACCACTTCTCAGCCGTAGCAACCCAGCCACCACTGACAGAGAAGAAGGTTCCGTATGCAGCATCAGAACCAAAGTTACTTGCTCCATCGGTTCTCAATGAGAGCTGAAGCAAATACTTATTAGCATAATCAGCATTGAGGTTTGCGAAGAAAGACTGCACTGCCCACTCATATTTATTACCTCCAACAGATTCAGGTGTAGAGGTGATATCAAGTTGAGCAAAGCCCGGTACCAAGCCTGTTCCATCGCTACTATGATAACGATATTCACCATCATTAAACTCATAACCAAGCATTAAGAAGCCGTGATAATCACCAAAGCTACGTGTCGCTTTCAGCAGTTGGTTAGTATAACGACGTGTGTTCGTACTCGTGCTTTCACTCACACGCCCCTTACCCTCTGCCCCTGATGTACGAGGATCAGAATAACTCTTATCGAGGTGGGTACTCCAACGATAGCTATTCACAGAAGAGAACGTAAGCCAATCAGTGAGATAGATATCAAAATCGAAGTTGCCATTAAAGGCATAAGAATCGTACTTGCTCCAATTATACTGCAATTCGTAAAGGTAATTAGTAGAGTTGCTATTCACCCATGACGATGATCTATTGCCAACAATCTTGCCCTCTTCATCGTAAGGGCTATCCCATGGCAGCATAGAATACATAGAATAAGTTGAGCGTTGGCGGTCGTCAATCACTCCCTTACTACCATTAAAGGATGGACGGATAGCTATCCAAGAATAAGGTTTGAAGTTCAGTTTCATCATGGTGTTGTATCGAGTGAAGTCGTATCCACGTACAGCACCATCCTCCTTATAGACACCACCAGTAAAAACAGCACTCAGTTTCTCGCCACCACTGTTAATAGCAAGGTCATAGTTCTGAACGTTTCCCGTGTGTGTAGCCAACTTCCACCAATCGAAATTACTATCACGGAGCTTATCATTCCAACGTGGGAAAGCAATCTCTGCAACATTAGTAAACGACTTATAGTAGTCGTATAGCTCGGCACCATCCATCATCTTCACATTACCATTGTTCAGAGTTGAAACGCCCATCTTGGCAGAGAAGGTAATAGAAGTCTTACCAGACTTAGCCCCCTTGGTTGTCACAACGATAACACCATTGGCACCTTGCGAACCGTAGATAGCCGTTGAGGCAGCATCTTTGAGTACGGTAAGTGTCTCAATGTCGTTAGGATTGATGTCACCTGGGTCTTTACCGACAATTACTCCATCGATAACCCATAGCGGAGCAGTGCTACCGTTGATAGTAGACTTACCACGAACAATAATGGCACCGAACGATCCCGGCTTACCAGAACCCGGCATTACGTTCATACCCGGTACCTTACCCGTCAACATATTGGTGACATTAGCAGTCGTGATATTAGTAAGTTCCTTACTATCAATACTCTGCATAGAACCCGTCAGGCTGTTACGTTTCTGCGTGCTATAACCCACCACGACCGTTTCATTAAGCATTGTAGATGAAGAAACCATGCTTACGGTCATGTTGTTTTCAGCTCGCACCGTCGTTTTCTCATAGCCTAAGGACGTAATCACCAGCTCGTCACCAGCCTTTGCGTCGATAGAGAACTCACCATCAATGTTGGTAAGTGTAATTTTCTTCGTCCCCTTCACGGTGATACTGGCACTTATAACCGGTTCGCCCGTACGTGAGTCGATAACTTTTCCTTTGATAACTGAGGCCTGTGCCTGTATGGTTACTGTCTGGGTGGCGTATGCCTTATGCGCAGTATAAGGGCAGCACATAAGGGGCACTACCAACAGCAGCGACCTTCCAAGGTTAGTTTTTCTCATAGCTTTCATGCTTTAAAAGGTTTTTATATAATATTGCGTTTAGGTCTTTTGATTGCAGAGATGCGCTTATATTATTGATTGTTTAGATAAATGCAAATATAAATTATTTTTTTCAAACCTCATGCGTTTCATATTCTTTAACATATATCTCCCATGACTTTTTTATTCTTCTTGTATCAGAGACACATAATAGTGCATATTTTGTGGTGTGTACCTTATATAAAAAGCGGAACGAAAAGATTAAGTTGCTTCTGAAAACAAACATGAAACAACACATTGATAAGAAGGATAAAATACAAGGGAAAGAAGGATAGTATCTGATTAGTTGTAATAAAAAAATCACTAACCAAAAATCAATAGATGCTTAATTGGCTTCGAAAAGACGCCTAATTGGCTTGTAAAAGATGCCCTTTAAGACCCTTACTAACGCCCTTTTGAAGTCCAAGTAAGCACCTTTTGAAATGCAGTTCTGTAACAAATTGATTATCTGCTGGTTACAACACCCTTCTTTTAGCTGCTTTTTTAGGTAAAAAAGGGACTAAAAGAGTGTATGAATTGTAAGGATTTTTCCAACATCCTACTGCTTAACAACTGAAGAAAAGAGGATATTAGAAACGCAAAAATTAGAACGAATTTCTTATTTCTATATAGTTCTTAAACAGCCATGAATGACCCTCAGACAGGAGTTTTACCACCTCTGCACAGATGAAAAGACCTGCAATGACCGAGAGGATGAAAATAAAACTGAAACCAAAGAATATCCAGAGGTCGCCATCCGTGTATTTCTCTTGAAAACGACGAAGGCGTGAAGATGATTTATTGACAAACTCACTGGTGCTTTCTGTCGCATTCTTCAAGGTCTCACCAGCCTGCTTAGACACATGAAGGGCACGCTGAGAGGCCTCAACCAACTTACTTCTCATCTCGGCAAGCTTCTCTTTTGAAGGCGAACTGATGAGATTGGTTGAGACAGTAGGAAGATTCTCGGCCTTCTTTACTTCGATAGGTGAAGCCTCAGCCAAAGGAATAACGGAACGAGCACGAGTACGAAAAGACTTCGGCGCATCAAACCTACAGTTCAACACGTTACCACAATAGGGGCAACGATACTTCATTGTCCCATAGCTCTCAGTCTCAGCCACAAAGTCGCGACCACAGTTATTGCATTTGACAGTATATCTCATGATGGGAGCAAAATTATAAAAAAATGTTGAAAAGAAAGCAGAAAACTTTGTTAATTCATAATTCATAATTCATAATCCATAATTATGATTTGTCTTAATTCATAATTCAAAATTCAAAATTCATAATTATGATTTGTCTTAATTCATAATCCAGAATTCATAATTCATAATTATGATTTGTCTTAATTCATAATCCAGAATTCATAATTCATAATTATGATTACTGTTGTAAACTGTGGTTTATTGCTATGAGTACCATGTTAACTTGTTTTCTCGTTTACTTGCTAAGAATCTGTGTTATCTCTGACCTTTAGGTCTCTGTGGCGTAAGCAATCTGCTCATCTGTGCCATCTGTGAGAGAGTGATTTGAGCTTTGAATGTCCCTTTGAGAGTAATTATAATTGTGAGCTGTGATGTACTGATGAGAACTTCATTCGAATAATTGTAGATTACCAACGAATTTTAAAAGGAGTACGCAAGATTGACTAATATCGAGTTGCTGGATGCATGATACTTACCGTATGCGAGGTTCAACTTGAATTGCTCAAGGTTGATACCCGCACCAACGCTGAACCCAGCACCATGCGCACTGGCGTTATCAGACTTACCTATGGTCATTTCTTCTGAACGACGGAAGTTATAACCACCTCCAACCCAAATACTTTCAGACAATAAGATGTCTGCACCAAGGTTAAGATGATTGATAAAACGATAGTCGTAATGGGTAAGATCGACGAGCGTTGCCGATACTCTGACTGGGAGAGCAGCAAAAGTTTTGCTCACACCGACCTGCACATCAATCGGCATCTTACCATAATCCTCTTCGTAGGCCTTGATTTGTCCACCGAGATTCTTGGCAACTAAAGATACTGACCATTGTCTTTCAGGCTCATACCAGTTAAGACCAAGGTCAACACCCACTGCCATAGAGTTATAATTACCAATGTAAGAAGTGATGAACTTAGCCGTGATACCACCCATAAGGTTGCGTGCCAACTCGTAGGCAAAGATCCCTTCAACAGCGATTTCGCTGGCATTGAAAGTACCCGTCTGTACGTTGTTCGCATCGACCTCCTTCATCTTCCCGTAGTTCATATACTGTACTCCACCTGCCAACGTAGCTTTCTCACCCAATGCCTTGGTATAAGAAGCACCCATATAATGCGCCCCACGCATATAATTCATATAGCTGAGTCCCACCGTCTTATCACTCACAGAAGAAGCCAAAGCAGGATTAGAGAACATCAGTGAAGGGTCGTCCTCAATGATAGTAATATTCTCTCCGCCCAATGCCGCCGCGTGTGCACTCACTGGAAGACGTAGGAAGTTGTATTCAGTTTGACTCTCCTGCGCCTGCATTACAACCGCAAAAAGGGTGAACAGGAGGGTGAAAACGATTTTTTTCATTTAATCTAAATTAATTTCTCGGCAAAGTTACATCTTTTTCCGAATATCTTATTACTTTTGTCGTTGCAACTTATAATGTGGCGTTTTTGTGCCCATTATGGATTGTATAACGGCAGAAAAAGGTGTTTAGTATATCTTATCTTGGAAATAAAGAAGTCAAATAGAGCAGATTTAGAGAATAAGCGGTGGGTTGGTTTCCTATTGGGAATCATCGTTGCGCTGTCCTTCTTCTTTGTTGCCATAGAGTATAATGCAACGGGGAGTGACGATGATTCGGCTAATACTAAGGCTATCAAGAATGTTACACTCCATGATATGGATATGCTACCTGCCATCGACCAGCAGGATCTGGCTAAGACACAAGAGGACAAGAAACCAACGATGGAGGATCTGCTCAACCTCAAACGCCGTGATATTCCGAATAAGGTAACGCCTCACGATGCGGGAAGTATGAACTCGAACGATGAGAAGACGGGGGCTCCGCAGGTGAGTGATGAACCCATTATCATGCCTAAGATAACCACAACTCCTGAACCTCCAAAGGTGAAGGAAGAAGCAAAGAAGGAGATGGAGAAGATGACGGATGACAATTCCGACAAGGTTGTGGAACGCTATGATGATAAGGTTAGCAAGCGAATCCTCTCCGAAACGCCAACACCTCCAGGTGGGTGGGTGGAGTTTATGAAGTGGCTCACGAAGACGTTACAGTACCCTGCGGCTGCAAAAGAAAGCAAACTGCAAGGAACAGTGAATATAACTTTCATCATCAATGCCGATGGTACGGTGGATGATGTCAAAATAAAGAATGGCAAAGTGCCTGTCCTCAACGACGAAGCACTGCGCGTTCTCAAGACAATGGGGAAGTGGAAGCCGGGCATTGAGAAGAATAAACCATGCCGTTCGCTGATAGAAATACCGATTGTCTTCCAACTCTCATGATGCTTCTGAGCTATGAGAGAATGTTTAAACGATGAATATAAAATAACTTTTAACTTCAACTCTATATGTACACTGCCGATGAAATTCTGAGTAAAGTAAACGAGTATATAAACAATCTCAGTTATGACCGTAAGCCACAAAGCTTGTACGAACCGATTAAATACGTCCTATCATTGGGTGGTAAGCGCATCCGTCCTACGCTGATGCTGCTTTCTTACAACCTTTTTAAGGACGATCCAGAAACGATTCTCTCACCAGCTTGTGCCCTTGAGACCTATCATAACTATACACTCTTGCACGATGACTTGATGGATGATGCGCCACTTCGCCGTGGACAGCAGACCGTTCACGTGCGTTGGGATGCCAATACGGCTATCCTTTCGGGCGACTCTATGCTTGTGTTGGCCTTTGAAAGAATGGCACAGTGCGACAGCAAACACCTCAGTGAGGTGCTTCATCTCTTTACCGTTACGGCACTTGAGATTGGTGAGGGTCAGCAGTACGACATGGAGTTTGAGAATCGTAATGACGTAAAGGAGGAAGAATACATCGAGATGATTCGTTTGAAGACCAGTGTTCTGTTGGCTTGTGCGATGAAGATTGGTGCTATCCTTGCTGATGCACCAACTGAAGACATAGAGAATCTCTATAAGTTTGGCGAGCAGATTGGTCTAGCTTTCCAGCTGCAAGACGATTACCTCGACGTCTATGGCGACCCAAAGGTATTCGGAAAGAAGGTGGGTGGCGACATTATCTGCAACAAGAAGACCTACATGCTCATCAATGCTTTCAACAAAGCAAACACTCGTCAGCGTAAAGAATTGGAGAAATGGATTGGCTCTGAGAACTTTAATCACGAGGAGAAGGTGGCTGCTGTCACTAATCTTTATAATAGCATTGGCGTTGACAAGATGGCTATGGAGCGCATCAACTACTATTTTGATGAGGCAAACAAGTATATCGCTGCAATAAACCTACCTGATGAACGGAAGGCAGAACTGTTAGCTTATGCGCAGAGGATGCTGCATAGGAAGTGGTGAAGCCTCCCCCGACCCCTCCGAAAGGAGGGGAGCCCAAATAGGATAAAGCCCCACCCCGACCCTCCCCAAAGGGGGAGGGAGGCAAATAGGATAAGGTTAGGAAAATCATCAACACCCAACATTCAACACCCAACACCCAACAAACACTTCATCAATACCCAAGATTTAACATCCAACACCCAATAAACACTTCATCAACACCCAATATTTAACACCCAACACTCATCACCCAACACCTATGATCATAGATACGCACGCACACTTAGACGTTGAAGACTTTGCTGACGACCTGCCAGAGGTAATCAGCCGTGCCCATGAAGCGGGCGTAGGAAAGATATTCCTGCCTGCCATCGACCTCAAATCAGTGGATACTGTATTGGCTGTTTGCCGACAGTTTCCTGACACCTGCTATCCGATGATTGGACTGCAGCCAGAGGAGGTGCGTGATGATTGGCGTGAGGTGTTGGACGCTATGCACGAACGAATCCTACTCTCGCTCCGTCAGAAGGCTGAGGGAACAGCAAAACCGGGTGAGACTGTCATTGCGATTGGTGAGGTAGGACTCGATTTCTATTGGACACGTGAATACGAGAAACAGCAGCTTGCAGCCTTTGAGGAGGCTGTGAAATGGAGCGTTGAGACACGTCTTCCGCTGATGATTCACTGTCGTAAGGCACAAAACGAGATGCTACACATCATGCGTCCGTATGAGAAGGAGCTGCCAGGTGGCGTCTTCCATTGCTTTACTGGCAATCAGAAGGAGGCTGAGGAGTTCCTCCGTTTCGACCGCTTCGTGCTTGGTGTCGGTGGAGTATCAACCTTTAAGAGCAGTCATCTACGCGAAGACTTGCCCGCAGCCGTCCCTCTTGACCGCATCGTCCTTGAGACCGACAGCCCTTACATGGCACCTGTTCCTCATCGTGGTAAGCGCAACGAGAGTGCCTTCATCGTTGAAGTTATGCGCACCCTTGCCCTTAATTATGGCGTTGATGAAGTCGAATTTGCCCGCCAAACCAATGAGAATGTACGTAGGGTGTTTGGTCTTGACTGTTAGGTGTTGGGTGATGGATGTTGGGTGTTGATGATTTGTTAAGTTGTGGGTGTTTATGAATTAATGAACTGCTTATAGCAATAAACACAGCAACTTACGGTAATCATAATTATGCATTATGAATTCTAAATTATGAATTATAGCAGTAATCATAATTATGAATTATGAATTGTGAATTATGAATTAACAAAGTATTATGAATTAACAAAGTATATGAAGAAAATAACCATCGCCATTGACGGCTATTCATCTTGTGGAAAGAGCACAATGGCAAAAGACCTTGCCAAAGAGATTGGCTATATTTATGTTGATACAGGTGCGATGTATCGTTCTGTAACACTCTATGCCCTGCGTAACAACCTCTTCAATGCTGACGGAAGCATCCGTGAACAGGAGTTGCAGGAGCAGATGAAGAACATCAACATCAGTTTCCAATTCAATAAGGAGACTGGTCGTCCAGACACCTATCTCAATGGCGAGAACGTTGAGAACGAAATCCGTACAATGGAGGTGTCATCTCACGTAAGCCCTATTGCCACACTTGCCTTTGTGCGTAAGGCACTCGTCAAACAGCAGCAGCGTATGGGTGCAGAGAAGGGTATCGTTATGGACGGACGCGATATTGGTACGGTGGTCTTCCCTGATGCCGAATTAAAGATATTCGTTACCGCATCTGCCGAGGTTCGTGCGCAACGTCGCTACGACGAGTTGAAGGCGAAAGGCATGGAAGCAGACTTTGCCGACATCCTCAAGAACGTACAAGAGCGCGACTATATCGACTCGCATCGTGAGACATCACCCCTCCGCAAGGCTGATGACGCCCTCGAACTCGACAACAGTCAGCTAACAATTGCCGAGCAAAAGCAGTGGCTTTACGACCAGTATTGTAAGGCTGCTGAGGTATAACGAGCTAATAAAAAGTTATCCTTTTAGGTCCTTTCGTTAAAAGCGGTGTGACAAACGTATACGCAATTAACGAAAGGGCCTGTTTTATTTATTCTTCAAAGCAATCATAAACACTATCAACAAGCTATCTCGCCCCATCCTTTCACACTGAAAACGACACATTTATAACACCGCAAAAACGACAACAAGTATTTGAAAAATCATTACATAATTACGATTAAAACCACGTATAAAAAGGCGAAAAACACCCGGAAAAACTAAGTCTGCAATCATCAGTAAATCAATTAGTTACCAAGTCGCACAAGAGAAGGTGCTTAATTAGACTTCAAAAGGGCGTTAGTAAGGGTCTTAAAGGGCATCTTTTGCAAGTCAATTGGGCGTCTTTTAGAAGCTAAAAGAGCATGTATTGATTTCGAAGTGATAGAAAATAATTTACAAACACATATTAAAAAGCAAATCATTATGATAGTAGCAAGCGAGAAAATGAACTAACGCAAGAGGCAATAAATCTATGAATTATGAATTAAGAAATACTAAAATCAACAGAATTATACAGTCTTCGGACCGCTATCTCAACTTAAAATGTTATCTTTGCATCTATGAAGTTAAAAAAGATAATACTGCTCATTGCCTGCATATTCTCTTTTGCAGGCTTAAAGGCACAATATACGATTCAATGTGAAGACACCTGCAGCCACGTTCATGGACTTGATATGAGCCATTATCAGGGTGATGTTTGGTGGGAAACAGTGGCTGAAAACAGCAATCATAAGCTCAATTATGTCTACTTAAAAGCCACTGAAGGCGGATCACGCATTGACCAACGCTACCTTGAGAATATCGAGGCTGCACGACGATGTGGTATGAACGTGGGGTCTTACCACTTCTATCGTCCTGCAGTTCCACAAGAGGAGCAGTTGCGCAACTTCCGCATGCAGTGTCGTCCACAAGACCA
>ERZ772906.522-NODE-522-length-22417-cov-10.745864_pt1 | contig 22417 bp, 23 predicted proteins | sample MGYA00511338_ERZ772906 | MGnify/ENA primary metagenome ERZ772906 (study PRJEB29015, sample SAMEA2738076) | human oral metagenome | biome: human oral; feature: human-associated habitat; material: saliva | place: China | collected 2212 ... | reverse complement strand
TATTGTTATTTTTAATACATTAGGGAAATCAAAGTCTTTAGCATCATATGTTTTTGCTATACTACCATCTTCATTGTATTCTGTAACTACCCCTGAGAAATTTCCATCTACAAGAGTTGCTTTTACAATTAGTTTACCATTTTCATCATACCCTTTAAATTCTCCATGAGGGATACCATTTTTTAGAGGGTGAGTACTTTGTAATTTTCCATTATCATAGTAAAATTCTCTAGTTCCATTTAAAGTTTTGATATCAAAATTTGTAACAACTAGAGGTCCTATTGTTTTATCTTCTATTCTAATTTTATTAGTCTTGTGATTAATTATATAATTTTGATAACCTTTAGTATTAGTATCAAGATAGTTAATTTCTGATTTTATACTATTTATACTCTTTATAAGATTATCAACTCTAGAATTAAATGGGACTTGTCCTTGAAAATATGCAAGAAATAATTCAGTTTCAAATATATTTATTGGTTTATTCAAGTCATATTCACTTCTTACAAGTAATTGATTATCATTGGTACGAATTTCATAGACTGGTTTCAATTTTCCATTTTTTTCAGAAATTGTTGATTTTACTTGAAGTAAATAAATCATATCAGGTTGTTTATCCAAAGAAGTAATTGCACAAAGTACGCCTTCATCGCTGTAACCTTCTAAAGTGTTATTAGCTTTATTAAGTTTAAAAGTAAAAGTGATTGTTTTATTTCTATCTAACTTTTGTCTGATATAATTATTGACTTCTGCTTCATTTACACTGTTAGCTCCATAAGTAAAAATACTAAATAAACTAAATAATAATATTAAAAATCTCTTCATTTATGCCTCCTCCAATATATTGATTATTTAAATTTTCTCATTTTTTAATATATTTGTCAAATTATACCGATCTAAAAATAACATATGTATCCGATAAGAGATAAAAAATTCTATTATGGTAAGGTACAAAAAAATTATTTGACAAACGAAAAAAGTGGTATACAATAGGGGCGAGGGAATAACAAATAAGGAGTGATTCACAATGGCAACAAACAAAATTTTAGGAAGTAAAAATGTATTAAAGAAGGCATTTGTATTCTTGGTTTTATCAGCAAGTTTTTTATCTTTAAATTCTCAAGATGCATTTGCAGAAGTAGCAGGTGATCAAAGTAAAATTACAAGTAAACTTGTTAAAAACGTAAAAGAAGTTGAGTACGATAGATATTATAAAGGAGATTTTTATTCAGATGTTGGAGCTTATCCAGAAGGAATGTTCCTTGTAGTAGAAAAACTTATAGAAAACTACATAGCATTTGCTCATATGGGAGATGCATCATACCTTGCACCAGTAGGTCAACGTTTTGAAGAAAAAATAGAAGGTCAAACTATAAAACGTTATATCGCAGTAAGTCAAAAGAAAAAAGAAGGTTATTACTGTATAGATATTTATAATAACGTAAATGATCAACCTATAGCAACTCTTACAGCAGGACTTAAGATAGAAAAGAAGAAAAACGGATATTTAATAAGTCCTAAAAATGATTTAAAAATAGTATATAAAGGAAAAACATATAAAAATCAATCTGCTTTAAATTTCTTAGGATTTTAATTAGAACAGTAAAAGGCACTATGTATTATAGTGCCTTTTTTATTTAAATATTGAAAACTAGATAAAATTGAACTATAATAAACTAAACTATAAGCACGAGGTGAGATTATGAGAAGAAAAGATAGAGAAGTTTTAGATGAAACAAAGATTGATGAATTTATAAGAAATTGTGATTGTTGTAGAATAGGATTCTATGATAAAGAAAATGATGAAGTCTATATTGTTCCATTGAATTTTGGATACTCTAATGTGAATAATAAAAGAGTTTTCTATTTTCATGGAGCAAAGGTGGGAAGAAAAATAGACTTAATTTCAAAGAGTAGCAAAGTTACATTTGAAATGGACAGTAATCATGAGCTTATAGTGGGAAAGATGGCTTGTAATTATTCTGAAAGATTTCAATGTGTTATGGGGACAGGTTTAATTTCATTTGTAAAAGATAATGAAGAAAAAGCACTGGCTTTAAATGAGATTATGTTTCAAAATATGGGAAAAAAAGATTGGGATTTTCCAGAAGCTATGCTTAATGGAGTCGCAGTTTTTAAAATTGAAGTTACAAGTTTAAGTTGTAAAGAACATTTATAAAGATAAAAATAGCACCTACTAGGTGCTATTTTATTATTTACTTTCTATTTTAGTTATGATAACTCCTCTATCTAAACTTTTTAAATTTAAAGCTTTCAAATCTACATTGTCATAAGAACCTTGAACAATATTAGATTTTGAATATTTTGACCATATTATTTTAGCTATTTTATCATATTCTTGTAATATTTTCTTTTGTTTTTTAGCATCATTTGTATTCATGTAAGCCTTATCTAAAGCTATAATTTGTTTTATATAATTTTGAAAAGCTTCATCATCATTATTATTTGGAATGTTGTAGTCACTGTCTAGCTTAGGTAAATTAACCTTTGGGTTTTCCATATCAATATCAGATTTTTTAAAGTTGTAAACTTCTATTGGCTTTCCTTTAGTATAATCAGGTTCTTTAAGCTCAGAAGGACTATATATTTTAGTGAAAACATGGATATCCACATCAGGATGAAGTTTTTTTGGCATACTTTCATAAGTAACCTCTTCAAAAATATCATATTCCCAAGCTATATAGTTTTTATCCATTATAAAGTCATTATATGTAGGAAGAACAGTATCTTCAGGCTCTCGCCAATCAACACTTATTCTTGGACTTTGGTAACGAAAATAATTTATAGTATAAGTTGCTCCACTTGGATTAATAATACCTCCCTTAGAGTTAGCAAAAATCTTAAAATATACCTTTGTTCCATCTGATAATTCTGCAATATGTTCTCCTCTTTTTAAATTTAAAACTTCATAAGTCTTTGGTTTTAAATTATATACCTTGCTATCTAAAGTTATCTTTATATTTTTATCAGTTGGATTATCTAAATAGAAGATATGTTTGTCATTAGTAGTAGCAAAAAGACTATTAGAGATAAAAAATACAGATAAAAGTAAGAATAAAAATTTTTTCATAATGAGTCCTCCTAAGTTTATTTTATTATATTATAGCATTGTAAATAGAAAAATAGTAGATTTTAGAATTCAGTTGTATAATTTTTACAATTGATGTATAATGTTCCAAAACTATATTTTATAAAATTATAAATAAAAGGAGGAAAATATGGGAGTTATTGCTTGGTTAGTACTTGGAGCTTTATCAGGTTGGATAGCTAATAGATTAATGAATTCAAGAACAGGCTTAATAGATAATATAATAACAGGGATAATAGGATCTTTCATAGGAGGATTTGTTTTTAACTTTTTTGGAGCTGAGACAATTACAGGTTTAAATCTCCATAGTATTTTTGTATCTGTAGTAGGAGCTTGTATTCTACTTTGGATTATTAATAAAATTAGAAGATAATTTATATCTATTAATTAATAAAAATAGGGCTGTTGCAAAAATTAAATTTTCAATCTAAAGTAAAAAATAAGTGAGTTACGAATGGAAATTTTAGATAAAAAATCAAATAGAATGAGCCGAGCAAATGCAGGAGTGTCTGAACGAAGAGAGTTTCCTGATTTGCAGCGAATTCTTGATTTTTTATCGTTAAGGAATTTACTCAGTAACGAACTATTTTTTATTTTACATCAGTCCCTTAGCCTCCTTTCATATCTTTTGTATATATAACTAAAAATACACCACATGCCTAGACAATAGGTGTATTTAATAAAATTTATTATTTTATATTTCCTAAATTTTTAGAAGCTGCCTTGATAAAGTCTTTAAAAACAGTATCAGTGATTTTCATTACTTCACTTCTATCAACAGTTATTAAAGAGTAAACTTTTTCTGAATCCTCCCAAGCTCCTTTTTGAGAACTTTTTTTCATTGAAAGGTCAGTAGAGTAGTTAGCTAAGTCAGAGAAGGCTGGATTAACAATACTTTTTGAAAAAGCATCCATATCTTCTAGATAACCTCTAAGTTGAGCTTCTACTTCAGATTTGACTTTTCTTCTTAAAGATTCAGAAGCAGAATTATTAGCACGAGATTGAGCCAAAGTAGAACCACTTTTAGAAAGTTGAGAAGAAGCAACACTATAAAGTTCTTTATCAGGATTAACTCTTGAAGCAACAATCTCTTGTATAGCAGGAGGTATAGAACCTTCAGTTAAAAAACTTGGTATATAAGAGTCTATTGAACTACAAGCTGTTAATGTTATTAGTGAAAATAAAAATAAAAAGATTTTATTTTTGTTCATAGTTATTCCTCCAAAATATTTTTAATAAATTATACCATAAAAATTAAAAAAAATAAAATAACAAAATAAAAGTAAAAAAAGAAAGAAAAGTAGAGGTATTTACTCATATAAATAAAGAAAAAAGTAAGAAATTTAGAGATAAAAATAAAAATATTTGAAAAAACTTAGAAAATATAATAAAATGAAGTATGATTTTTAATAAGTGTTAAGAATAAAAAAAGAGGTGAAACAATGTCAATTTTTAAAGATTTAGTAAAAAATTTAGGTTTAACTAATATAACACAATCAAAAAAGAAGTATGTTACTGTTTCTGAAAATAATTCAGAAGAAGAAAAAGAAAAAGCAAAATATAAGGTAAAAAATATTGATAATTTAAAAGAGGAAGAAATAACAAAATGTCCTACTTGTGGAGTTTTATCTCATAAGGCTGAGATAAAAGAAAATTTAAAAAAATGTCCAAACTGTAATCATTATTTTAATATGAGTGCTAGAGAAAGAATTGAACTTTTAATTGATGAAGGAACATTTAAAGAAGAAGATTCTAATCTAACAGCAGGAAACCCAATAGATTTCCCTGAATATACAGAAAAGCATGAAAAAGCTGAACGTGATTCAGGAATGAAAGAAGGAGTTATAAGTGGTCTAGGAGAAATTAATGGACTAAAAGTTAGTATAGCTTGTATGGATTTTAATTTTATGGGTGGAAGTATGGGTTCTGTTGTAGGAGAAAAAATAACTGCAGCTTTAGAGAGAGCCATAGAACATAAAGTTCCAGCTGTTGTTGTTGCTATTTCAGGAGGAGCAAGAATGCAAGAAGGACTGTTCTCTCTTATGCAAATGGCTAAAACATCTGCTGCAGTTAAAAAGATGAGATTAGCAGGATTACCTTTTATATCTGTTCCAGTTAATCCAACTACTGGAGGAGTTACAGCTTCATTTGCAATGTTAGGAGATATTATTATAAGTGAACCTAATGCAAGAATTGGATTTGCTGGTCCAAGAGTTATTGAGCAAACTATTAGACAAAAATTGCCAGAAAATTTCCAAAAGAGTGAATTTTTACAAGAATGTGGAATGGTAGACATTATTGCTAAGAGAGAGGATTTAAAAGAAACTATATTTAAGGTGCTTAATAACATAATTTAAGGAGGTAGTAAAATGCAATTTGAATTTCAAATAGAGGAATTAGAACATAAGATAGAAGAATTAAAAAAGTTTTCTGAAGAAAAAGAAGTAGATCTTACAGAAGAAATAAATAAATTAAAAGATCAAAGAGATATTGCTCTTAAAGTTTTATATGAAGATTTAACAGATTATCAAAGAGTTATAGTTTCTAGACATCCAGAAAGACCGTACACTTTAGATTATATAGAAAATATAACAACAGATTTTATTGAACTACACGGAGATAGATTATTTAGAGATGATCCTGCAATAGTTGGAGGACTTTGCAAGATTGATGGGAAAAATTTTATGGTAATTGGACATCAAAAAGGTAGAACAATGCAAGAAAAAGTTTTTAGAAATTTTGGAATGGCAAATCCAGAAGGATATAGAAAGGCTTTAAGACTTTATGAAATGGCCGAAAGATTTAAACTTCCTATTTTAACTTTTATTGATACACCTGGTGCATATCCTGGGCTTGAAGCAGAAAAACATGGTCAAGGTGAAGCTATTGCTAGAAATTTGATGGAAATGAGTGGAATAAAAACTCCAATAGTTACTGTTGTTATAGGAGAAGGTGGTTCTGGAGGAGCGTTAGGACTTGGAGTGGCAGATAAAGTATTTATGCTTGAAAATTCTGTTTATTCTGTAATTTCACCAGAAGGTTGTGCTGCAATACTATATAAGGATCCAAATAGAGTTGAAGAAGCAGCAAATAATTTGAAATTGTCTTCTCAAAGTTTATTAAAAATAGGTTTAATAGATGGAATTATAGACGAAGCTCTTGGTGGAGCACATCGTGGACCAGAAGACACAGCATTTAATTTGAAAAGAGTTGTCTTAGAGACAATAAATGAGCTTGAAAAAATACCAGTTGATGAATTAGTTGAAAAGAGATATGATAAATTTAGACAGATGGGAGTCTTTAATAGGTAAAAAAATGAAGGTGGAAATTTAAAGAATGGAAAAAAAATTAGCTATATTAACAAGTGGTGGAGATGCACCAGGAATGAATGCAGCAATAAGAGCAACAGCAAAAATTGCCGAGTCTTATGGTTTTGAAGTTTATGGAATAAGAAGAGGATATTTAGGAATGTTAAATGATGAAATATTCCCAATAACTGGTAGATTTGTATCAGGAATTATTGACAAAGGGGGTACAGTTTTATTAACTGCTCGTTGTGAGGAATTTAAACAAGCTAGATTTAGAGAAATTGCAGCAAATAATTTAAAGAAAAAAGGAATAGAATATCTAGTTGTTATAGGTGGAGATGGTTCTTATCGTGGAGCTAACTTACTGTATAAAGAACATGGAATAAGAGTAGTTGGAATACCAGGAACTATTGATAATGATATCTGTGGAACAGATTTCACTCTTGGATTTGATACTTGTCTTAATACAATTTTAGATGCAATGTCAAAAATAAGAGATACAGCAACTTCTCATGAAAGAACAATTTTAATTCAAGTTATGGGAAGAAGAGCAGGGGATTTAGCTCTACATGCTTGTATAGCAGGTGGTGGAGATGGAATAATGATACCTGAAATGGATAATCCTATTGAAATGTTAGCTTTACAATTAAAGGAAAGAAGAAAAAATGGTAAGCTACATGATATAGTTTTAGTTGCTGAAGGTGTTGGAAATGTACTGGATATCGAAGAAAAATTAAGAGGACATATCAATAGTGAAATTAGATCAGTTGTTTTAGGACATATCCAAAGAGGAGGAACTCCTTCTGGACGTGATAGAGTTCTAGCAAGTAGAATGGCAGCAAAGGCAGTGGAAGTATTAAATAAAGGTGAAGCGGGAGTTATGGTTGGAATTGAAAAGAATGAAATGGTAACTCATCCACTTGAACAAGCTTGCTCTGTTGATAGAAGAAAGAGTATAGAAAAAGATTATGATTTAGCTATTTTATTGTCAAGATAAGTGAGAAAAGAGGTAAAAATGGATACTGTATTAGAATTAGTAAGAAAAGAAAGAAGAAAAAATCAAATTAAAAGAGAAATAGAAGACAATGATAGAAAAATAAGAGATAATAGAAAAAGAGTAGAATTACTTCTTAACTTAAAAGACTACTTAAAAGAAAGTATGTCTTATTCAGAAATCATTGACATTATAGAAAATATGGAATCTGACTATGAAGATAGAGTAGACGATTATATAATTAAAAATGCTGAACTTGGTAAAGAAAGAAGAGAAATTAGCAAAACAATAAAAGAATTTAAGAAATCACTTAGTTAGGAGATAAATAATGCCAACTAAAAGTTTAGAAAGACTGATATTGGAATTTAATAAATTACCAGGCGTTGGTCAAAAATCAGCAACAAGATATGCTTTTCATATACTAAATCAATCAGAAGAAGATGTTAAAAATTTTGCAGAAGCTCTTTTAGCAGTAAAAGATAATGTTAAAAGATGTTCTGTCTGTGGAAACTATTGTGAAAGTGATACTTGTAATATATGTTCTGATAATACAAGAAATCATAATATAATCTGTGTAGTAGAAGAAAGTAAAGATATTATGATTTTAGAAAAAACTACAAAATATAGAGGAGTCTACCATGTTTTAAATGGTAGACTTGATCCTTTAAATGGAATAACTCCAAATGAGTTAAATATTAAATCTTTGATTGAAAGACTTGGAAAAGAAGATATTGAAGAAATAATTTTAGCAACTAACCCCAATATAGAAGGAGAAACAACTGCTATGTATCTTGCCAAACTTATTAAAAATTTTGGGATAAAGATTACAAAGTTAGCTAGTGGAATTCCTATGGGAGGAAACTTAGAGTTCTCTGATACTGCAACTATCTCAAGAGCTTTAGATGATAGAGTTGAAATCTAAATAAGTATTGTATTATGGAGGAAAACTTGTTTATAAAAAGAAATATCTATGAATATGATATACACAAAGCTAATATATCTTGTCTATTAGAGATGGGAGAAATAAGCAAAGAACAATATGATATGCTCAAAGATATACCTAAAGATGAAAGATCTAAGTTTGTTGCAGCATTTGAAAGCTTAGAAAAAGATACAGCTAAGGATTATAGAAAATATGTAGCTATAGCACTTGAAAAATTTAAAGCTCTCAATGATATAAAAGAAAAGGATATTATAGAAATAGCTTTTGATGCTATATGGCTTGATAAAGAGGTTAGCAATTTACAAGTTACAGAAAATATAAGATTTACTTGTAAAAGAAAAGCTAGTTCTATATTAGAGATTAGAAAAGTTAAATTTTATTTTAATTCTGCTGATAATACTTTCTTTCAAAGAGGCTTAGGACAAAAAGAAAGTCCTTGGTTTGAGATAATAAAAGAATATATGAGATTATCTGAATTGAGAGATAATCAAAGTTTAACTCAATTTATAAATGATTTTAAAGAAAAGTATATAAATAAAGATTTAGATGAAGAATTTTATCAAAGATTAATTCCAAAGATGGATAATCTTGAAATAATAGAAATGTTATCATAAAAAGATGCTACTGCAAAACTGCAATAGCATCTTATTTTTTTAAACTATAACTTTATTTACATATTCTGATGTACATAGTGATAATAATCCACCATAATCAATAGAAAATTCAATTAAATCTCCTACTTGATATTTTTTATCACAATGTGTTACATCAAGGATAGTATGGTCACTACTTGCACCAACTACTTCTATTTTTTTATCAATAGGGAAGAAGTGTCCAATACTAATATCTTGTCTTCCTATTCCTATGATAACTCTTTGCATAATTCCTTTGTCTTCATACTCAACTTGATTTCCAAAGGCATCAAGTCCTCTTTCTCCTATAGGAACTGATGGTTTTTCTTTGTTTTCAATAACTTCACAAACAAGTTTGAAAACATCATTATATGTTCCATCTATATCTTCTCCGTAAGCTGTTTCTCTTCCAAGTAAAATAGCTTCGCCAACTCTAAGATTATTTATTTTAGAAGGTAATTTATTTTCATTTAAAAGAAATAGAGAACTAGAGTTACCACCTGAGATTATTTGCATTTTAATATTAAAATTTTTCTCAATCTTCTCAGCTAAATTTACTAATTTAGAAAGATTTTCTTCTGAAGGAAGAACTGAACCATAGCAAGTTAAGTTAGTTGCAAGACCAATAATAGAAATATTATGTAAATCATGGATTTTTTTAATATTTTCTAAAAGATCTTTTTCAACAAAATAGCCTTCTCTTAAATCTCCTAAGTCTACCATAATAACAACTTTATGTATTTTATTATTTTTCTTAGCTACTTCATTTAGTTTTTCAAGAGTTTCATATTCTGAGTTGAAACTTATATCAGCATATTTTACAACTTCTTCAACTTCACTTTTCATAGGAATTCTAAGAAGTATTTTAGGAATATTTATATCTTTCATTTTCTTAAGATTCTCTATTCTTGAATCTGCTAGATAGTCAACTAAATTATTATCTTTAACAAGTTCAGTTACAATATTTATATCGGCACAATAAGCTTTTGTTACCATAGCTAAAGAAAGATTATTCTTCTTTAAAAGATTTGAGATTACTTGCAGATTAGTTTTTAATTTATTTATGTTTATCTCTAGTCTTGGATACAAGTCATCATCTCCTTATTAGTTTGAAATTTTATTTTTCATTTTTTAAGAATTCAAAGAATCTATCAGATTCCTCAACAGCAACACCTGTCATTGTTAAAACTCCAAACATATTTATTATTACTAATGAAGCCAAGCTAATATCTAGGAAAGATACTATTATTCCTAAACTTCCAAAAGCTCCTATTAAAACCATTAGTATATATACATAACGAGAAACTCTTGAAATTTTAGTACCAAATACATATTCAATTTGTTTTTCACCAATGTATACCATTACAATTAGTGTTGAAAGAACAAATAGTATTATGATTATTGTCATGAAAGCTCCACCTAGGATATTTCCATAAAATTCTTGGAAAGCAACAGCAGGCATAGAAGCGGCTCTATCAAAACTTACAACTTTATATGCACCACTAGTTGTTACAAGTAAACCAGAAGTTAAACACATTAAGAAAGTACTGATGAAAACTTCGACCATTCCCCAAAGTGCTTGACGTGCTGGGAAGTCTGTTATAGCTGCAGCATAAGCAGTAGGACTTGTTCCCATTCCAGCTTCGTTTGAGTAAGTTCCTCTAGCAAGACCAGATCTTATAGTCATAGCTACTGTTCCTCCAGCCATTCCACCAAAAGCTGCTGGTGCAGAGAAAGCTCCTGCAAACATTTGTCCAAAAACGAATGGAATATTTTTATAGTTTGCTAGTATGATTATCCATGCAAGGATAAAATAAGCAAAACTCATGAAAGGAACTATTTTATCCATAAGAGCTCCAACTCTTTTTATTCCACCAACAATTGTTATGAAAACAATTGCAAATATAGCAACACCTGTTACATACTTAGAAATTCCTAATGTTTCAGCAGATTGAACAACTGATAATGATTGTAAACCTATAGAAGGTAGAAGTTCAAATGCCAAGAAAAGTGCAAATAAAGTTCCTAGAATTGGAAGTTTAGTATGTTTTAAATAGTACATTGCTCCACCAACATATTCACCTAGTTCGTTCTTTTCTCTATATTTTATTCCTAAGATAACTTCAGCATATTTAAGACCTACAGCAAAAAGTCCAATAACAACCATCCAGAAAAGAGCACCAATACCACCCATGGAAATTGCAACTGCAACCCCCATAATATTTCCTGAACCCAAGGTTGAACCTATAGCAGTAAGTGCAGCTTGTAAAGCAGATATATTTCCTTCACCAGAATTTTCTTTTACTACATCTTTATAAACTGTTTTTATAATTAGAGGTAATTTTACAATTTGGATAAACTTGAATCTTATTGTTACATATATACTACCTAAAGCTAATAATATAACCATTGGATAAGACCATAGCCAGTCTGATAACATAGTTATTTTTTCTATCATAATATACACCAACCTTTTTTAAGAGTAATATTAATATGGCTTACATTTCAGTAAATTTTATTTCTTATAAGATTTCATTGTTTAATAATTTCATAACTGTTTTATATACTAACTCAGGAGTAACTGTATAACTATATTTCTTCTCAACTCTTTCTGTAAATTTATGTGCATCATATCCAAAGCATCCTATATCTAAAACAGGAAGAGATAATTTTTGCATATCTTCTAATGGAAGACTATATTTTATACCAAATCCAGGCATATTATTTTTTAGACTAGCTATTATAGCTGGATTTTTTGGTGCAGCTCCATAACTTAAGTCTGAAATATATGGGAAAAATTTCTTATATGCTAATTTATAATCAGTTTTAGTAGTTTTTACTGCATTATCAACAGCATCTATAAGAGCTTTATCCTTAGGATTTGTTCCATCTATATAGATATGAGGATAGTAAGGTGGAGAGAAGTAAACAACAACTAATGGATTTTGATCCTTCCAGCTAGCTTGTAATTTTTCAACCATTCTTTGAGCAAACACTCTAGTATCAATACTTTCATCTTTCATTAATTCTTTACTATAGTTTGCTAATACTTCATCAATATCAGGTTTTTCTTCTCTAACTTTTTCAAGAAGTTCAGTATATGATAGAACTCTTGCTTCCCAAGGTAATTTTTTATAAGTTCTGTTTGAACTCATTGAACAGAAAGTTTCATATTGTTTATTTAATTTTGTAACTACACTGTCAAATGCTTCAAAAGCAGCTTTTTTCATTTTTTCTAGAACCATATCAGGAGTTGACATATGAGTTGCATAGTTGAAATAAAGAACCGCAGTTTTTCCAACTTGAACAGAGTATTCTGGTTTTTGGTCTCTTTGATATAAGCTTATAGGTGGAAGAGATACTTCACCATCAACAATATCACAGAACTCAGTATTCATATTTACTCTAGTCATGATAGCCGATGAAATTTCATTTGGGTCAATTCCATTAAAAGATTCTCCAACATGAGTTTCTTTTCCTACAACAAAGAAAGAAGGCATTAATTTTCCAACAGTTCCAATGTAGATATTTTTACTTTCATCTCCGATAAATTCAGCAGTTATATAGTCAGTGTCAAGAAGTGCAAGATATTCTAATCCTTCTTTTTCTTGAAGTTCAACAAGTTTTGGAACAACAGATAACATTCCACTTGAGTTTGCTTCTTCATCACATACAGCTGCATAGATTAAGTTTCCTTCAAAATTATCTAGGTCTTTTGCAATTTCTTCAAAAAGATTTATTATTACAGCGTCTCCACTCTTCATGTCAAATATTCCACGTCCAAATAAGAAATCTCCACTTTCTAAATCTTTTCTTACAACATCATCTAGTTTTATATGTTTAAATCCTTCAGCTAATTTATAAGGATCATTTGCATATTCGGCAAGTTCTCCATAATCTGATATACCAACTGTGTCTGTATGTCCAATTAATACAACAGTTTTCTTAGATTGCTTTTTACCTCTTAGTATAGCAACAACACTTTTTCTTCCTAGTGTATCATTTGCACTAACATAGAATAAGTCTTTTGGGTTTTCTTTGAAATATGGAATATTTCCCATAATTTCATAAACCTTTTCAGAAATATCAATTTCACCTTTAGTATCTACAACACTAAATATATTAGTTAGTTGTATAGCAAGTTCTTCAATTCTTTTTGAAATTCTTTCGTTAACAAAACTCATAATCTACCTCCGTTAAAATAAAATTGATAAATTAAACCGTATTTCCATTAAATTTCAGACTTTTTAATAATAGTTTTATAGCAGCTTCTTTATTTAGAGATGATAGTACACCTAGAGAGGCCATTATATAGTCGTTGTCTATTAAAATTTTAGCTTCTGCTGTAGGCAATAATTTATCTGCTCTATTAAATTGGCTTATACTATTTAAAATTTCTTCTCTTGCCGTAAGTCTAGTTAAAGCACCACCAGTTCCTACTATCCACTTCACAGCTGTTAAATCTTTACCGAATGCTAAAGTATCTGATTTACCTCCAAAATATGTTCTATAGCCACCAGCATGTCTATTGATTGAGACAATTACAGCTTCTTTTGTCAATCTTTCAATAAATCTTTTATGCTCTTTAGTTTCTGGAATTGCTATATCAGAATTAGTAAATTTTTCAATATCTTCAGGAGTCATATTTAATTCTTTTTCTAATTTCTCTATTTTTATGATATCTACTATATTTCTTTTATTGATAAAGACTCCAAGATCTCCTTCAACAGTTCTTTTAGCAACAGGTTCAGGTTCAACAAGAATTTTATTTACTTTTTCAGTTCCTTCAGTTACAGAATGTATATCTGTTGTAGCTCCACCAACATCTATGGTAACCAAATCTCCTATTTCATCTTTTAATATTTTTGAAGCTTTCATAACTGCTCCAGGGGTTGGAATTATAGGACCATTTACCATTTCTCTAATCTTTTCCATACCTTTTGCTTCAGTTATATGTTTTTCAAAAATATCTTGAATTACTTCCCTAGTTGGTTCAATATTTAGTATGTCAATCTTTGGATATACATTAGGAACAATATGAAGATTTTTTTCTTTAGAATAAGATTCAAATATTAATTTAACATCATCAGCAACTGCTATATTTCCAGCATATATTACAGGAATATTTAAATCAGAAGCTGCTATTAGTTCAGAGTTATATAGTGCTGTTTCTCTTTCACCATAATCAACTCCACCTGCAATTAAAATTATATTTGGCTTTATTCTATCAAGTTTTATCATATCAACTTTTGAAAGTTTCCCAGCTGTAATTAAGTGAATATTAGCTCCAGCTCCTAAGGCTGCTTCTTTAGCAGCCTTAACAGTCATATCATAGACAAGCCCATGGACAGTCATTCTAAGTCCTCCAGCAGCACTACTAGTTGCAAGCATATTTGCATATTCTAATTTCTCATTTTCTATATGAAGATTTTTTTTCATGTCCTCTATAGCAGCTTGTAATCCTATGTTGACATCACCTTCTTTTACAGAAGTAGGAGCTTGCCCCTGTCCTAAGAATACAGGGTTCTCACTTTCTAAGTGATCAAAAGCATTTACGACTGTGGTTGTACTTCCTATTTCAGCAACAAGTACATCAATTTTCATTTTTCCACATCCTATCTAAATTATTATTTCTTTCCTAGCATTTCTTTCTTTCTCTTAACAAAGAAAGTAGCTACGTTTACACCTCTGTCATATTTTCCGAATCCTTCGTCCATTCCTTGTTCTCTAGCTATTTCAGGAGTTACTTGAGTACCTCCAGCACAGATTATTACTTTTTCTCTTATACCTTTTTCAACTGCTAAATCATGAAGTTTTTTCATATTTTTATAGTGAATGTCATCATGAGATATTATAGTAGAAGCAAGTATAACATCAGCATTTAATTCTATAGCAGCGTCTACAAGTTTTTCACAAGGAACAGATGTTCCAAGGTATTCTACTTCCATTCCAAACTTTTCTATTCCACCATGTTTTATATCTATAACTTCTTTTAAGCCTACAGAGTGTTCATCTTCTCCAACTGTAGCAGCAACTATTTTAAATGGATGTTCATCAACAAAAGCTCTTATTTCATCATCACTTAAAACTTCAGGTTTTTGTGGAATAATTAAGTCATCAGTATTTATAAAGAAATCAACTTTACCTTTTAATTGAACTCTAGTTCCTTCAGAAGGATGCATTACTTCAGAATGTATTACTTCAGGATCAGTTAAATTCATTTTTTTAGCAAATTCAATTGCAGCAAATTCTGCTGTTCTTTGATCAAGAGGTAAGAATATTTCAACTTGAACAACACCATCAGCTAACCATTCAACTTCAGGTTTTACTAAGTTTGTATTTCTAAACTTATCTGTTTCTTCCATTCTTCTATTAACATTATCTTCTTCATCTAGTTCATCTATAAAAACTATTTTTTCTGGTTTTTCAAGAGTACATCCATCAATTAGAGTAGAAGGACAATCAGTTTCTTTTAAACCATATTGAGCTATGTTATTGTTTCCAAAGTGAGCTGTAACTGGAGCCATATAGTCTTCATCTCTCTTAAATACTGTACCTGCTCCTACACCACCATCTTGTTTTCTTCCTATACCATCTCCATTTCTTTGAGGATAGTAACCAGAATCTACGAAGAAACCTTTTTCAACTGCTTCAAAGTATCCACCAGCTTCAATAATTTCTTCTAAAAATAGAACTGCTCTTTCTTTTAATTCTCTAACTTGTTTAGGAAGATATCCATCTTTTTTAAGCTCAACCATTGAAAGTAAGTCATCCATACCAACAAGACTTTGTTTAGCAGTATCACAAGCTTCTATATTATACATATGCCAAGGTACATTTCTTCCTTCATCAGGAGTTATTGTAGATTGAATATCTGCTCTAGTAAGTCTAGAAATTAACATATTCATAACGTGAGTAACAGTAGCTTCTCTTGATGATGAAGTTATATACTTAGTGTTCATTTGAGCTCTCATTCTATATTCATCAAAGAAATCTCTCAATGCAACAGCATAAGGTAAATCCAACTTTAAGCAAGGAGTTGGAGAAGCTGAAGGTGGAACTGTTGACAAACATATATTTTCTTTTTTAAGTCCTACTTTGTAAGAAAAAATTGAATTTAGTCCGTGTTGCACTATAAGTTCTGGCATTACTCTCCAACCATCTTTTGCAGTAGCATTAGCATTGTGAGCTCCATCTATTTGAGCCATATCTGCCCAAGCCATAAGTTTTTTAGATTCTCCAGCATCAACAAAAGATCTATACATATTTACGTTTCTATAAAGAACATTATATTGAGGATCTTGGTGAGCTCCGTTAACTCCTTCTTCAGCAAACATAACAGCAACTTCAGGTCCTGCTACTCCACTTATATATGAGTGGTAATTTATAGCTCTTCCAACTTCTTCTTCTATCATGTCACAAGCTTTTCTATGAGCTCTAACTTGTTTTCTTGTAATAGGAACTCCACCTATTCCTTGAGGTGTTCCTTCAATAAGTCCGTCAAAGTGAGATTGTCCAGCAGTTCTTATAACCATTATATGATCTGCTCCATGCCAAGCTGCCATTCTCATTCTTCTTATATCATCTTCAAATCTTCCTGAAGCTATTTCAGTTGTAATAGTATTATTAGGTTGAGGATCTAAGTTTGAGAAATATCTAGCTGCTGCAGGAAGAGCAACATAATTTTTTAGACTGTCAGAACATTCTTTATATGAATATCCATCTATTACTATGTCTTTCTTTTCTCTCCATACCCAACCTCTTCTTTGGGGATGATAATTTTCTAAATCTTCCAATATAGCCTTTACATTCATTTTTTCATTTGGCTTTAATTTCATAATTATCTACCCCCTTTAAAGATTTCCAATGCTAAATCCCAATAGTCTCCAGCAATTAATTTTTCTCCAGCTTCTCTTATAGAAATACCTTTTTCTTTAGCGACTCTATATACTATATGTCCCACACCTTTTCCTATAAGATTTCTTTCTATAGCTCCTTCTACAAGAGGTCTTACTTCTAAAGTAGAAAATCCCATACGAAGTAACACAGATCTTTCTATTGATGGAGTAGTATTTTCTTTAGCCATTTTTAATAGGGGCTCAACTACTTGTTCAGCTAATTGCCAAAATCTATTCTTTAATTCTTCATCTGAAAGATTTGCTAACTTTTTTCTTCTTTCTTCAAAATCATCATCTCTTTTAAGATACCCTTTCATTAATTACCTCCCTATTGTTTCTAAAATTGAGTCTATATATTCTTTATTGCTTTTTGTTTCAGCAATAAGGAAATTAATATCATTGTCTGTTAAATCTTTTATATCTTTAATATAGTTTTTAACTAAAGAAACTTTTAATTTATCTAAATCAACATCTTTAGCTTTTAGAAGAGAAGGCTCAGCTGGAAGAATAATATTTTTACCTGGAACTTCTTCTTCAGGGTTTCCAAATTTTATTTCTATACCATTTTGTCTAGCAAAAGATAGTTGAGGTTGTATATGTTTACCAGCACCTGTATATTCAGTTTCTTGTACAACAATTATTTGATCTTCATCCATTTCTTGAGCTAAACTAAAGGCAGCAGCTAATGAAACATTTCCTGCAGGGCCTCTTTCTAAACCTTCAAGTTGAGCAAGAAGTTCTGTCATATAGAAAACTTCACCTTGAGCTAAAGTAACATATCTATCCATATATCTTAAAGGTCTAGCAGCTGATCTAGGAACATCTGATCTATCTGGAAGAGTACAGAATGGAATTCCAAAACCTGTATGTCCAGTAGTGAATGACTTTTTATTGAATTGTTCATCACTTGCCATATGAAGACCTGATAAATTTACACTGGCTCCAATAACTTTAACAGAAGTTGCACCAGCTTTTATAAGCCCTCTAGCAGTTCCTGTTAAATTTCCTCCACCAGCATTAGTACAAACAACTACATCTGGATATCTTCCTTCTTTAGCCATCATTTGCTCAGCTATTTCATAACCTAGTGTTTCAACTCCAGCTATTCCAAAAGGAGTGTATAGAGAGGCATTAAAATATCCTGTTTCTTCTAAAAGTTTTAAGAATGTATAGAATAGTTCAGGGCCAACTGTCAATTGCATAACTTCAGCACCGTATGCTTCACATTTTCTCGCTTTTTCAATTATTTCAGGTTGTCCCACACCTTTACTGTCATAACATTCTTGAACAATTATGCATTTTAAACCTTGCATAGCTGCTTGAGATGCAACAGCAGCACCATAGTTACCACTTGTTGCAGCGATAACTCCTTTATAACCTAATTTTTTAGCATGATAAACTGCTATTGCAGCTCTTCTTGCTTTAAAACTTCCTGAAGCATTATTAGCTTCATCTTTTATAAATATTCTAGCTCCCTTACCAGCAGGGGCACATTTTCTTGCTAAATTTGTTAAATTTTTCATTTCAATTAGAGCTGTGTTACCAACAGCAAAGTCTAATTGAATTCTTCTCATCTCTTCTAAACTATATCCAGTTTCTTTCATCATTTTTTCATAATCAAATGAGATCATATCACTTTCAAATTTAGAATAATCTATTCCTATAGCTTGTTTCATTATTTCATTTTTTCTAGCTAAGACAGCATTATACGACATATCCTTATTCATTATCTTCACCTCCAAATAGAATTTTTCTTGCCTGTAATCCTATTTGTAAAAGTTCAGGAACAAATTCACCATAGTTATGTCTAAATACAGGATTAATTTCTACTAAAGTTCCTTTAATTTTTCTACCTGTAATAGTTGTAACTTCAACTTCTTCTCCTATTTCAGCTTCTTTTCCTAAGAAACCTTTATCCCACATTTCTAGTGGAACTTTCTTAGTATCTTCAGGAAGATTATCTGCTCTTTCTCCAACTTTTAAAACTATATTGTGTATTCTTACAAAATCTCCAGCCTTTGCTTTCATTTCATCCTCCTATTATTTTTCTATCATATCTCTTATATCACCCATAATTGCTCTAGGAACAGGGATGTCTAACATAGTTTTTAGACCAGGTCTTGCATTTATAATATGAGGGATACTATTTACACACATAGCTATTGTTCCAATACCACCAGGGATTTCAGGAGTTATTTGAAGATCTATATTTGGCACACCTTTTATTGTTACATAGTCACCTGTTTTTATTCCTTCTAAATTAGGAAGAATTTGTTGAGGGTGTTCCATAACTATTTTAATTTCTCCATCTACATAACCATAACCACATTGTCTACATCCAGCAACATTTCCAGCTAAAACTTCAGCATATTCAGATTTTCTATATACATTACTCATTATAGCTTCTCTTGTTTGTTCAATTTTTTCTAAGTTCCAACCAATACCATCTGTTATCATTTTTATAGATTCAGGGAAACCAACATGTCCTGCTATTGTTCCTTCTTTAACACCTTTTTCGAAAACTTCTTTAGTTACTCCTACTCCTTGTTCTTCCATAACAGCTTTTCCAAAAGGAGATAAGTCATTGACTCTTACAGCTTTTATAGAATCTACTCTTTCACAAGTACCTGTTAAAGCAAGAACTAATAAGTCAAGAACAAAACCTGGGTTGATTCCAGTACCTAAAACGCTAACTCCGTTTTCTTTAGCTAATCTATCTATTTCTTTAGCTATTTCAGGAGATTGACTTTGAGGATATGCCATTTCTTCAGCAGTCGATATAACGTTTACTTTTTGTTTTAATAAGTATTCTATTTTAGGGAAAGCATTTACAACAAAAGAGTCTGTTGCAAGTAAGACAACATCAGCACATTTTTCAGTGAATATTTTTTTATAATCAGATTCAACTAAAACATCTTTTCTGTCTCCTTTTTCAACTTCTAATATTTCAAAAATACTTTTACCAACTTTATTTGGATCTAAATCACATACAGCAACTAAGTCTAAACCTTTTTTAGTTAACAACATTTTTGCCATACCTCTACCCATTGCTCCAAAGCCCCATAAACCAACTCTTACATTTTCCATAAAACATACCTCCTTGTAATAAACTAAAATAAATCGAACTATCTAATAAATATATAAGCAATTTTCATGCCAACTTTTATAAAAAATAAAAGCTGGATTTTATCTATGTTTGAAAAAAATAAAAAAAAAGTAAAAATAAAAAAGCAATATTTTTTTACAAAATTAAAAAAATATTGCTTTAATATAGACAATCTTTAAAAAAATAAAACATATAAGATTATTTGATGTTATATTTTTTCATTTTATATTGAAGTGCTTGACGACTTATACCAAGATAAGCAGCAGCTTTACTTAAATTATATGGATAGCTATCAACAGCTTCTCTTATATATTTTTCTTCCATTTTTGCCATTAAATTATTTAATAAATTAGGATCGTTTTCATCAATATTAATATCAATGTCGATATCAGAATCAGGAGCTAGCTTGATAAAAAATTCTTTTTCTTCTTTTTTTTCTTTCTTCTTAAAGAAATTTTCATCCCAATTTATATTTAAAAATTCTTTTGTCAAAAAATCTTCATTTGTTAAAATCATACTAGACTGTATAACATTTTCTAATTCTCTAATGTTACCAGGCCAAAGATATTGCATAAAGACTTCTTCAACTTCTTTACCTAGACCTTTTATATTTTTATTGAGCCTTCTATTATAATAGTTTAAAAATTTTTGGCTAAGAAGTAATATATCTCCTTCTCTTTCCCTTAATGGAGAAAGTTCTAAATAAATTAAATTTAATCTATAATACAAATCTAATCTCATTTTTCCATTTTTTATAATATCTTTTGGATTTTCATTAGTAGTTGAAATTATTCTTACATCAACAGGAATATCTTTTACTCCACCAATTCTTCTAACAGTTTTTTCTTGTAGAACTCTCAAAAGTTTAGCTTGTAACTCTATAGGAATAGAATTTATTTCATCAAGAAGTAATGTTCCACCATTTGCTTGTTCAAATAGTCCCATTTTATTTGTAGCTCCAGTGAAACCACCTTTTTCTGTTCCAAATAAAATACTTTCAAATAAAGTTTCTGGTAAAGTAGCACAGTTTATTGCTATAAAAGGTTTATCTTTTCTCGAACTTCCATAATGAATAGCTTGACTCAAAAGTTCTTTACCTGTTCCAGTTTCTCCATAGATAAAAACAGTAGCATCACTTTCAGTTGCTCTTTTAGCTAACTCTATAGTTCTTTTTATTTTAGGACATTCACCTATAATATCGTCAAAACTATATTTGCTTTTTTTACAATAAGAAAGATTTTCGCCTATTTCATTATTTACAGTTTGCAATTTTATCAATTCATCAGAAAGTTTTTTTATTTTAGTTATATCTTTAGAAATTTCTAAAGCACCTAAAATCTTCCCATTTACTTTTATAGGTAGAGTGGTATTTAAGGCAATGATCTCTTTCCCATTTTTGTTTTGGTATCTTTGAATATTATCTTTGATAGATATTCCTTTTAGTGCTTTTAAAAGAGTACTTTCTTCTTCGGGAATATCCTTAAAAATATCTCTAAAATTTTTTCCAAGTATAATTTTTGCGTCCATTCCTTCAATTTTTTCCATATTATGGTTATATATTTGAGTAATGTTTTTTTGGTCAACAAAATGAATACCTTCACTAATATTTGCTAATAACTCTTCTAAAAGTTTAATATAAATATCTTGATTCATACTATCACCAACCTATCTTTTCCATAATTATAATCATTATTTCTAATTTATGTCAAATAAAAAAATAAATATAAAAATAGAAAAAATCTATGTTGACAAAGATAAAAAAATAGGGTAAAATAATTTGGTAAAAATTCAATAATTTCATACTCTTCCTTTAATTTATAAAGTTGAGGAGAAAATGTTGGTGAACTTTTAATTCTAGAAGATATATTATCTAATTTAATAATTTCATCCTTTTGTAAAAGTTGTAAAAAGTAATTAGCTGCTGAGCTATAATAATTTTTTAAAATATACCCTCCAGAAATTTTATAGTCTAATTTTTTTATTATAAGTGGGTTCAATAATTCACCTTTGTAATCTGGAAAAGCTTTTTTTAATTTTTCCTTAACTTCTTGAACTGTATAAAGTTCTTCTGATAATATATTTTTTATATCATTTAAGATGCTCTCATCATATTCTTCAAATTTAATATTATATACTCCACCGTAACAATATTCTTCAATATAAGGAAGGAAATTAACAACAACTGAATTAGAATCTACTCCATAAAATTCTTCATACTCTTTTATAAAATCCTGTTTAGAAATTGGAGATAGCAAAGATAGAAAATCTTGCGTGAAAATATCACGGGTGTGTTTTAGATGTTGGGAAAGTCTAGTACCGGTTGTGGCAAGAATAGCTTAAGTCTTCTCAAGCCACAGTGTGTGAGATGTAGTATTAGTTATTGGGCTGGGCTAGAATATGCTCTCGGTTTTCCGCTTTGAACTGCCT
>ERZ772906.517-NODE-517-length-22529-cov-5.334520_pt1 | contig 22529 bp, 19 predicted proteins | sample MGYA00511338_ERZ772906 | MGnify/ENA primary metagenome ERZ772906 (study PRJEB29015, sample SAMEA2738076) | human oral metagenome | biome: human oral; feature: human-associated habitat; material: saliva | place: China | collected 2212 ... | reverse complement strand
CATTTAAAGCGTCCAAGTTTCGGGGCGCAGTTCAAGGGGGAGCATGAGGGGTCCTTTCATTGTTATCGACGAGGCCGGGGCCTCGTCTGCTGATACCAGTGTAGTTGGGCGTCGTGCACGAACGTCGGGTGGGCACCCTCGGGACAAAGATCGGACAACCTTGACTTCTTGTGTGCTGTCTCATAGTCTTCGAGCAAGACTTGTCAATCGGTCAAGGAGGAATCGTGCCTGACTTTTCCATCAATGACGAGCAAATCACGGCCTGGCACACCTCGACCGATACTGCCCTGCATGACAAGGCAAAGCAGAGCAAAGATCACGATCAGCAATGGGCCGCATTGTTCCGCTCGGACCTCAACCAGCCACTGTAAGGGAGCTATTGTGACCGGATACTTTGAGTCACTGATCAACGACGTCCCCGGAAACGCCGATTCTCTCACCTCGCTCGCCGGCGATTGGGATACCTACGGCAACACGGCAATCGGAGAGCTATAGGCATGCGCAAGACTTTCCCACTCCTAAGCACCGTCGCGGCAACTTGCGTCGGTCTGTCCCTGCTCCTCGGTGCCTGCGCGCCCACCACCCCCTTCGCGCGCCCCACACCCACGCCCACGTCCTCCTCCCCCACGCCCGTGCCCACGCCCACGTCCTCCTCCCCCACGCCTGGGCCCACGCCAACGCCCGCGCCGTCACCCACGAGGAGCACACCCATGCCAGAGTGCAACGGACGGATCACCACCGTCGACGAAACCGCACAATTCGCCCCCGGAAAGAGACGGAGCGACCCGACCTTCATCATCACCGACGTTGGCATCGAAAACGGTGCCATGTACGCTTATATCATCGGCGGGTGGGCCGACGGCTACCCTGGCTGGATCGACGACAGCCTTTACGTCGGCGAGCCGAAGCACGTGCCAACCATCGGCACATTCACCCTCCTCGACATCACGACCGCACAGGCCGTCTACGGCCACGGCTCGGCCACCTTCTGCTTCGAACCCGACCCAGACTTCGAAGTCTCCAGCACGCACTAACCCATGACACACACGCTCCGCCAGTCCCTGTACACCGTCGCGGCAACTTGCGTCGGTCTGTCCCTGCTCCTCGCCGCCTGCGCGCCCACCACGCATCAGGCGGATCCCACACCGACCAGCACGTCAACCAGCACACCGACCGCAACGGACGGATGCGCCGGATATCTCCTCAAGGCTCAGGAGGAGGCTCTCGTGCGTCCGCGCGCCGCAAACACCGACCCGGCGTACTATTTCTACTCTTCGCCAGATGACCGGAACCAGGAGCGCACGTCTCTCAAAGGTGGAAATGGGCAAGGGCCTTACTCGTGGGTCAATGCAGATCTCACCATCGGCAAATCTGCCGTCGTCGACGGTGTCGGTACCTTTACCCTGCTCGCTATCACGCCTGGCGCCCGCGAGTACGACCACCGGTTCATCACCTTCTGCTTCGAACCCGACCCCAGCCTCGACCTCAACAAGGAAGAGATGAAGAAATTCTCAGCACGCTAGGCGCAGCCACAGACGCGTGCTGCGTTCCCTCCCATCGACGAGGCCGTGGCTGGGCGCCGACAATCGGAGGAGAGTGGGCGGTGCTTCCCGTTGTGGACGCGGCTGTGCCCCGCGTGTCGACATGAACTGCGCCAGGGGGACAGTACTTTTACTTTGTAGACGCACGTTTAAGATTGCAGGTCTCATGTACCGCCTACAAGTTTATGGTTACGCGCGCGGCGCGGTCAGCGCCAGTCACCGTGGGGCATTACAACCGCAGCGGCCCGCGCCATCCGCGCAGCGGCCCGCGCTATCCGCAGGATCACATTCAACGCCATCCGCGTAGCGCGAGCGCACCGTTAGGATCACAGGCGCACGGCGTAAGGCATGATGCCCGAGTAGCGCACGCCGGTTACGCGCACCGGCACACCAAAGGTGGGTGCCTCAATCATCTGGTCATTACCCAGGTAGATAGCCACGTGATAGATCGACCCAGCAGAGCCGTCAGAAGACCAGAAGATCAGGTCACCGGGCTGGGCGGAGTCCAGTGAAACGTGGGTACCTTCCCAGTACTGGGCGCGTGAGGAGTGGGTAAGGCTCACCCCGGCCGCTGCCCAGGAGAGCATGGCCAGACCAGAGCAGTCCACACCAGAGTAGGACTCGCCGCCCCACACATAGTCCACACCGATGAAGGTGTAAGCCTTGGCGATAGCCACATCCGCGCCACCAGAAGGGGCAGGAGTCGGGTCGGGTTCAGGTTCCGGATCCGGCTCAGGGGTGGGCGCGGGGGCAGGTTCGGGCTCAGGGGCCGGAGCAGGAGCTGGCTGGCTGGTTTCGCTGGGGCTGGGGGCCGGCTCAGGGGTAGTGGTCTGGCTTGGGGCCGGCTCAGGCGCGGCGGTTTGGCTGGGCTGAGGGTCAGGCTGGGCGGGGGTAGGCGAAGCGGTTTCCTTGGCCTTAGCTTCGTTCTGCTTTTCCTGCTCTTCCTTAGCCTTGGCCTGGGCGGCAGCCTGCTGAGCCTGCTTGCGAGCTTCCTCGTTCTTACGGTTTTGCTCAGCCTGCTCAAGCTGTTCTTGACGCTGGGTTTCCAGGGCCACTGTGGTGTTACGCTGAGCTGCCAGTTGGCTGATCAGGTTGGCACGCTGGCTGGTGGCCTGGCTTTGGGCGGCCTGGGCGGCGTTAGCGGCAGCTTGGGCAGCGTTCTTGGTTGCTTCAGTTTTTTGCGTGGCGGTGCGCTGAGCTGATTCTTTCTGCGCGGCAATGCCTTCCATGGTGGTGGCTACCGATTGCAGAGCCTGCACTTTTTGCAGTTTTGCGTCAGTGTTTTCACCCGCACGGTCCAGCGCGGCCTTCTGGCTGGCAATGTCTCCCAGTGAGCGCCCGGTCAGGTAGGGGGAGACTATGTCGAAGGGGTTGCCGCCGTCCTGGTAGGTCTGTACGACGACGTCGGAGAGGCTTTTGCGGGCCTGGTGCGTCTGCTTGGTGGCAGCCGTGGCCTTGGCTCGCGCAGCGGCGGTGGCTGCCTTGGCTTTGTTTAGTGCATCAAGGGATTGCAGATAGTCCTCAGTGGCGATCTGTGCCTTCATGGTGGCGTTTTCAGTGTTGGCCTTGAGTGTGGCCAAACGCGCCTCCAGGGAAGCGATAGAAGCAGAAGTGCTAGCTTCCTTCTGCTTTGACTTGTTGATGTCGTCTTGGCTGGGACCATCTGCGAAGGCCACGGGGTTTGCGGACAACACCATCGACGCCAGCACCACAGCAACCGTGCTGCGGAAGGCGCGTGATCGTTTGTTCTGACTCACGAGGACTCCAATGACTAGGGATATTGACTGATGGCTGCGGGGTACAGCCCCGGTTTATTTAGCCCTAGATTAATGCCCTGGAGCCCCAAAGGAAACAGTTTCATCACAATTCACATAATCACCATTGTTATCAGTTTTAACATTCCTTCAAGATTCAATTATTATTTAGTGGCATTCGACACAATTTGAGGGGTGACCCAAAAATCGGATCACCCCTCAAATTTTTCTAGTTACAGCCCAAAATGGCTGCTAGCACTGCCTGGTGCGGCTACGCAGCGCCAGACCACCACCCAACAGGGCCAGCGCAAAGGCTACAAACAGCCCCGTTTCCACCCCACTATGAGCTAAGCCACGTTTGGGACTTTGGGAGGAACTAGGCGCCGCTTTAAGGCTGGCACTGGGTTTAGTAGTGGACTTTGCGGTGGGAATCGCCCCGCAAGTAGCAGCCAAAGCCGGCGTAGCCAGGGCTGTGGCCACAGGCGTCGTCGCCGTTGCGGTAGCAGAGGCAGAACCATAACCCAGGCCGAAACCACGCGCATAAGCCACCCCGCTAGCCCCGGGCACGCTAACTGGCAACTTACCGACCGCATTAACCTTGCCACTAAGCACATCTACCGCAGCCGCCAAGGCCACCGAGTTATTGGCGTAAATCTCCGCCACCACCTGCGGACCTGCTCCCCCGCCGCTGTAACGGGCCAGGGGGTAGGGCAAGCTGGTGTTAATGACGATCACCTGCTTGCCGGTGGCCACCAGCGCGTCAATGGCTTTGAACTGCTGGGCGCCAGGGGCGTAGCTAGCAAAAATCACCGTATCCACATTGGCTGCTTGGCGCACCCAAGCGGAAATCTCGCTGTCGGAAGGATTTTCTTTAGCGTCGGGATCCTGGGTGAAAACCACAGTGAAACCAGCAGCTTTAAGAGGCTCAGGCAATAGCTCCGGGTTAGCCCAGGAGCTGCCGGCCACCAGCACGCGCGTACCCTTGGCCGCATTCAAGGGCGCCTTGTTAGCGTCATTGCGCAGCAAAGTAACCGAGTTACGCGCAATCTGGCTGGCCACGTCCCTACTAGCCGCAGTGCCCAGCTTGGCTTGCACGCTAGCGGCGTCGATCGGCTCAGTTTTGAGCACTCCGCGCTTTTGTTTCCACTTCAAAATGCGCAGAACTGACTGATCAATTTGCGCGCTAGTGAGCGATCCGTCTTTAACTGCAGCTTTAATCCCGTCAACTACTGCAGCAGCGTCCTTAGTATTTAGCAAAATGTCACTGCCAGCTTGCAGGGCTTTGACCGCTACCCGTGCGCGAATAGGAGCCAGGAAGTTTTTAAACTCCGTTGAGGCCTCACGCGCCGAGTCCGCCTGAGTTGGGTCTTTATCGGCTTTTTGTTTGGCGCTGTCTTCCTTGTTCTTGAGCTCCTTGTATTTAGCCTGCTCAGCGGGGGTCATTACGGCCAGCTGGGCCCCTTCCATGTCTAGGGCGTCAGTGGTGATCACCCCGGTAAAGCCCAGCTCTTGGCGTAGCAGCCCGGTAAGTACCGGCTTAGATAGGGTGGCCGGCAGGTTTGGGTCAATAGCGTCGACGACGATGTGGGCCGTCATGATCATGTCGACGCCGCCATTAATAGCCGTTTTGAAGGGCACTAAATGCTGATTTAGAACCTGACGCGAGTAGGTTACGCGCGGCAGGCCCAGGTGGGAGTCGGTGTCGGCGTCTCCATGCCCGGGGAAATGCTTGGCGGTGGCAGAGACGCCCTGGCTTTGGATGCCTTGGATTTGGGCACCACCTAGCTGGGCTACCAGGTTGGGGTCATCGCTGATAGCCCGCAAACCAATAACCGGGTTATTGGGGTTGGTGTTAACGTCCAAAACCGGGGCGAAATCAGCGTTAATCCCCAGCGAACGCATTTCACAGCCCAGCACCTGACCCTGGCTGTAGGCCAGCGCCTGGTTACCGGTGGCACCTAGCGCCATATTGCCAGGGAAGATTGTGGCCGGGGCGCCTACGCGCGAAACCATGCCACCTTCTTGATCGATAGTGATGCCTAGCGGCACGTTGCCGTCAGCTTTAGCGGCAGCCTGCAAACCGTTGGATAGGGCCGCCACCTTGGTTACATCAGTGTTTTCAGAGCTGAAGTTGTGGGCCCAGTTGAAGTAAAGCACGCCACCTAAGTGGTATTTCTTAACCGCCTGGGCCGGGGTGGATACGCCAGGACCAAAAATGGCTTGGTTGTCACTAGCGTAAGTAGTGTCATCTGCGCTGTCACCGTAAACGTGGGTCCACAGTAGCTGACCCACTTTTTGGTCCAGGTTCATTTTGGCCAGGATCTGCTCAGGGGTTTGTTCCGCCGCCTGCACCTGGGGGGTTAAGGCGGTCGGAACTAAAGCGCTTAAGGCGAGGGCCCCTGCTAGCGCTAGGGAAACCAGCGATCGCATGAAGCCTCCTTTAATCTTTTAGAAGCAACAATTGTCGTCACTATTATCCATCTCTAGCCCGTTTACCGCCTGTTACCAGCATTTTTAGGTTAAAAGCTTTACCGCCGCACGAGGCAGATATTGCAAAATAGTGCCGTGGAAAATCGTGCTGTGGAAACCTTCGACTCCCCCGCTGCTATTGACTGGCAGCTACAGGTAACCCCTTACACTCCCCCAACTGCCAACCAGTGGGGGCCGGATATGTTTGGCCCCGGTTTTAGCGCTTACACTTTGCCTTTAGCTGACGACGGCGAAGGTGACAGCCCCGTAGCCACCCTGGTGCGTCATGAGCCGGGCGCCGACCCACATATGCATCAGCAACCAGATAAAACCCGCTTTGTGGTGCTTAGCTTGCATGGCTGGAATGACTATTTTTTAAACCCCGGCATGGCTCGCTCATATGCGCGCCTGGGTGGTGCTTTCTATGCGCTTGATCTGCGCCGTTACGGACGTTCACTACGACCAAACCAGATTCCATTTTGGTGTACCAGGCTAGAAACTTATGACGAAGAAATAGACGCTAGCCTAGAGATTATTAGGCGAGCTTATCCCCAGCTGCCAGTACTAATGCTGGGCCACTCAACCGGTGGCCTAATTGCCTGTCTATGGGCGCATCATCACCCGGGGCAGTTAGCTGGCCTGATTTTGAACTCTCCCTGGTTGGAACTGCAAACCACACCCCAGTTCCGCTCAGTTTCTGCACCAGTTATTCACCGCCTAGCCCAGGCCACACCGCACGCTGTAATCATTCCTACCCAGGTAGCTAATGATTTGGGCCCGGTTGAAGGTGACTCATTTTTCAAACTTTATGACGGCTGGGATCAATCTAAAGAAGGCCCACTGCCTGAAGGGGCGGACCCGACTGATCCCTACTACAGCAGCTGGCAAACTAACTGGGATTGGAAATGGCGCAAACTACCCAATATTCAAGCCGGTTGGGCTAGTGCCATCATGACTGGTCACCAGTATGTGCGTCGCGGCTTAAACATTGACTGCCCGCTGCTAGTACTCACTTCTAAGCACTCGCACCTTACGCTTACCTATGGGGACCTGCCCGAACGCGATAAGGACACGGTTATTGATGCGCGTCGCACTCGCGCGCGTGCCAATGAGCTGGGTCAATGCATCACACAACTGCGTATTGCTGACGCAGTTCACGATATTTATATCTCCCGCCCCAGCGTGCGCAACCAGGTAGTGGCCCAGGTGGATCACTGGCTAGCCAGTTACACGGCTATAGATTTCACCCCGGCTAGCGAGCCAGAGGCCAGCCGTCCGGCGAACTTTACGGAGCGGCTAATAGCTAACTGGCAGGCTTTAATCAACCCAGCCAGCTAAACTCGGCCAGTTAGAATCCGGTCAGCTAGCTCAGTGGCCCTGGCGCCGTGAACGCACGGGGCGTCCCGGCCGGCGCGGACTGCGCTCAGCGGCAGCAATCAGCTCTTCTAGAGACTCATACAGGCTGGGGCCGTCGGCGCCAAAACGCCACACATCCCAGCCATCAACCGACTTTGCCGGTTCACAGTGGCGGGCTGCCTGGCCGGGTTCATCAAAGCTGGTTCCATCAGAGACCCTAATCATGCCGTCCGGGCGCAGCTGAGCGGTGTGGAAGATTCCTTCATTTACTGACTGCCAAGTGATCTGCACCGGCTCACTCAAAATAGAGGCCAGGGCATTCAAAGCTAGACGCGAGTCCTCACCACTGGGGTGCGAACGCGAAACCGTGGACTGGCCTGAGTCGCGTCGTGATAGACGCCCCTGACCAGTCACCCGGGCCCGTACACGGGTGGCACGCACCGGCTGCCCGTTACGCGAGGGGGCAGACTGGCGGTAGCCGGGGGTTACGGCCGGGCTAGGGGCCGGGGTGGGAGCAGAAACAGCTGACGGAGATACAGCGGCCGGGGAAACTGCCGTAGGTGCGTGGGGGCTGTACTGGTTAGTTGCCCGCTGAGCGCGGCGGCTACGTCGAGAAAGCGGCGACGACGGCGTCGTCGAGCCTACAGGGGTGCCAGCACTCTGGGAGGCAGCTGCACCCTGAGAAGCGCCCGCAGAGGCGGCCGGGGCCTGAGAAACGGCGGGAGTGGGAGCCGACGGGGCGCCAGCAGTAGGCACAGGGGCTGCCGGGGTGGCCACTGAGGGGGCTGAGGCAGCGGCAGAAGGCGCAGAGGCGGCGGCGGTGGCCTCAGACTTACCCACCTCAATGTCCTCATCCATGGTGTCACCAGCGGGCAAAAGCTTAGCGGTCACAGGCAGGTGGTGAGAGTCAATACGGTCAATTTCCACAAAATTACGGCCGCTAGAAAGTGCACGCACCGAAAGTGAGAACACTTCTAGGCCAGAGTCGCTGAGCACCGACAAGGAAGAAAGCACGTCAGGGGAAATCGAGGGAGACACAATGCTCAAACGCGGGCCGGGGTTAATACGCGCCGGCATGGTTTCGCGGAAAGCCGCCCAATCCTTCTGGAAAGCGGTGGGGCCTGCCGGATATAGGCTGGCGATTTCCGCCCAGCCTAGGTGAGAAGTGGCGTTTAGGCGGCCCATAGCGGCCACAACCGTGGTTGAATCCAACTTAGGTAGTAGCTCCACCGCCACCACCTGGCCAGAGCCGTCAATAGCCACTAGCGAGTGGCCAGCGTCCAGCTGTTTCCAGGCAACCGTAAACAGCGGCCTACGCAGCACCTGCGCCACCTGTTCACGCACCAGATCAAGGGCCTGACGGTGTGCGGACTCATCGGCAACCCCGCCCAGCTGAGCCGGAACTAGCGCTCCCTGTCGGATTTCAAAAATCGCCACGTTTGCCTCATCTCTAGGTTCCTGACCGTCCTTATCATCTCACACTCCTAAACACTGGGGCAGCCTGTGTTCAGCCAGCGCTAAAGCGAAATATGTGCCATTAGCACCAAAAGATAGGTGACCGCCGCCCCGTGGGACGACGGTCACCTAACTGAAGTTAAAAACTCAGCCGTTGATCACAGCGGCGCGGCCAGCCTCCAGGCGAGCCACCGGCACGCGGAACGGAGAGCAGGACACGTAGCTGATGCCCAGACGGTGGAAGAAGTCGATCGAGTCGGGGTCACCACCGTGCTCACCACATACACCCAGCTTCATGTCAGCCTTGGTCTTGCGGGCACGCTCAACACCGGTCTCCATTAGGCGACCCACACCGCGCTCGTCGATGGTCTCGAACGGGGAGGTGCCGAAGATACCAGCGTCCATGTAGTGGCCGAAGAACACGCCTTCGACGTCGTCACGCGAGAAGCCCCAGGTGGTCTGGGTCAGGTCGTTGGTGCCGAAGGAGAAGAAGTCAGCTTCCTCAGCGATGGTGTCGGCGCTGATGGCGGCACGCGGCAGCTCGATCATGCAGCCGATGGGGAAGTCGAGCTCGTAGCCGGACTGCTCGCTAACCTCAGCCAGCACCTTCTCTGCGCGCTCACGGGCGATCTGTAGCTCACGTACTGAGCCCACCAGCGGGATCATGATCTCGGGCTGGGGGCTGCCACCGGCGCGCAGGCGCTCCACAGCGGCCTCAGCAATGGCTCGGACCTGCAGTTCAATCAGGCCGGGCATGGTCAGCAGCAGACGCACACCGCGCAGACCCAGCATGGGGTTGGCTTCGTGGTTCTTGCGCACCACGGCCAGCAGCTTCTCGTCAGCCGGGTCCAGGGTGCCGCGTTCGCGGTCCAGGGCCACCTTGACGGTCAGCTCGGTTAGGTCAGGCAGGAACTCGTGCAGCGGCGGGTCGATCAGACGCACGGTCATGGACTTGCCGTCCATGGTTTCGAGCATCTTGACGAAGTCATCCTTCTGTAGCGGCAGCAGCGCGGCCAGGGCCTGCTCGCGCTCTTCGTCAGTCTGGGCCAGGATCAGGTCCTGTACGAACTGCTTGCGCTCACCGAGGAACATGTGCTCGGTGCGGCACAGGCCGATGCCCTCGGCGCCACGGTGGATTGCGTGACGGGCGTCGTCGGGGTTGTCAGCGTTGGCGCGTACATGCAGGCGACGGCGCTCGTCGGCGTGACGCATCAGACGGTGCACGCTGGCAACCAGCTCGCGAGTGTCGGCGTCCTCAGCGCGGTAGAGGGCCTCGTCCAGGCCACGACGCAGGTAGGTCATAACCGGGGAGTCAACTACCGGGACCTCACCTAGGAATACTTCACCGGTGGTGCCGTCTACGGCGATTACATCGCCGGAGTGCAGCACAACCTGCTTGCCGTCACGGTTAACGGTCAGGGTGCGGGCTTCGGCATCGACCTCTAGCTCTTCAGCGCCACAGACACAGGTCTTACCCATGCCACGGGCGACGACGGCGGCGTGGGAGGTCTTACCACCGCGGGCGGTGAGCACACCGTCAGCGGCAACCATGCCGGGCAGGTCATCGGGGTTGGTTTCGCGACGAACCAGGATGACGCTTTGGCCTTCAGCGGCGCGTGAGACGGCCTCTTCGTTGTCGAAGACGATGCCACCTACAGCCGCACCCGGGGAGGCGGGCATGGCCTTGGTCAGCAGCTCACGCTCTACATCGGTGGCGAACTGCGGGAACATCAGCTTGGTTAGCTGCTCACCGGTAACGCGGGTGAGAGCCTCGTCCAGGGTGATGAGCTTTTCGTCAACCAGCTGGCTGGCTACACGGAAGGCGGCAGCAGCGGTGCGCTTACCAACACGGGTCTGCAGCAGCCACAGCTTGCCGCGCTCAATGGTGAACTCGATGTCACATAGGTCGCGGTAGTGGGTCTCCAGCTTGCGCATGGCGGCGCGCAGCTCACGGTAAGACTCGGGGTCGATGTCCTTAAGGTCGGCTAGCGCCAGGGTGTTGCGGATACCGGCCACAACGTCCTCACCCTGGGCGTTGACCAGGTAGTCACCGTAGACACCGGAGTGGCCGGTGGAGGGGTCGCGGGTGAAGCACACACCGGTACCGGAGGTCTCGCCCATGTTGCCGAAGACCATGGTGCAAACGTTTACGGCGGTGCCCAGGTCGTGCGGGATCTTCTCACGACGACGGTAGATGTGAGCACGCTCGGTGTTCCAGGAGCGGAACACGGCCTCGGAGGCCATGTCTAGCTGGGTGCGAGGGTCCTGGGGGAAGTCGATACCCGCGTGTTCCTTAACGATCTGCTTGTACTGGTCTACCAGTTCCTTGAGAGCGTCTACGCTCAGTTCGTAGTCCAGCTTGACGCCCTTTTCTAGCTTCTTTGCGTCTAGGGCGGAGGAGAAGAATTCGCCTTCAATGTCCAGCACGGTCTTACCGAACATCTGGATGAGGCGGCGGTAGGAGTCCCAGGCGAAACGCTCGTCGCCACTTACCTTGGCCAGGCCCTCAACGGACTGGTCGTTTAGACCAATGTTGAGCACGGTTTCCATCATGCCCGGCATCGAGAACTTGGCTCCCGAACGCACCGACACCAGCAGCGGGTCCTCGGCGTCGCCTAGCTGGCGGCCTAGGTCTTCTTCTACGCGACGTAGCGCGGTGGTTACCTGTACAGCTAGCTCCGGGGGAACAGCGCCGTCGTGCAAGTATGCGCGACAAGCGTCAGTAGTGATAGTGAAGCCAGGAGGCACCGGCAGTCCCAGGCGAGTCATCTCAGCCAGGTTTGCACCCTTACCGCCGAGCAGATCCTTCTGGTCCTTGTCACCCTCACTGAACATGTATACGTACTTGGGCATCTTCGCCTTCTTCTTGTCGATGCTTGCCTTACCATTCGGTGCGTGACGGGAAGTCACGCACCGACAAAATCCTAATGTGACTTATGGCCTAAATTCAAATTTTTATGCCTCAAACAGGCCAATATTTGTAAATATGTTAAAGCTTTTTGTGTGCGCAAGACTACAAATAGCGCTACAATCCCCCAACCAAAATAACGAGGGCCGCCCCCGTTAGCGGGGGCGGCCCTAGTTATGTTAGCGGCCTACCAGGCCTGATGCGTTAGCTTCAGACAGCTTCAAGGTCAGATGCCTTCAGCCTCCACCTTGGCAGCTTCAATCTGTGCCGCTTCAGAGCGTTCACTGTCTTGGGCCTTGGGTAGGCGGGCGGCGCCCGGAATGGAAGTGAAGGTGAATTCACCCAGCAGACCTTCACCCTGAGCGTCGACCAGGATGTGGCTGCCGGTAGCAATCTCACCGAACAGGATCTTCTCGCTGAGAGCATCCTCAATGTCACGCTGCACGGCACGACGCAACGGGCGAGCCCCAAGCACCGGGTCGAAGCCACGGTCGGCCAGTAGCTCCTTGGCGGCGTCGGTCAGTTCAATAGACAGGTTCTGCTCTACCAGGCGCTTGTCGAGGCGGGCGATCATCAGGTCCACGATCTGGCGCACCTCGGGCTTGCTCAGCTGCGGGAAGACGATCAGGTCATCCACACGGTTGAGGAACTCGGGGCGGAAGTGCTGCTTGAGCTCACGGTTAACGTGGGCCTTCATTTCCTCGTAATCCATGGTGCCGCTCTCAGTGGACTGGAAACCGGTGGCTACCGACTTGCCAATGTCCTTGGAGCCCAGGTTGGTGGTCATGATGATCACCGTGTTCTTGAAGTCAACCACGCGCCCCTGAGCGTCAGAGAGGTGTCCGTCTTCAAGGATCTGCAGCAGCGAGTTGAAGATGTCCGGGTGGGCTTTTTCAACCTCATCGAATAGCACCACGGAGAAGGGGCGACGGCGTACCTTTTCGGTCAGCTGGCCACCTTCGTCGTAACCGACATAGCCGGGAGGGGCACCAAACAGGCGCGAAACCGTGTGCTTTTCGGCGAATTCACTCATATCCAGCTGGATTAGTGCGTCTTCGTCGTCGAACAGGAACTCCGCCAGGGCCTTAGCCAGCTCGGTCTTACCCACACCGGTGGGACCGGCGAAGATGAAGGAACCGCCGGGGCGCTTGGGATCCTTGAGTCCGGCGCGGGTGCGGCGGATGGACTTGCTCAGCGCCTCGATGGCCTTGTTCTGGCCCACGATGCGCTTGTGCAGCTCGGCTTCCATGTTGAGTAGCTTGGTGGATTCAGCCTCGGTCAGCTTGACTACCGGAATGCCGGTACTCATGGCCAGTACTTCAGCGATCAGGTTTTCATCCACTTCGGCTACCTGGTCTAGGTCGCCATTCTTCCAGGCCTGCTCCTTGGCGGCACGCTCACTACCAAGGCGGCGTTCGTCGTCGCGTAGGGCGGCGGCGCGCTCAAAGTCCTGAGCGTCAATGGCGCTTTCTTTTTCACGCTTAACTTCAGCGATGCGCTCATCAATTTCGCGTAGCTCCGGCGGGGCGGTCATGCGACGGATGCGCAGGCGCGCGCCGGCCTCGTCAACCAGGTCAATGGCCTTGTCGGGCAGGTAGCGGTCATTGATGTAGCGGTCGGAGAACTTAACAGCCGCTTCGATGGCTTCATCGGTAATGATGACGCGGTGGAAGGATTCGTAGCGGTCACGCAGCCCCTTGAGGATCTGAATGGCCTGCTCAATGGTGGGCTGCTCTACCTGCACCGGCTGGAAACGGCGCTCTAGCGCAGCATCCTTCTCGATCTTGCGATATTCCTCTAGCGTAGTGGCGCCAATGGTCTGTAGCTCGCCACGGGCCAGCATGGGCTTGAGGATGGAGGCGGCGTCGACGGCGCCCTCAGCCGCGCCGGCACTAACTAGGGTGTGGATCTCATCAATGAACAAGATGATGTCACCGCGCGTACGTACTTCTTTAAGCACCTTCTTTAGGCGCTCTTCGAAGTCACCACGGTAACGCGAGCCGGCCACCAGCGAACCCATGTCTAGGGAGTAAAGCTGCTTGTCGCGCAGGGTTTCGGGAACGTCACCATGCACAATGGCCTGACTGAGACCCTCCACCACAGCGGTTTTACCTACACCGGGTTCACCGATTAGTACCGGGTTGTTCTTGGTGCGGCGCGAGAGGATCTGCATGACGCGCTCCATTTCCTTGGAGCGGCCAATTACCGGGTCGAGTTTACCTTCGCGGGCGGCTTGGGTTAGGTTGCGGCCAAATTGGTCTAGGATGGCGCTTCCCGACGGCGTCCCCTCCTTGAGCGCAGAGGCACCGGACCCCACGGTTTCTTTGGCGTCATAGCCGCTGAGCAGCTGCATTACCGCCTGACGCAGGGCTGCCAGGTCGACGTCGAGATTGCCCAGAGCCTGAACTGCCACACCTTCGCCTTCACGCAGCAAGCCGAGCAGGATGTGCTCAGTGCCAATGTAGTTGTGGCTTAGTTGTAGGGCTTCACGCAGGCTGAGCTCAAGTACTTTCTTGGCGCGTGGGGTGAAGGGGATGTGACCGCTAGGGGCAGACTGGCCCTCGCCAATAATCTCCACTACCTGGGCACGTGCCTTGTCTAGAGTTACGTCCATTGACTCTAGAGCTTTGGCTGCTACGCCCTCACCTTCGTGGATGAGGCCCAGTAGCAGGTGCTCTGTGCCAATGTAGTTGTGGTTGAGCGCGCGCGCTTCGTCCTGGGCTAGGACGACGACGCGGCGAGCTCGGTCCGTAAAACGTTCAAACATTCGGGGCTGCTCCTTGGCAGGTCCATCGATAACTGTATGGCTTAAGGCTATCCCGCTTTCCTATAAAGCGGTCTAGCGGTTTCGCACGCGGCATATGCAAAGTTGAGCCTAGCCGACTCAGGTCAGCCAAAACCATTACTCACGCCACGCCCCACCTGCTTTAAATCACCTAAATCTAAAAGACTTATCACTAACGCCCCACATCAGGCCAAGTGGACCACGGAAGGGCAAACAGGCTAAAGCAAGCCCTCCCCCGCAGGTGTGTGACGCATACTTTGCCGCGCGATTCCATAAAAAACCTCAATTCCCTAGGGAATTAGGATTTTTTTAGCTAAATATAGCAGGTCACCTCTGTCAAGTAGTGAATACTTATTTTCTCTATGAAAAATAGCACATTTAGACTACAATATTTGCACGCGTTTAGTGACTGTTAAGTTTCGCGCTCTAACTGGAGGTATACACATGCGCATCGTCAAGCAAACGCTTGCAGCCCACAACCGTGTTTCTGACGGCCAACTTGTAAGCGCCCTGCTGGCTTTAGGTTGCGCCGGAGCAACGTGGCTCATTTCCCCCTCAATGCCCCTGTGGGCAGCCTCAGTCAGCTTCGTGCTGTTCTTCATCTGGCTGGCCACCATCGACCGCATCACCGGGATTTTGGAGCCGGCCACCGGGCCCGGCACGTTTAAGTCCACTGCATCTAACAAGCACGGCGCACTGCTACTAGCGGCGCTAATTGCCATCACGGTGATCGCAGCCTGCCTATAAGCAGGCTGGGCGGCGCGCCCAAGTGGCCGTAGGCCCATCATTGGCGCCACTATGCAAGGGAGCCTGGCACCGCCGGGCTCCCTCTAGTTTGCAGATCCAGTTTGCAGATTCACGCTTAAGTCACTTAAGCCCATCCGAGGGCCGCTATGCCACTATGCCGCTGGGCCGCCATACCGCTATGAGGCAAAGCGCAAACCTCGCTTAGGCCTCAAGCTCAATAGTGACCGGCCCATCGGCCTGCATATCAATCACCATGTGGGCCCCAAACTGGCCCGTGGCCACCTCAAGCCCCCGCGAGCGCAGATCTTCAACCACAGCCTGCACCAGCGGTTCGGCCACATCCGCCCCGGCCGCCTGGTTCCAGCTGGGCCGGCGTCCCTTGCGGGTGTCGGCGTAAAGGGTGAATTGGGAGACCACCAGCACTGGCGCGGCAGCGTCGGTTACCGATAGCTCCCCTTCTAGCAGCCGCAAGTCCGCGATTTTGCGGGCAATTAAGGCCACCTGGGCGGCGCCGTCGTCGTGAGTAGCCCCCACTAAAACCAGCAGACCCGGGCGGTCAATAGCGCCCACCACCTGGCCGTCAACGCTAACTGCAGCGCGATTAACGCGCTGGATAACCGCCCGCATCAGCTACGCCACTTGTTGCGGTCGTTATCGTCAATGACGCGCAGCTTGGAGCGCACGCGGGCCGGGGCCAGCGCCGCCAGCTGGGGACGCACCCCCGCCAGGTACACTGCCGAGGCCGCCACCGCGATCATGCCGAAGAAGGAGTACCAGCCCAAGACCACGCAGGCCAGGGCCGCGCCAACATGGACCCCAATCCAGGCGGACTTGCTTAGGCGCGAGGCAGCCGGGAATAGGTTAGCCGGACGTACCAGGGTGTCTAGTAGCGCCCAGACGATAATCAAAAACGCGCTGACAGCCAAGGCGATATTGACTACGGCCACAAATTGGCCTAGATAAAAGGCCACATACGCCAGGATTTCGCTCATACATACCTCACTTAAGTTCTTGACTGAGTTTAACGGCTAAGCTGCGTTTTCTGGGGCTAGCCATGCTCAGGGCGCAGCCGCTTTAAACCCAGACCCGGACGCTGGCTGGGGGAGGCTTCAGCCTTACCTGCGGGATCAACCAGTAGCTCTTGGCTAGCGCTTTCATAGCCGGCTTCCAGATCTACCGCCAGCTCGGCTTGTGCGGGCACGCCTCGACGCACTAGGGCCAGGGCGATATTGCCCAGCTCCCAGTGGCGCGCCACGCTGGTGATCGCACCCACCACCTTGCCGGCAGGGTTGTCGCCAACGGGCAGATATACGCGCGCACCTACCTCAGGTAGCTGCCCCTGCCAGCCGGCTAGTTGCAGCTGCACTAGGCGACGCGGGGGCCGACCCAGGTTGACCGTGCGGGCGATGGTTTCTTGGCCCGGGTAGCAGCCTTTGTTTAGGTGCACGCCGGTGCGTAGCCAATCTAGCTCGTTGGGGATGGCGCGGGCGTCCACTTCACGCGCCCAGCGTGGCAGTCCGGCCTCGATGCGTAGCGCCTCCCAGGCCAGCTCCCCCACTTGGGTTAAGCCCGCTGCTTGGCTTGGGACTGCCTCTTGGCCCAGAGCCGCCTGCCCAGCTTCGCGGGCCACTACTACCCCGCCGGCGCGGTAGTTAGCGCCGGGGTGGCGCGTGCCAGTGAAGTAGGTGCTGCCGCCGGGGGTGATGCCTGGCCAGGGGTCGCGCCAGGTGGTTACTAGGTTTTTGACGACGTCGGCCAGCTTTTGCACCCCGTCACCGATAGCCCCAGCTACCTGCAGATCTGGACGCACCTGGGCCTGCACGCGCAGCATGAAGCGACGCGAGTTAAGCAACTGGGCTAACCCCTCGCCGCAGCCGGCATCCACCAGCAGCAGCACGCTTTGCTCGCCCGGGGCTAATTGCTCACCCGAATCTGGCACTAAAGCGGCCACAGCCAAAGCCGCGTAGAGGATATGGCCATTAGCGTCCAGGAACAGCACCTGGCGGCTCTGACCATCATTTTCCAGGTCGGTTAGCACTTGGCTGGAGACGGTGGTCAGGTAACTGAGCCGGTCAGCGCCGCTTACCTCAACGACGTCGCGGCTAAGCCACGCCCATGCCTGCCCCTGAGCTAGTAGTGCCTGCTCGCGCAGGGGGTTACCAAAGTGTTCGGGTGCAAAAGCCATAGCGGATTATGGTTACTCAGCGCTGGGCTCGTCAGCGCGCTCGCCTAGGGCAGCACCCATTTCAGGCTCTTGCTGGGCCTCGTCTTCAACCCGGCTAAGGCGGCCAGAGGCATAGGTTTTGAGCTCTTTACGGCCAAAAGCATCCATGTCCTGGGTCCACATCAGCTCAGAGTTAACCAGGCCGTACATGCGGGTCATGCGTTCTAGCTCAGCGGAGAACTCGCTGCGCTGCACGCTGGTGGTAGCTAGCTCAATGCGCGGGCCCTGCACGGCACCTTCCCATACGGCGGCGTGACCAGCCGGGTCTGCGCTAATAATCTCCAGGTTGGTGATGGGAGTTACCGGGCCGGAGGCGGATTCAGGAGCTTCAGGCTTGTACTGGCCCACCGGACGCCAGTAAGAGGTTTCAGTGGACCACACCTGGGCGGGGGTGATCTTGCTGGCACCTTCAGCGCCGGTCATTTCAAAGTCGAGGTTCTCACTCTTGGTGGAGTCAACGGTCCAGATAGTGATGGTCTGCTTCAAGTAGGGACCGCCGTCGTGCTCGAAGCTCATCTCCTGATATACCGCCTGCTCGGGAACATCCTCACCGTAGGTAAGAATGCCGTAGCCACGCCACTTACCTAGCAGCCAGGCTAGGGGGTAAAGATCGGGAGAAATATCGTCAGGAAAAGTAAAAGCCACGTGGTCAGTGTACGCGTCAGCCAGCTAGCTGGTCACGAAAGTCAGCCAGCCACGAAAGAAAGTCATCCAGCCACGAAAGCGGCCATCACCCTGGCAATGTAGTAGGTGGGGGCCCCCACAGCCAGCACCGGCAGTACCGCCGAGGTGATGGCGGCGCGACCGCCGGGAACCCAGCGGTGTGTCCACAGCACACGGTTAGCGATTGCCATCAGCAAACCAGCCACGAAACCGATCACCAAGCAGCCCGCCCCGGAACGCAGGGCCGTATCCACAGCCTGGTGGGAGGGACCAAAGAAGCCAGCCAGGGCCAGGGCCACGGCCACGGCGCAGCTGGTTAGGGCCGGGATGATCACCGTCAGCATTTCTAGTACCCATGCGGGCACCTCCAGTACCGTCAGCGAAGCCCCAATCAGCAGGGCCACAGCCGTGGGCACAATAACGCTAGAGGCAGCCAAGCCGGAGGAGAACACGCACCAGGCAGCCCCAGAAACCAGCACCACCACCCCGGACAGGGAGGTAAATAGTTCTTCCAGCAGGCCTTCGTGGGCCCCGGAACGCATTTGTAGGGCAAATACTGCCAGCACCCCAATACCAGCTAGCTTGGTGGCGTCACCGTATTCGTCGGTTAGGGTGAGCGTGACGGCACTGGCGATCCCAAATAGCGCCAGGAAAATACCGGTGACATTGTCGTGCTCGGCCTGGATCAATGCCGGCCAGCCTTGAGCGAAACACACCGCCAAGCCACACACCAGCAGGCAGGTAACCCAGAACGGGGATACGGCAGTTAGTGCCAGCAATAGCGGCATAACCCCAGCCATCGCCAGGCGCGTCCAAGCAGTGTCCACCAGACCGGTTTCCACAACGCCGTCGCTGGTGTGGTACTGGGTCCCATAGCGGCGCGCGGCCTGTTCCTTCACGCTGGTACGTGTCCGCTTACGCCCGGAAACCTGGTTCTGGGCGGGTGCGGCAAGGGGTTCTGATTGCGCAGGCGAATTAGTCACCCTTGAATCGTCCCATATGCTGCCGATACATGCACCTTAACCACCCAAAAGGCCGTAAACTTGTGCCTGGTGTCGCATTAGGGGTATCAGTACTTTAAGGAGGAAGCAAATGAGGCTGGTCATGCTTAGCAACGAGCCTGAGGCCAGTGCCGTGCTGCCAGCCATCGCTTTTCTCGAACACCAGGTGCAGGTTTTGCCGCCCCAGCCTGATTCTTATGGGGCGCTTGAAAATGCCGACGTCGTAATGGTTGATGCCCGCACGGATCTATTGCGGGCGCGGCCCCTATGCCAACTGCTGGCCACCTCCATGGACTATACGGTGCTGGCTGTAATTGAGGAGGGCGGGGCTGTGGCCCTGACTTCCTCTTGGGGGATTGCCGATTTTGTGATTGCTTCTGCTTCCCCGGCGGAGTTAGCGGCCCGGTTGCGGCTGCTGGAGTCTAGCGTGGTTGCAGACAGTAATTCTGGCTCTAGTGGTTCTAGCGATGAGTCAATCCTGGAAGTTGGCGACATAGTGATTGACACTGACGCCTACAGCGTGCGTTTGCATGGTAACACCCTGGATTTGACCTATAAGGAGTTTGAGCTGCTTAAGTATTTGGCTGCTAATCAGGGCCGAGTACTTACCCGTCAGGCTTTACTCGACGCCGTGTGGGGCGAGGATTATATTGGCGGCTCACGTACTGTGGATGTGCATGTGCGGCGTTTACGCGCCAAGCTTGGTGGTGAGCATGATCATCTCATTGGCACCGTGCGTAACGTGGGTTATCGATTGGACTTGGAGGAGTAACCGTGTAGAGTTGGGGCCGGCATCGGGTCGCGACGGGCCCCGGGCTCCAAAATCTGCCGCCACGAGCGGCCTACGCGCCGACTGGCGCTCTCCGACCCGGTGCTGCTTAATCTTTTCTGCGCTTTTAATCCCTTTTATAACCCTTACTTTAACGGCCTTGCCGGGCCTTGCTTTAGCGCTCCTGCTGGGCGGGATTCTAGCGGCCCTGCTGGCCGAGGTTTTACCAGCCTACTGGGCTTTGCTTTAGCTGCCCTAGTGGCCGGAGTTCTCATACAAGTTGCGGATTACTTTGGCTGGGTTTCCTACGGCGACGGCGCCGGCTGGGATGTCCTTAACCACTACCGATCCTGCCCCCACTACGGCGTCGTCACCAATGGTGACCCCGGGGCAGACGATTACCCCGCCACCAAGCCAAACATTGTTACCGATAGTGATGGGTTTGCCGCCTTCTAAGCCGCTTTTACGGGTGGGCGGATCCAACGGGTGGATGGGGGTTAGCAGCTGCACGTTAGGGCCGATTTGGCAGCAATCACCGATGACGATGTCGGCTACATCCAGCGCGATTAGCCCAAAGTTAATGAATACGTTGTTGCCTACGCTGATGTGGCAGCCGTAGTCGACTGCTAGCGGGGGTCGGATGGTTACGCCTTGGCCGACGTCGCCCAGCACTTGTCGCAACAGGGCGTCTGCCTGGCCTTTCTCGCCGGCAAGGAAGGCTAGGCGGTATTCTTCCAAGAGTTTGCTGCTACGGGCTGGGATTTCATTAAAGCGCGGATCGGTGGGGTCTACGCGGTATAGCTGCCCGGCCCGCATACGTTCCCAGTTGCTGCGGTTGTCTTCTACGGCGACGGCGTCTGGCTCACTCATACCAGAACGATACCCATACTTAGCGGCAAAGACCCGCAGTTTAAACTCTGCGAGCCACAGGCCACGCGAGACGCCATGGTCTACTCAACGCCAGGGTCTCCTCGGGCGCTATACCAGAACGATACCTAGGGTGAGGAAGATGATGGCTAGTAGCGGGGTGGTGCCTTGTTTGAGGGCAGCTGGGCGCTTGTCTGGGCTGGTGATAAATAGCAGTGCGGCTGCAGCCAGCATGGAGCCGGTCCCGAAGAACATTAGGCTTAGGCCTACTGCGTGGCTGGCGGTGTAGCAGATGATGGCGCCTAGAAGTATTTCGATAGCTAGAAATAGGTTGTAGAAGCCTTGGTTGAAGGCCATCTCTTTAGTGTTGGCGGCCTGCTGGGGGCTCATATTGAAGGTGGTTAGGGTTTTCTCGCTGGTCCAGGAAATGGATTCCATTTTGAAGATGAGCACGTGAATGAGCGCTGCAGCAATAGCTAGGACTAGGCCGGTAATAAACATCTGTATGCCTTTGAATTTGAAGGGATGAGTTTAAATGGGGCCTGGCAAGGGTGGCCCGTAAGTATAAAGGCAGCTTTAGGCTGCCTTTAAATCGTAAAAGTCGGCCGTTACGGCCGACAAGTTGAGAACATAAAAGTAGGGGGTGTGTTAGAAAATCTAACACACCCCCCACAAAGCCCGATCTTCAAGACCACAAACAAAAAAATGGTGGGGGCGCCGACCCCGACAAAACAGGACCAAACACCCCCACCACAAGGAAACGGTTGGCAGTGCCCTACTCTCCCACAACCTACCAGTTGCAGTACCATCAGCGCAGAAAGGCTTAACTTCCAGGTTCGGAAAGGATACTGGGTGTAACCCCCTCGCTAAAACCACCAACACAACCAAATCAAGCAACACCCCAAAAAAGGGTAATCACCCAAGTCAGTGAAACAAATATTCACAAACAACAACCCAACCCTTAACAGGCCGTGTTGGTCGTGAACCGCACAGTGGACGCAAACACCCAAAAACAAGAATTATTGTTAGTTATCGGTCAATTAGTACTAGTAAGCTGGTCACCTTACAATGTCTACACTCCTAGCCTATCAACCCGGTAATCTACCGGGAACCTCCCCCCCAAAAAACGGGGACGGAAACCTAATCTCGAAGCTAGTTTCCCGCTTAGATGCTTTCAGCGGTTACCCATCCCGAACGTAGCAAACCAGCCATACCCCTGGCAGGATAACTGGCACACCAGAGGTTCGTCCGTCCCGGTCCTCTCGTACTAGGGACAGCCCTTCTCAAGTTTCCAACGCGCGCAGAGGATAGGGACCGAACTGTCTCACGACGTTCTAAACCCAGCTCGCGTACCGCTTTAATGGGCGAACAGCCCAACCCTTGGGACCTGCTCCAGCCCCAGGATGCGACGAGCCGACATCGAGGTGCCAAACCATGCCGTCGATATGGACTCTTGGGCAGGATCAGCCTGTTATCCCCGGGGTACCTTTTATCCGTTGAGCGACGACCCACCCACACGGGATCGCCGGATCACTAGTTCCTACTTTCGTACCTGCTCGACCCGTCGGTCTCACAGTCAAGCTCCCTTGTGCACTTGCACTCAACACCTGGTTGCCGACCAGGCTGAGGGAACCTTTGAGCGCCTCCGTTACACTTTAGGAGGCAACCGCCCCAGTTAAACTACCCACCAGGCACTGTCCCTAACCCGGATCACGGGCCCAGGTTCAGGCGCACGCCATAACCAGAGTGGTATTTCAAGGACGACTCCACCGCCACTGGCGTAACGGCTTCACAGTCTCCCACCTATCCTGCACAAGCTATAGCGGGCGCCAATACCAAGCTGTAGTAAAGGTCCCGGGGTCTTTCCGTCCTTCTGCGCGAAACGAGCATCTTTACTCGTACTGCAATTTCGCCGAGCTCATGGTTGAGACAGCGGGGAAGTCGTTACGCCATTCGTGCAGGTCGGAACTTACCCGACAAGGAATTTCGC
>ERZ772906.503-NODE-503-length-22903-cov-8.123337_pt1 | contig 22903 bp, 27 predicted proteins | sample MGYA00511338_ERZ772906 | MGnify/ENA primary metagenome ERZ772906 (study PRJEB29015, sample SAMEA2738076) | human oral metagenome | biome: human oral; feature: human-associated habitat; material: saliva | place: China | collected 2212 ... | reverse complement strand
TCGTCCAGCCTGCAGCTCTTTCCTATCTGGTTTGGCCGGATGAAATCTAATGTATAAAGGTGTCCGTTATTTAAAACAATTTGTGCCATATTCTACGCCTCCTTCTTGATAAATATTCCGTGTATTGTAACCTTACCGCTAGGAGACGACCAGTTTGTCCATGAATTGAAAACGTGGACAACGCAGCTCTTTGAATACACTGATTTGATTGTAGCCGTAATGGCCATTTCTGGCTGTGCTCTATAAATATCTAGCAATTCATATCCACTCGGCACTTCGAACGGTATCGTTATGTATGCGGCGGACATTGAGGATAGAGGCTGATGTGTGCCGGAAAATTCTTTCCTAATAATAAAAGTATTTGTTCCTTTTATTCCAATTCCACCACTCGCAATTAACTTTCCGGTCGCGTATGTAGTTCCTACCGTCGTCATATCGCCCTCGTTATAAATTCCGCATGGATTATTTCCATTTCGACGAACCCACAGCATGTGGACGCTTGTTGTTAATTTGCCTAAAATCATGGCCCACAAGTTTCCGGTTAAAACGTACGAACGTTCGGTTCTCTGGCCGTAACTATCAGTTAAAACCAGCGTCAGTTGATAGTTCTGGTCGTATCGGTAACCGCTAACTCTCTGCTTAACTGCAAAGTTATTTCCGTTCGGCGTATATGCGCAGTTTACGCTGTGGCCCTGCTCGTCTTTTAGGGTGATTGTTAATTGATTGCTTTCGCCGTTGTAATATGTTCCTTTGGCGCTCGCATATCCGTCGTTAACCGTCGGATTGTCGCGTTCTGCGCTGAACTCCGTTAATGTTGGATAAAAGTATGGCACGAATGTTCCGCGCCATTCCTGGGCCTTTACGAAGCCTCTGCTATCCTCAATTACAAACTGAACGTTGCCGTCAACCATTCCCTCCAGCTCTGCAGTATATTTTCCGTCGGCCAATTTTAAAGGCGTTTGCTGCTTGTTATGAACAACGTATATATTTTTTACTGTTGCAAAGCCTCGCGTTTCTACTTGCATTGTTAATTTCTTACGCGACAAATAGCGGAATACTTTATCATCCGAAACTTTGTTATTGCCTATCTCTTTAACCTCTGCAGCTGTAATAATTGGGCCATATCTTTCTTGTGGTAGGTCAATAAAAAAACCTACGTATCTGGTGCCGATTAAAACCGCGCCTGGTTCTCCGGACGCGTATGTATCAATTACAATATTTCCGTAAACGTACGGAGCGTCTGTCATGTGTTGGATCATGCCCTCTGTTGGCGTGAATGCGTACTCGGTGTCAACGTTCTTCTGCAGTAACTTCTGTCCGCTTGATCCAACCACCCAGGATATGTTGTGGCGGTATTTCTGAACTTTCTTATCAATTAGCAGGGTGATCGTTTCGGTGTTCTCACCGTCCAATTTGGCCCTGTTTTTATTATTCTTCCAAACTGCGCCGCTGGCTCGTGGAATATTCGGAAGTTCGATTGCGCCTTCCAGGTATGCGTCAGCTGCCGAGAAGTAAAAACTTAAATCAGCATTTATGGAATTGGAATAATCACCATTATTGTTATGCCCGGCCCAGAAGCCACCCTCCAGTAATGTGCCGCTGTTTCTTAGTGTTCCGCCTCCAGATACAGTTGAACACCCGGTTCCGGTAAACGTCCAAGTTCCGGAATAAATATAACCGACGTGTAGCTCGTATGTTGTCTGAACTTCTACCCAGTCGCGGTTCAGTTCTATGCTGTGGTACTGCGGATTAATGCGCGCCCATAATTTGTATGTGACGCGTGCTGCTCCTGGCGCCCTGGTCGCCTCTGCGACCACTTGCCAATTATTATTAAGCATTACCATAAGTTTTTATATCTCCAATCCAGTTAATCACTGACGCTTTAACTTCTGCGGTCTTTATCTTTCCGCCTGTGAATTCTGTTATTTCTGCGACGGTTGTCTTTGCCTCTATTCTGTGCGCGCCTGCGCTCAAATATTCCAAAACACGAAGGTATGCGAGCATGCTGTCGACTTTATCAAACTTCGCCAGTAACGTTCCGTCTGATTTTTTTACGTTTACTCCGTTTGTGTCGACAGTTGTAACCGTGTCCTCTTTATCACTACCAATATGCAGGCCGTTTTCGTCAAGTTTCTCTGCGATTGTATCGACTGTCTTGTCAAACTCTGAACGCTGGATTGTTCTGCTGAAACCGTCGGCCGTCTGCTGCTGCAATGTTTGCAGCTCTGTTTTCACAGAGTCGACGCCTTTGCGGTTTTCTGTTGTCTGGTTTACCAGGTGCGTTATGCTTCCGTTAAGTTGCTCGATTGTCGACTTGTTGGTTGTCGTCAATTCAACCAGGCCATTCAGCACATCGTCTTTCGTTGCGTCTGAATAACCGACCGTTTCATCTGTGAATGTTGTTTTATATCTTATCCACACCCACGTGTCGTTGGTCTTTTCTGGTTGTGCTGCGTTCCAGGTTCCGCCTGTTAGTTCTGTTTTTGAAGTTGACAGGTAATATTCCGGCGTTACTTGTTTGACTCCTCGGCCGGTCTTTCCTGCTATTGACGGAGAGAATACTTCCGACGTCGTGTCATCGCTGTACTTATAAACCGCACGGATCCATAAAGTGTAGCCCTCGTTTACAAGTGGAATATTGGCCAGCCACTCGCCTGTTGGTGGCGTTGTCGCGCTGCTTCCTGCTTGGTATGTAATTTCTGGCGTACCTACTATTCCACGCCCTGTGTCGCCTTTTATACCGGTTAATTCTAGCGGTTCATGGCGCACTTCGTTGTCGTTCGCTGTAATATCTGCGAGCATGTACCACATGTGTTGCCCTGCTATTGATGGTGGCTTTGTGGTAGACCAGGCGCTGTCATTCTTCGATGGTGTATCTTTCGACGCAGTCTGCAGGTAATATTGGCGCGTACCTTTATTCGCATTTCCTACCTCTGTTGAAATATTTGCAATCTTACTTTTAAACTTCTCGATTGAAGTTTCGAACTCGTGCAGCTTCTGGTTCAATATCGTTATTGTGCGGGCTGGCTTTGACTGGTTCTCTCTCTGCTCTTTCGCTTTTGTTTCCAGGGCGTCCTTAAAGAACTGCGTTCCTGCAAACGTGCGCTTCATTAGCAACGTTTTGATTGTTGCTCCTGCTGGTGTATTGAATTGGATCGTGTCGCCTGGCTCAATATATGGCACGCCCATCATGCTGGCCGTGAATGGTATATATTGCACGTCTTTTAATTCGTTAAATATGGCCGTTGCTATCGGCTGCAAATCGGCCGACGCCATTCCGTAAAGCAGAGGGTTGCCCTCTATCAGATATGGGTTTTTCCCATCCTTATTTCCTGCAAGAACTCCTATATCGTCCTTTGTTGCTCTTATCTGCAGCACATCAATTTTTTTAATGTTGTAGTCTGCAATTTCAACCGTGCCTATATAATGGCTTCCGGTGTAAACCATTCCTGGTGTACCGGTTGGCTGTGTGATCTTCTTAATCGTCAACGTTTTTCCGTTATCCAGTAGCCTGGAAGTTACGAAAAAACAACCGGCCATTTCCTGGAGATAACCCAGGAACGTTGCACCTGTTGCTTCATTAACGTACATATTTCTCTGTGCAATTACTGCGTTGCTATTCGTGTATGTTTGCGGCAGTTGATAATCAATGCCGACCTTATTACATAAAGAAATCAACAAATTTCTATGTGTTATTGGGAACTGTACTTCCTTGTTCCACCAAGCACTGACGTCCTGGTTGAACTTTGCAAGCATGCCGCTCGCCTTTATATTGTACAAGTGGTCGTTTTGCTTCTCTGCGTTATCGATAATATATGTTCCTGCTGGCATGGCCATAGAGCCGACGGTAATCGCCAGCTCTACTTCCTTGCCCTTTAATAAACCGATATTTCTTTCTAGGTTTAATAATGTAAATTCAATCGTTGGCTTTTCTACTGCTGCTAGGTCAAACGAATTATTGGAACTTAGACTCTCGGTAATTGATACGCCGCCACCAGACAGGTTGTTTCCTGTGTATGTAGGGCCGTTTTTGATTTTAATGGTGTAATTCTTCGGCCTGCCTGTTTCCGTCGTAAACTCGCGCTTTAAGGCTTCCTGGATGATTGTTTTTTGACTTGTGCTTTGTGCCATTCTTAACCTCCTCCTGCGCCTTATCGTTCAACGATTGAAATAGAAATATCTTTCCAGACTTTCTTATTCGTTGCGCCCTTGTCGATTGTGTACTTCAATGTGTTGCCGCTGTAGGCTTCCTGGATCACGCCTGCCGCTTTCTTCTTGCGGTCGTAATATTCAAACTTGAAGTACTCCTTGCCCTTTGTTAAATCTGCAATCAAATTTAACTCGTCGTCTGTTAGGCGTGGCCATGATAACTCGATTTTTCTAACGCCGAACCGTACGGTTTTCTTATGTGTAAAGCCCAGCGCGTCGCGGTACGCTTCCTCCGCCAGGTCGTTTTCGCTGTACTTGGCGTTGCCTCGGATAACCGGTGGCAATGCCACGCCATCAACTTTATAAACGCTCATTTTTGCCATTGTTTATCCTCCTTAAAACGAAAGAACAGGACTGTTTCCTGTTCTTTCTGTTTCATCGTTGATATACTCAACCGCTGCAGCGCCTGCTTCTCGTTTGGTGATTGAGAAGTTCTTTGACGCGATTATTCTTAACAGCGCGATCGCTTCCTGGTTAAAGCCTCCGGTTTCTTCTCTGACAATCTGTCGGATTAAACCCTCCGGTGCTTCCAGGTTATTTCCGTGTGTTTGGTCACCCAGCATTGCGACAAACTGTTTATTTGGTGGAATAACTGCGCCTTTGGCCAGATATGGAATGCTCGGGATATTTATTCCCATGCCTCCGAAACCTGGCACCCAGCTCGGAATTCGAACCTGGTTAATTCCGCTAATAAAGCCATTAATCAGTCCGATTACGCCGTTAATTGGCAGCTTGAAAATAGAAACAATACCGCCAACTATTCCGTTAAAGATATTAACGACGCCCTGCCATGCCTGGCTCCAGTTTCCTGTAAATACTCCGGTTATAAACTGGATTATGCCGTTAAAGATTTGCTGTATCGCATTTACGGTATCGTTGAACGATTTTGCAAGACCGTCAAACGCTCCCTTGAATGTGCTAACTATCAAGTCGGCAAACCAACGAACCAATGCTGCGAAGCCGTCCAGTGTTGCTTTGAATGCTGTCGCGATTGCCTTTAATATCTGCAGCGTTGTTTCTTTGAATGCATTAAAGAAGTCGCCCAGCGGTGTAAGAACTTTATCTTTGAACCATGCTGCAACTTTTCCGAATGCTTCCTTTATTCCATTAACGCAATTTATCGCGAATTCTTTTACCTTATCCCAGTTAAGAACTAATGCGACCAGGATAGCAATTAACGCGCCTATTGCAATGGTTGCTATTCCTATTGGGCTGGTTATGAAGGCCAATGCTCCGGATACGGCAGCAATTCCTCCGGAAACTAATTTGCTGACAACATCAACGGCTTTCATGGCGCCGCTTATTCCCTCAAACGCTACAACTAGCGCAGCAATAACTCCGACTAATGTCGCGAATGTTTCCTGGTTGTTGTCTATCCAGTCCGACAATCCGTTCAATGCGTCCGCCACGACTTCTATCGCTCCGACGAAAGCGTCGCCCAGGAAGTCTGCGACTGGTTTCAAAATGTTATCCCAGAGATCTTGCGCCAATGGTGCCAGGGCTTCTATTGCTGAATGAATGGCTTTCAGTGCGCCCTCGATAACATCAAGGCCGGCCGGGATAACTTCCTCTAATAGCAGCTTCGCTATCGGTAGGACGACATTGTTGTATATCCATTCAAGAATACCCAGAATATCGTTAAATACAGGCCGCATGGCCTCTACCGCCTTTGCTATTGAGTTGAATAGCGGCTCCAGGTTTAGGTTCTTAACCCACTCAATCGTTGCGTCAAGAATGCGGTCAAACCAATTCCATAAATCGCTCGCCATTCCGCTCAATGCTGACATTATTCGAACGCCGTTATCGTTGGCGGTCCAGGCTTCTTTTATTTTCTTGGTTGTTTCATCCCACAATGTCTTAATTTTGCCGAGGGTGTTCTTCAATCTCTCGCCCAGGTCAACCTGTTGCAATAAATCGCTGAACCCTAAACCTCCGGCACCGCCTCCGCCTCCGCTGTCGGTGTCATTTTTTTGCATGACTTCGATTTCATCGAACGACGCCAGGCTTCGCTTTCTTTCGTCCGCTTCTTTCTTGGCTGCTCCTGCCTGCTTTTCTGCAGACGCAGCCGCCGCCCTGGCCAGAATATCGACTCCGGTCAATGCCTTAATTATTGCCGCAATGAAACTCACGGCTTTGGCCAATCCACGAATTAATCCCTCCGCAATCGGTTGAACCGCTACAGCCGCCACCATCTTGATTGAGGCGATGGCTGCCTGCAGTTCTTTGCTCTGGCTGACCGCCTCGCCGATGGCTTGTTTAATTCCTCGGAATGCCGACATTACACCGAAAGTCATCAACGTAAATCTTCCCATCAATCCCAGCATATTTTTTATGCCGCCAGATGCGTTGCCTATGCCTTTGGCCAAGTTGGAAATTCCGCCACCGTTGGATCCTGCGCCTTTTCCTTTATTCGAGAAAAATTCCTTAAACTTCTGCATTGCAGTTGCCTGCTTGAGAAGTTGGCGCTCGTCGTTCTTTTGGCCGTCAACCTGTGCCTGCATTGTATTGCGCAGCGCTGTTTGCTTTAATAACTCGCGGTTCTGCTCACCTATTTGATTGGCCACATCCTTTGCGCTTGCTGAAATGCGTTTGAATCCACTGTCCGCTTCTTTCTGCTGGTCGATGATCTTCTGCATGTGCGCGTCGAATGCTTTATCGCCTATTTCTGACGCTTCTGCTTTTGACTTGCCCTGGGCCAACGCGTTTTTCTCTGCAAAGTTACCATCAAGGCTGGCCTCGAAAATGTTTTGCTTATCATTTTTTACGCCGCTTGCGATACTGTTTTCTTTTGCAGCTTTTGCTTCGGCCAATTCTGCATACTTCTGTTTTAATTCTGCAATCTTGCTTTTCGTCTTTTCGACTGCCTTTTCCTGGATAGATAAATTCTTTTCCATCTCCAGGGTTTGTTTCTTCATGCCGTCGGAAACTGCCGACGCATTTCCTATGCGTTCAATGCCGCTCTTTAATTCTTCGATTTTCTTTTTAATCTTATCCGCGCCGGCACTAAACCCAGAGGCGTCGAGTTTCGTGTTTATTCGGATCATGCTTTGACTCATATATGCACCTCCGTTCTATGCTCGCCTTGCAAGCATGCTTTTATGTTTTATTCATTTTCCTTTACTTCTCCTCGTAGTAGTCTGTCGAATTCGTCCAGCGCTTCCTGCTCGCTTTCGGTTATCTTTTCCGGTAGTGCAACCAGACGCTTTGCCTGGATTAACTCTTCCATAGCCTTTGGATTGTCTTTGTAATCACCCAGGTCTTTGTTGCGAATTTCTCGTACGCGGTTTAGCGCTGACTTTGGACTTAGGCCATTTAATAAATCAATGAACTTCCACCAGTGCATTGTTTCGTTTTCTGGTTCGGATAAATCTATTTTGTAATCACTAATGAATGACGCGATTATCAATCCCATATCGTACGTGTAGTCCATATCTGGCTCGCGTTCCGTCAAGATTTCGTCCATCTCTCTTATCTGTTCCGGCTCTTTTCCGCATTGCAAATATTTGACAAGCAATTCTTGCAACCTCTTCATTCCGTCAACGCTTAGATCCTGCGGAATGTCACCCAGCAATAGAAGCATTACTATTGCGCCGCGCTCTGCGTCTGTCACTGCTTCGTCCTGGACGATTTCGTAACAACGGATGGCCGTCTGGTACGATGTATTTATCGGAAACCTGCGGCCGTCTACTTCGATTGCCTGTGGATATCTCATGCCTGCCTCTCTCAGCTCAATACAGCGCCATTATCGCCGCGGTTTTCGCCGATGTGATATTTCTTCTTCAAGCGTTCCTTAACGCTGTCTACGTTAATTTCTAGGCGGCTTAAATGCGGCTCCAATTGTTCGAATAAATCATCAAACATAGTCAAATAATTGCTATCACCAAACAACGCCTGCATGGTTCCTTTACCCAGCAATTCATCCATTGCCTCGCGGTCTTTTTGATACATTTTTCTGTACTCGTTCTGGATCTCCAGTTCTTCCTGCGTTAGCATGCCTTTTTTAGTTGGCTTCTGGTTCTTGTATTTATTGCGAATTGCTATAACATTGCCCTCGCAAACTTGGAGATTTCTTTCGACGTCTGTAAATGCTTTATTGACCTTATATGGCAGGTTAATATCTAATAAATCGAAGACGATTTCTTGGCCGTCGTCGCTTATGTTAATGCGATAAACTTCATCCTCGCGGCGTTTAATTCTAATTTTATTGATCGCTTGTTGATTGCTTCTGTCTGTCATTTTTTATTCTCCTCTTGTGCTTGTTAAATATTTGCAAGCATGTTTCCTTTACTTAAAACTTAAAAAATAAAGAGGCAAGCCACTGATGTGAACTTGCCTCATATTGCGTTATGTTTAACCGCCGATGCCAGGTGCTGTTGTTGCTTTCTTGAACTTAGCAGCGCCGTTTGCTTCAAACGTAACCGTTCCATACACTGGATCGCCATTAAGCGCGATTGTGAATGGTGCTTCTAATGGCTTTCCGCCGTCTGCTCCGAACTCTGTAATCTGAATTGTTACCTGGTTTAATTCCGCAGAGAATGAACCATCTGTCTGCTTGTCGTACGCATTAACAACAAGGAGTTGTGTTTCGCAATCTTCGCCGACTGCTCTCTTCTTTCTTAACGCGTCTACGTATTCAAAGATTGGATCTCCCTTGAATGCTGTCATTGGCGTTTGAACGCTAACCTTATAGGAGTCTACCGATGTTGTTGCGCTATCTTCGCCGATGTATGTTTCTGTTGTTGTTTCTGGGTTGTACTGGAACTTCTGTGAAGTTACGCCCTTGTTAATCAACGCCCACTTTTCCTGGCCGCCAGTCTTTGTTGGATCTGTGTTCAAAAATGATTTTAATAATGAACGCTTAATTTTTCCCATTATCTCAATTCCTCACTTTCTGTTTTTTTTATTTGGCTGCTTTCGTGTCATGAATGTACACAAGTTGCAGCTGCAACTGATATCTTGCTATTCTCCAGTCTGCTGTGACTGCAAATAGATAACCAGTTGTTGTGATGTTCAATTCCTCCGCTTCATCCCCTTGCGGCAATTCTGGGAGTCTTTCTTCGTCGCTTTGTTTTTCAATCCATGCGGCCAGTTCTTCAAAGAACTGGCTGTTTTCGATATTCATGCGCGCCTCTTCCGAATAATTGAAACGTGCGACCAAATTAAAACGATATTGGCGCTCTGATACGCCGTCCAGGTAATTTTCAATAACTGACGGCCCTGGTACTGTTTCAATACTGAACGAACGCGTATCGTCCTTTAAGAACTCTACCTTTGTTTTCGCTCCCATCTTCTTAATCAGTGGGCATTCATCAAAATATTGTTTAATTGCCTCGACAATGCTTTCCGGTTTGCTCATTTTATTTTATGTACCTCCGCATGATAAATTCTTCGACTTCTGCAGTAATCTTTTCGCCGTTGTCGGCCCACGAACGCTCGGCCCACATAGGCCCTGCGAGCGGGTGCTTTGACGTGTCATATTGCAGGCTTCTGCCGTCTGGATCCAGAATTTTTGGCACGCCTGGCCTTGACCAGAACATGTTGTTTTCTTCATCGTGGAACGCGCCCTTTAATGTTTCAGGATCTACCATCAATTTGCCATAATACAAATATTGCGCGTATGGCGCATAATAAACTACGGCGTCCGCTTCCATAAACCTCTGCGCGCTTCCTGCAAGCATGCCAGTATCCATTGGCACATATTTATCCGTTTGACGCATCATTTCTTGTGTAAAGAATTTTTGCGCTGGACCGTCCGGTTCTAAACCTAACGTCCTGGTTAGGTTTGACGTTGCAGCTCTTATTCCGGATATATCGACCGTCATCAATTTATCATCAGACACCGGTTATCACCTTGTTGTCGTTTGGTCGTCCGCAGTCATTCGTACTAATCGAACTAATTGTAATTGTTTCGTATTGCTCCAACTCTCGCATGCTCGTTATCTCTGGACCTGTACCTTTTACGGCGTAATCGCCTTCTGCAATCTCTGCCGTGTCTGCTATCTCTTTTGGTATAACAACCGTTGTGTTGGTCGTCGCCTCGAAGCCTTTTCCGCTTAATTTTAGCAGCTGCGGGCCGTACCAGAATACGCCCTCCAAGACCTGGCGCTTATATTCATCGTCGCCGTGCTTGTGGTAAATCGTGCATGTATGTGGGAACATTTCGACTATCTTGTTTGTCAGCATGTGCAACCAAGCCCTCTATAAAGCAGGCCCGTTCCAAACAGATACATTTCAACAACTCGTTTATATTCGATTTTCTTTTCTGCTTCGGTCATTTTCGCTTCATTTCTGAATGTGACGGAATGCGGGCCGATTGTTTCTGACGCAATCTTTGCCGCTTCTTCCTTTCGCTGCATTTCTTCTATCTTTTCCACAACCGCGCACGTGCAGTCCTTTACGTCTTTTTCGTATGGTTGGCCCTGCAGCGCGTCTGCGTTAATTCTGCGCATGGTTAATCTGTTGACGATTGCGGAGGCTTCGCGTGCTAGTTGGTTGAATTCATCCTCCTGCAGCGAACCTTTGAATTTGTTTTTGTAATATTCAAAATCTACAAATTGCATTTATTCCTCCGTTCTAAAAGAAAGCAAGCAGGCGCTCACCTGGAGGCCTGCTTTTGCTCTTTGTAATGTCGCGGTTAATTACTTAACTTTGATGCCCGTTAATACGCCGGCTTTTAGAGAATTCTTTAAAGCAATGGCAGCAACCATTTCAACGTCACCTGTCTTAATTGCTCCAGGCTGTGTTAAATCTGGAAGGTTTGTGCTGATGATCTTGTCGCCTCTTGGTGTAACGCCGTGTAATGCGTCAAGGCCAAGTGTTACAGCATAAATGGATGTTGTTCCTGCTGGTTCTGCGATTTCGATACAGTCAACTGTCTTGTTCTTCGCGCCGTCGTAGAACTTACCGAGGTCAATCATTGGGATATTATCCCAGCAATCAACCGCGCGACCGAATGCGTCCTCAACTCTGGAATAGTAGCCCTTGCGACGTGCGATACCCTTAATCTTTGTTAACATAACAGAATTCATTAAAAGCATTGTTGGCTTACCTGCTAGGTTTGACATAAACGCGTCTAATGTGTCAAGGAACGCGTCTGCGTTGTCTGTCATCTTCTGTGTTGTGGAGAGATCCATTCCTGTTGCTGCGATTTCTGTTGATGTTCCCTTTAACATCTTCGCCAAGCCGTCGAACTGATTATCCTTTGTGTTATCGCCGTTAATTAACGCCCAGTGGAAAAGGTTACGTGCTGCTTCAATCTTTTGCTTAACCTGGAAGTCTAACTCGTCGACTGCTCCTGCTGTTTCGATAATAACGCGGTCAAGAGAGAACGCGCCACCGAAAATAGCGAGCTTTGCTGTTGCTTCCTTGCGCTTTGCTTCGTTATTTGTGTATTCAGAATTTAACGCACGGAATGACGCTGTTGATGGAGTCATCAACTTTGTATATCCATAAACTAATGTTGAACCACCTGTCGCTGGTGAAACAGCGTTATCAAATACTAATTGATCAAGTAAAAAACTTGAACGGCGGAATTCATCGACTACTGTTTGCGCAACTTTATCGCGCATTCCTACTTTTGACTCTGCTAGTGTAATTGGCATTTTTTTTCCTCTACTTTCTTATTTTTAATTTTTAGCGTTTGCCGTTTATTGCGGCATTTAATGCTTCTCTTAATGACAGCGGTGCATTGCTTTCTTTCTCGAATGTACCATGCGCCGCGCCTGTTGCAGTTCCGGTAGCGAAGTAATGCGGATATGACTTTCTCATTTCTTCCTCTACAGTTTCGTAACCGTCGATTGTGTCTTTCTTCGCGTCATAATGCGCTCTTAAATCTTCGACGTCGATATGCGCCAGGTAACCGATCGTGTCTTTAATGCCCGCTTTTTCCATTGTTCTTTGCAAGCATGTTTCGAACTTGATTTTATTAGTTGCCTTTTCGACCTCTGCCGCAATCAATGCGCCGATATCGTTTGGCTTTTCTGGTGCTGCTGTTTCTGGATCTGGATCGTCGTTTCCTTTTGCTTCTGGTTCCGGGTTAATGTTCTCGGACTTCTGTTCGGATGATGAACCCACGGCCACATCGTCTACGGCTGGCTTCTGCTGCGTTCCGCTGTGGTTCTGCTTGTACGTGTCGATTGCTTTTGCAACTCGACGGTCAAACTCTGCTTTGAACGCTTTGTTTGAATTCAAAAACTCATCCAGGCCCTGGCTTGCTCCAGCTGCATTCTGTGGTTGTCCTGCGCTTTCTTGTGCGCTCTGGCTTTCTTCTTCTGCCGGTTGGCTGCCTTGCTGTGCTTCTGCTGTCGCATTTTCTTGCACTGCAACTTCTGCTCCTGCTGTGTTTTCGACTTCCTGGTTCTCTGCTGCGTTTGTTGCTGTTGTGTTTTCTGTTCCGTTCATTTTCTCCTCCTGTCTGGTTCCGTCCGTTCGCTTCCGCGGCCGTGCGTTCCCTATCTTGTATGAACATTGTTCTGCTTCTATGTGTCGCCTGTGTTTGCGTTTAACGGCCACCACAGACGTGTTCACCTATTTTGCAAATAAAAAGCAAGATTTCTCTTGCGACTTGTATTTTAGTTTTTTATATGCTATATAATAACTAGGCACCACGTGTGGACCGCAAAAATTGGTCTGCGCCTGGTGCTTTTTATTTGTGCCATCTTATGACTTTTACTAATTTATTTCCTTCTTTAACAATAATATCTAACTGACTAAACGCATTTTGTTGCCTCAGACGACTGAAAATAGCAGCGTGTATCGTTTCTAAATCAACATGCTTTGTGACGTCACATAACAGAAAGCCACCCTCATGAAAATCAGGACTTCGTGTTTTCTTTGCTGTTATCTGGTGAACGGCTGATTGAATGTGCTTATCGAGGGCGTTTTGTGATGTTGGGGTTTTTCTTTCAAAAAGTCTATTATCCCATGAATAATCAGGTGTCTGTAAATCTCTGTTAGTTTCTTCGCTGCGTTCAACGTTTAGTACGGTAATATTTCCGCCGAATGTATCACGTATCCAATATGCATTATTAATATCCTCTGTCCTATCTTCGTTTGGATGATATACATCTGGTTCAACAATGACCTCGCCAATGCCTGGGGACGCATTATCAAGATATTCTTGTGTTACATCTTGGATTTTAGCACCGACATTTACGCGAATTCCACGAATGGTCACCCATACAGGTTCGCCAATATCATACTTTCCCATCGAAAAATCACCTATTTTTTGTAGTGAACTTGTAAGGCGTCTTTCATACCTGCTTTCTTTTTTGTATCTTCTTCTTTTTGTTTATCTGAATTTTTGATAATTCCAAATTTGAACTTGATACTATCATTTTCCAATTTATTATCATCGACTTGCTTCTTATCTTTGATTTTTAATTTTTTGAATTCTTTGCTCATGCTCGGAACCTCCTATCTTTTATCACTACTTGTATTGCTCCCTTGCGGATGATCTTCTTAGGTCGTATTTGTCGCAGTGCGCTTCTAAGATTTGGCTTAATTTATCAATGTTCTGCTGCGCCTTATCTGCAGCTTCCATTGTTTCTGGTGTATCTTCCATTGCTTTCATTGCGTCGCGTACTTTCTTCCAACGACGGATATTGCGTTCCAGCCTGCGCTGCTTCTGCGTTGCTTGGTATATTTCCACGTTCTTTTCTTCGTCATAATGCTCCGCCGCCTGGGTTGTTATCCCTGGAAAGAATGCAAAGAAACGGTGCCGACAATTGACGCCGCCTATGCCATCAACTTCGCCGTAACCTGTGGTATCTGCAAAGTTTTGAATTTCATATCCCACGGCCTCGTTTGCTTCTGCGCTCCCTTTGCCGTGTAATGCGTAAACCTTGCCCTGCCACCAGGCGTGGTTTGTGTGGTCGTGTTGGCCGTCGCCTATCCTGGCGCCCAGGTGTGAAGTTGTTTCGACATATTCCGCGCCCATCTCTTCTGCGCATATTGCCATTGTGTCATTGGCCAGCCTGGTGCTGGCGCTGATTGCGTCGCGTCTGACTACTGCCTCTATGCTCATGCGTCGGATTGTGCCATCCTCGCGCCTGTACGTCGCTCCGTATATGCCATGTTTGGCCATTGCTTCGATTGCTCGTGTAATAGCCTGGTTGTGGCTGTACGTGCCGCTGGCGCTTTCAATATATGCCTGGTTCAGTGCCGTCATATATGCCTGCTTCGTGGACTCCAGGGCCTTTGTTTCTATCAACTTGATCGTGTCGTTGACGAAGCCTTTATATGCCGCATTTTGTAACTGCTTAACGATTGGCAACTTCTGCAGCTGCTCCATGCTTAGTTGGGTCATGCCGTTCTTATATGCTTCCTGCATGTCGTCCTTGTCAAAATTTGCGAACTGCGCTTTCTTTAGCATTTCTCGGATGGCTTCTTTGCCTCGTCCAGAATACTTGGATATCGTTTCGACCGCCTGTCGGTTTAATAAACCCAGTTCTTCCAGTTGGTTCAAGTTCCACTTCAACGCTCCGGTTGCTTCCTCGTATGTTTGGAACCGCATTATTACGTCTTTGAATAGTTGCATTTCCATTTTGTTGTAAATGGCCACCAACTCTTCGCACAGGGCCTCTATTTGCTTGTCTGTTAGCATTTCTCGTCACCTGTGGCTACTTCTTCGTCTTAATGCGAATGAGGCCTCCACGCACTTGTTTTGCGCCCTCCTGGTCGACAATATCTGCCGGCTTTTTAATTGCTTCCTTGATTGGGTTCTTGTCCGGCTCGTTTTCTTCCTCTTCTTGTTCTTCTTTGCGACCCGCTGTCTGTCTGCCGGTCGTGATGAACTCTTCGTCGCTATCTTCATCAACCAGCGGCTCCGCTGGTTCCACAGCTGCTTTTCTGTTGCGGATTTCCTCGTCAAACTTAATAGCCTGCTCTTTGGTCATCTTATAAACGTCCTGGTAATATTGGACGTTGTCGATTATTCCTGCGTTTAACTCCAGCAATGCCTGGCGTTTAACTTCTGCGCTGTCCTCTACGATAGAGTCGTCAAAGTCGATAGTGATGTCTTTTTCGTACGTCGCGTTATTGCGCAAATACATGACCGCTTTGATTAAATCTTTCAACGCGCCATCCAGTACCTTTTCGTGCTGCTTTATATTTGTATATAATTCGCTCTTCGTTGATATGATCTGCGTTGTGTTCTGGTACGTTCCGTTGCCTTTGAACGTGAAATAATCAAGGCCAAACCCTACGGCCTTGCCAACTGTGTTTAGCGCTGTCTGCATGCCTTCTGTGTGTTCCTGGACGCGCAGCTGCGGATTGCTCTCTTCGATTAGTTTTTGCTTTCCGCCTTCATCATCTACATCCTGGATTGCGAAGAACTCTGTTTCGTTCTCATCAAAAATAGGCACCGTCTGTGGTTGCCCTTTTTCGTCTGTAATGATCTTGTAATTAACCGCGCCCTCGCGTAGGAAGATTTTTTTCTTTCCTAACAAGAACTCATTTTTGAAACTATCGTACACGAGGTCGGCGGTCTTTATTTCGTCCAGCGCATTTCCATAAACGGAAATTCCGAACGGTGAAAAAATAGAAATATTATTCTTTATGTTTGGCGTGTAAATCTGGAACATTTTAACATCTGAAATGTATTCATCTACGACGCCGTCTTTTTGGATAACTTCGTACTTGCTGCTTTCGCTTGCTTTCTCTACAAAGTGATAATTGTTGATTTTGTACGTATCGTTATCCTGGCGCTGGTGTACTTCCACAAAGTATTCGTTGCCGGTGTATGATCCAAACGCGCAGCTCACAATCTCGCCGTTTTCTACTTCCAGTGGGAATATCATAGGTGCGTAAATGTAATTGATTTTAACGTTTCCTCTTGCGTCCTTATATTCCGTTGTTGCTCCTGTTCCTAATGCCATATACATTTCGACCAGATTGCTGAACTTAACCGAGAATTTATTTTTTTCTAAAATCTCCTTTAATATGGCGTTATCGTCAAACTCTGCACTTCCTGCTTTCGTGTCGCTGTCAAGATTGAAACAAACCTTATCGTTGTAAAGCAATGACGCCCACTGCTCGCAAATTTGCTTCGGCAATCCTAAACTGAAACGGCTGCACTTCTTGTATCTGTGGCCGTTGAAGTGATTGTATGTGTGGAAACTTTCGACTTTGCCTTTGTACCAAAGCAACCACTCGCTTATATATGCGTGATATTCCGTTGCAAGCACGTCGCGGTTTAGAACCTGCTTAATGAAGCCGCGCACGGCCGTTAGACAATCGCTTTCGTTTGTTACCAGTTTTCTTTCTGCAATCTCCAGCGTTGTTTCTGTTGTGTTTTGAATATTCATTCTTCGCTTGCCTCCTTTTTATCGCCAAGTGCCAGCCCTGGCAAAATGGCAGCCATGCGTCGCCAGTAACCCATTACCAGGTATCGCTGCGCGTCGCATGCGTGGTCGTCAACCTTGACCGGAACTTCTTTTCCTGCCTCGATTGACTTTTCGTCGTATTGATATAAATACATTTCTTCCTGCAGGTTCTTCTGTGTTGGGTGGTATGTCATGGCCTGCAGGCTTAATAATTTGCTAACTCGTTGTATGCCAACGGCTACGTCGTTCTTCGCGTTGTGGATCATAACGTCCGGACACAAACGTCTGATTTCTTCGGCCAGGCCTTGTGCGGATGGATCTATGAACACATCTGTCACTTTCTTCCTGGTCGTCGGAACGTTTGCCTCTGGGTTATGTTGCAGCTCATCTGCTGCATCGTGTGTTGCTGGCTGTGGGCTTTCCAGGCATTCCTTAAATGCCTTAAAGTCCTGCGCGTATTCGCTCGGGCTTTTCTGCTTTCCTGTATCTCGTCCGCTGTGCCAGTACTCGCCTACGCCTCGCAGCTTGCGGTTCTTCATATCCAAGCCGAACGCCTGATATGTCGTCGCGTTCTTCTGGCCATAGTCGACGCCTATGCCTATGTAGGCTATATCCGCCCAGTTAAATCGGTCACTTACGTGCCGCTCTGGCTCAAACATGTAATATATTACGTCGTCAATTCCGACGCATTCGCCTAACCAAACCCAGCGGTACATCTTCTCGTCATTCCGGCGCAATTCTTCGGCGCTGTCTATTAACTTTTTACCGAGCCACTTAACCGGTACATCTTTGAACGTCGTATGTATGCGGATTGTATCTGGGCGGCGGCACATCTTATCAACCCATTGCATTATCGGTGCTTTCTGGTTCTTCGGTGGGTTGAAGTAATATTCCATTGTGAACTCGTCGCTGTTTCCGCGGACGAATGTTGCCTCAATGTTCATCAATTCGTCCTCGCCGTCGCCGTCGTCGAAGAACTCTGTCAACTCGTCAATTATTACAAGTTTGATTGGGTTCTCTTCGTCGATGATACCCTTTGTATCGTCTATTCCGTCGGATCCAGTGAAATATATTGTGGTTCCGTATTTTTTGTATGTGATTTCCATCGGTGAAACTGTTATCTTGAAGTCCTTTTTGCTTAGGCCTAAACGACCAATGGCTCGCAGAACTTCTTTATAAATCGTTTTCTTTAACTTGTTGTGGTGCTTTCTCAATGCCACAACCGAGCAATGTGGATCACTTATGATTTTGTAAATTGCTTTAATGCCAGCCCTGCTGGACTTTGTTCCTGCACGGCCGCTGTCGAAAATCTTATGCGTGTATGTCCTGCTGGCGTTGAACGTGCTGTAATATGCAGGGATTATGATTTCTCGAATGCTCACCACTTTCCCTGGTGTGTCTGTAATTCCTGTCATCAATTCTCACCCTCCTGCTGTTGCTCGTTTCCGTGCGTTTCTGGCGCGTTTCCTGCCTGGGTGGTGGAATTGCTCGACCGTTGTTCTTCCTGCGGCTCTGGTGCTTCGTTTGGTGGCTCCTGCGGCAAGTCATTGATGATTGTTACCTTTTCTTTATCCTCGGAGCGCTCATCCTCTGCAAACCGGTCGCGTTGGCCTAATAGGTTTTTACCGAGGAAAATCTGCATGGTTATGTTTCCGCTGGCGGCTGACTTCCATTGCAGCCGTCGCAGGCTCGCCCTGGCGTCGTTCAAGCCGTCCTGATACGCTTTATTAAATTGCCTTCTGCGCTGTAGGGTTTTAACGCTACATCCCAGAACGCTCGCTATCTCTTCTTGTGTGCAGCAGATTTTGGCTAAGTTCTTCACGGTGTCATAATCAATTTTGACTTTCTTTCTTCCCATGTGTTTCGCTCACCTCCGCTCTGCTGTACCTCCTGTTTATTTCTTTTTTCTGTTTGGATTTGTTTCTTCGTTTAGAAGTTTCGCTTTCTTGCCAGTCATCTTCTGCCAGCGGTCGATTATTACATCGACAAAGCGTGGATCTAACTCCATCAAGTAGGCACGTCGCTTCAATTGCTCCGCTGCTACCATCGTCGAACCGGAACCTCCGAAGAAGTCCACTACAATTTCGCCCTGGTTGCTGCTATTCGCCATCAATCGGCCGACCAGTTTAATCGGCTTCATTGTTGGATGCAGGTCGCTTGCTTCTGGATTGTCCTCGTGAATGATCGTTGACGCGTGTCCATCGTCCTGGTGCGCCTTAATGTAATCAATTAACTGCGCTTTTGTCATTTCACGCAGGTTCGGCCTATCCTCGATGACGGTTGTTTGTTTCCGGTCGTCAATAAAGAAGTGTGCGCCTCCGTCTTTCCAACCATAAAGGCACGGCTCGTGCTTCCATTGGTAATCCTGGCGTCCGAGTACCAAGTTGTTTTTTACCCAGATCAAACATTGCTTAACCTGGCCTCCTGCATCTTTTAATGCGCCACGGAAGTTCGAACCCTCACGGTCGGCGTGGAAAATATAAAACGCTCCTCCTGGCTTTAATGCAGCAAGCATATTTCCATAGAAGTCATAAAGGAATTGATAAAAATTCGCATCGCCCATCTTGTCGTTCATAATCTTGCCCGCTTCGCCCTCGTAGTCGACGTTGTATGGTGGATCTGTAATGCATAAATCTGCAACCTCGCCATTCATCAACTGCTCGACGTCTGCTGCGTCTGTGCTGGATCCACACATTAGGCGGTGTTCTCCTAGTTGGTAAATATCGCCCAGCACCGCGTTTGGTGTTGCTGTTAATTCTGGATCGTAGTCATCCTCGTATGCTTCCGGTTCTTCTTCCTGGTCTAGGCCGTCAAAGAATCCAAAGTCCGACATGTCGAATATGTCACTCAAATCGTCCAGCTCGTCCTGCAGCAATTCTTCATCCCACTCGGCAATCTCTGCGACTTTGTTGTCGGCCAGTCTGAACGCCTGTACTTGCTCCTGCGTTAGGTCGGTTGCGATGATACAAGGCACTTCTTCTAGGCCGAGGCTCTTTGCCGCTGCTAGTCTGGTATGGCCACAGATTACTGTGTGGCTTTCATCCACGACAATCGGAACCTTGAACCCGAACTCGCGGATTGAATTCGCAACATACGGAACCGCCTTTTCATTCTGGCGTGGGTTCTTCTGGTATGGGTGTATGTCTTCCGTCTGCAGATAGACGATTTCTTCGGTTTGACTCATTCGTTGGTGCGTCCTTTCTTTTTTAGTGCAGAACTTAATCACGCGACTGCTTTTTGCTCTTTCGCTTTTATTTATATTTTGACTTTTAGTCAGTTCTGCTTTTTCTGTATTGAAAAACCGCAGCTCACTTGTTCTGGCTCTGTTGCCTTTTCTGTGTTCCACGGTTTTGTTTCACGATTTTGTTTTTTTGATTTTGCTTCTTGTTCCTGGTCTTTGTTTTTGTTTCTTGCTGCTGACCAGGTTTTAATTTTTTTCGCCTATATAGTATATATTTATAAATTATATATAAATACTTATATTTACTACTTAATATTATCTTTGCTGCAAATATGTATGCTTCCAGGCTTTGTATTTTGCGCATCTTACTCCTGGGCACATGTGTACGGTTCCTGGTTCGCTATATCTGCAATGAAAGCACGGACTCATTTCTGCGTGTTTAACGGCGTCGTGTTTTCCGTGGATGGGTGTTTCCTCGTACTCGTCCGACTTCGCACTGTTTCGTGCGTTTCTGCTCGCGACGCGCTGTTTATTTCCACAGAGATTACCTCTCTGTTTTCTTTCTTGTCTGGATCTTCGATTTTGATGTTTAATTTGCATATTGTAACCTCCAATTATGGCGCTGAAGCGTCTTTTTCTTTGTTTTAACTATGTTTTTCTATGTTTTTTAACTCAATTATTGGCACTTTTATGCCGTTTATCGCCCTTTTTTGGCGTTATTTACATTCAAAATCGACCACGCTGGAGGCTTGCTTCGTGATCTATGCGATTTGGTCGTGGGTTTCACGTCCACCTACCTGGTGGCTTCGCGCTTTGCTCCGGATCATGATGTTTTGCAACGAGGAGGTCACCGGAGCCTGTGCTTGTCAGACCTCCAAACACGCCGACTAAAGGAGGGTTAGAAAACCGCTTTTGCGGCTTTCGTGGTCTGATAATTCTTTCTACAAATATCAACATGAAAAAGAAACTAAAAACCGGCAGGTTCTTATTCCTGTCGGCTTCTAGTGTTTTCTGAACGATTGCAATTTTAGAAAGGATTTGATTGTCTATGCCAGATAATCAACTTTTGAAGAGATTGCAGATATTTTCTCTTCATGACCATTATACACAAAAACTTAACTTTAATTTTATAGTCTTTCGGCCATTTTATCCAGGATATGGTTGCGGCGCCAGTAAACTCCTGGGATGGTAATTATCAACGCTTCGGCTATTGCTCTAACCGGCAGTTTATCCCAGTAAATCATTTCTAGCAGTTCTATCTCTTCATCGGTCAATCCGTAAAGCATGCGGTCGACGTCGTTCACGTTTTCCTCCGCCTGGATCTTCTTCCTGTACAATCTCTCAAGCTGCGCTTCTATCTCACCAGGAGTCGGCCCTTGCGAAAAACCGCTGGAGGCTCCCTGCTCTGGTCGCGGTTGGTTTCCTTTGGCGGTGGTCGTTTTTATTTTGTATTCTGCATATTGATCGCCTGCGTCCAGCATGCGTTCTATGTTCTGGCGGAAGTTCTGCAGTTTGTGGTGAACCTCTGCTGCTCTACTATTCATCGCCATTATTTTTATCCTCGATATATTGCGCCGCCACAATGCCATCCAATGCTATCGACATAGTTACTACCATGCCGGAAATGAAACCACCAACTAAGACGACACAGAGTAGTTCTGTGATTTCTGAATTCATGTTATTTCGCCTCGCTTTCTTTTGGCCACTTCAATGCCTGGCCGCAATGGTAGCAGAATTTCACGGATCCAAACCCTGCCAATTTTCCAGCACATGCCGGGCATTCCATAACGGTTGCGTAGGATATATCTTGAACTTTTGCTATATATGGCGGTCTGGGTGTTGCTCTCTTAACCAGTTCGTTTAACGGCTTCCAATCTGCGCGCATTATTCCAAAAGCCGCCGCGTTGTCTAGCGCCTTTTGATATTCGTTCATAACTCCAGCTCCTTCAATGTGTATAACTTATTTGCTTCCATGCCTTTGTACATTGTGCCGGTCTTGAAATTTGGAAGTGTTGCAATTCCGTAACCGTATGTTTGATTCATTTCGTCGTTATATTGGATTGATATCCATTCTTGCTTATATCCCTCTATGCTCTCCTTTTTTATTCCTACCACGTTGTGTTTATAAGGCTTTATTACTGACAATAAATAAGACTTTTCTTTTTCAGTTAGTATTGTCGGATAATATTTCTTTTCTAGCCACTTCATGAAATCAATTGTCCACTGTGGTGTAAATTCTTCGGTGTTGTAATATCTGCAAAAAATACAATTTAAGCCATCAGAAACTTTAACTTCTGCAGTTCCTATTGCTGTATATGTGACTGTGATTGTCAACTTTTCAAGAGAATACTTGTCTTTGTTCTTCATATTTCCCATGTTATTTACCTCTTTTAATTTCTGGATAAATCATTCGGCGAGCAATTTCTGCAGCTGCTTTTTCGTTTCCTTGCATTTTTCTGATTTCGTAAACTTCTTCAAGGCAAGCGTTCAATGAACTGCATTGTCGCTGTGCGATGAACTTCGGCCCTTTTATCCCTTGCGTTCTCTTCATGACTAGCCACTGGCCGTTGTCATCGTGGACGGCGTAATAACCGCCGTCCAGATAAATCAATTCGAGATTATTTCTTTTCTTCTTTTCGTTCTGCTTCATGCTGCCACTTCCTCTCTGGTATATCCGTAATAATCGACGTACTCTTGGTCTGTCATTACAAACGGCGCCTTGATTAAGTCGTCCACCAGGTATGTCGTGTACTTCTGCATTGCTTTGAATTCTCCGTTTTTTCTTACCTGCAGATACATGTGTTCATCGTAATACACGCGCTCCTCTATTCCGTGCTTCGTCGGCTTATGGATCATGCGCTGGCGGTCGAATTCTAACAAATTGCTATCGCTCACCAGCGTAACTTTTACGCATTTATGTATCTCCTTGTATCGGTGTAGGATTGCTCTTGCTTCAACTGGTAGGCTTGGGATTTTGTCACCGTGTTCTGCGCTAACTTCTGGCATGCTTTCCTACCGCCTTGTCTGTTTCAATTTCCATTAGTGCCTGGATTAATGCTGCCTTATCCAATGCCACTCGTCCGATTGTATTGAATGGATATTCTGGGTTCTCCTCGCGGATATAAATCTTTTCATCGTTTGCTGAAATTCTAAAGCGTTGATTATTCTTTCTGTCGTTGATTATAAATTC
>ERZ772906.494-NODE-494-length-23200-cov-18.936012_pt1 | contig 23200 bp, 25 predicted proteins | sample MGYA00511338_ERZ772906 | MGnify/ENA primary metagenome ERZ772906 (study PRJEB29015, sample SAMEA2738076) | human oral metagenome | biome: human oral; feature: human-associated habitat; material: saliva | place: China | collected 2212 ... | reverse complement strand
CCTGCAAAGCACCGTGCCATACCTTTATTCAGGAATGCGCAGCATCCGCGGCTGGTTGCAGCAACAGCGCGCGCGGGTTGTCCATTTCCCTCATGAGCAGGATTTTATCAGCTACAACACAGAAAACGATTTGGCACAGCCTTTGTAGTTGGGTAGGTAGAAGCAATAAGTCTCTAATGAACTGAATTGTTTTGCAATAAAGTATTTTATAAAAGCTTTAGGCCGTCTGAACAACAGATGGCCTTTGTTTTGTTAAAGATAAATGAATTATAGGCAACCGGCAAAGTTTTCTGCTGCCAATGGTTCCCTGCCTAGTAAAGCTGCAAAATCAGAATAATCGGCGCACGAACCTTGCTCGAGTAGGGCAAAACTGTCGCGGCTGATAATGCCGTTGCTGAGGATGTTTGCCAACGGTAGCGCTGGATCAATCAGGCGTAGGGGGAAAGGCAGAATACGTTGTGGCGGTTTATGGTGCAGAGTTTGGCGGAGGGTGGTCAGGTATTCCGCCAAAGTCAGCGTTTGGCTGCCGGTCATATTGATGACGCTATGGTTATTGCCGGTTAGGACGGCAAGTTTCGCCAAACCTTCGGCAACATCGGTAAGATGCACGGGCTGCAAATGAAAGCATCCGCCTTCCGGTAGGGGAAGCAAAGGGAGGCGGGCTAATTTGATGAACAGTTCGCAGCTGGTTCCTCCACGTCCGTAAACGACGGATGGTCTGGCTATGGCAGTCGGCATACCGCTTTGGACGACGGCATCATCTCCACGTCCTTTACTGCCGACAAAGTTGATGGATTGAGATGGGTCGGCACCCAGTGCGGATAGTTGCACCCAGCGTTTGATGCCTGCTGCTTTTGCCCATGCGGCGAGCTGTTTAGGCGTGTGGTGGTGCACGGTTTCGAGTGTTTCAGCATGACGGCTCATGATGCCGATGCAGTTGATGAGGATGTCTTGTCCTTCCAATAAACGGCGTGCGGCGGTTTCGTCGGGGTGAAGAAAATCAAAGGCGCGGCGGTCGGGCGTACAAACTTGGTGACCTTGTTCTTTGAGGATTTGAACGGTACGGCTGCCGATGAAGCCGCTGCCTCCGAAAATGATGATGTTCATATGTTTTTCTTTATGTTGTTGCTGAGGCCGTCTGAAAACCTTTAAATCGGTTTCATCACCATCAGGAAGTAAATCACAATAGTGGCGCAAAAGGCGGGATAGCCGAGCAATTCCCAGCGTCTGGCGTAACGCCAGTAGGGCTCCGGAATGGTGTCTGCGTTTTCTTTATGTGCTTTTTCGGCAATCTTGGCCATGCGGATTTGCAGCCAGACAACGGGCAGCCAGCAAATGCCTGAAAAGATGTATAAGGCAAGCGTCATCCATACCCAATTTTGTTCCAGCATGGTGGAAACAGTGTAGCCGCGCTCATACAGCATCCATAAACCGGACAAGGGTTGGAAAATAACGGCAGGGGTTGTAAACCACCAATCTGCTTTGATGACCCAATGCGAGACGACCGACTGCGCGGCAACCGAACCGCTGCGGTTTGCCCAAAAGAGGTAAAACGCTGTACCAAAGCCGGTGCCGACCATTAAGGTAGCCGAGATGATATGCAGGGTTTTAACGATTAAATAGGTGTTCATTTTTTATCTCCTACGGATTGATACAGGAAAAACAAAGTAGCCATAATCGGCAGGTTTTTTACCAAAGGCGCAAATGGATGCGCCCACATTTCGGGCAGTCTGAAGGCAATGATCAGGCTGTATGCCGCGACGGTTATCAATTGCAGCAGCCATATTGCAGAGCGGGAGCGAAGGCGGCTGAAGCATAAAAAGGCAAAACCGATATCCAATAGTGAAGCGGTAATTAATGTTGGCCATTGCAACGGATTGGGAATGCCGACCGAATGCAGTAAATCCAATGACATTTCAGGCATGAAAAACAGAGGCTGGGTACCGCTCCAGAGCCATAGCAGCCCCATCGAGTAAGACAGGTAGGCGGGGAGGGTGTGCGTAGTGTGGTCGGACATATTGGTTTCCTAATTTCATTTCAGTTTAAAATATAATCAATCTGAAATTTCTATAATTTCTGTCAAAATAGAAATTATAGAATAAAAAAAATTTTAGATACTCTTCTGGATTGTTTCTTTAGGAGGGAAATCCATATCCATTGATTCAAAATCTACCAAGGAACATTAAACTTCAGATAAACATGCCCATACAAGGTCGCCATGAGCATGTTTCCATATCCTAAAATAATATTGCCTGTGCTTATTGCTCACAAGTCCATTACCATCATCGGAAAAATTTCTGTATCCCCGCGCCTATTTTCAGAATTTTCACCATGGTTGAAGTAGAAAGCTTCAACATTTCATTTGCCCACATGGTCAGCGTACTGATGAAATCATGGGTTTGTTGGATTCGCTGCTTGGCAGTTTCATTTTCCTGACTAAATTCAGGGCTGTCGATCAGACTTTGCAAAAATTGCCGTGTCGGTTCGATTTCACGCTGCATACGCACTTCTGCAATGGTGCGGAACAAAGTCCAGACATCATCCGAAGTTTCAAAATGATCGCGCCTGTCGCCCAAGATATGCACGGTATGAACCAGTCTCAAGTTTTGCAGCTCTTTGATGCTGTTGCTGACATTGGAGCGCGCTACGCCGAGCGTTTCGGTAATTTCTTCGGCGTTCATCGGTCTGCCTAAGATGTAGAGCAGGGCATGGATTTGCGCAACGGTACGGTTTACGCCCCATTTGGTACCCATTTCGCCCCAGTGGAGGATAAATTTTTCAGTGGTCGGATTCAGTTTCATAGTGATGATATTCTATTTTTATCTTTTATTTCTGTCAATACAGAAATAAAGAAATTTTTTCCTGTCTGAAATAAAATGTTCAGACGGCCTTTTATATAAATCCTTATCCTACATATTCTCTCAGAAACTCAAGCCCCTATCAGTCATGATTTCTTATCAGTAAAAGATGTTGTTCGTAAACCGGTATTTTTTGAATAAAAATTTATCCGTACAATCCGCTGTATCCGATAACGAGGAGTAAATCATGAAAAAAATGCCTGTATTGTTTGTTGGGCATGGCAGCCCGATGAATGCGTTAGATAAAGAAAACCCGTTCAATCAGAATTTCAGCCTAATTACGCAACAGTTTGCCAAACCAAAAGCCATTTTGATGATTTCAGCACATTGGTACAGCAGCCGTTTGCAGATTACGTCTGGCAAACACCCTGAAATAATTTACGATTTCTACGGCTTTCCCGATGAACTCAGCCAAGTGCAATATCCCGCACCCGGTTCGCCTGAGTTGGCGGAGCAAGTGCGGTCATTATTACAACCGGAAAATGTTGAGATGCACCCAACGCGTGGCTTTGATCATGGAGCGTGGGCAGTATTGAAATTTCTCTATCCCGATGCCGATATTCCGGTGGTACAACTTAGCCTTAACCGTTTGCAATCGGCAGAATGGCATTTCAACTTGGCAAAAAAGTTAGCTGCTTTACGAGAACAAGGCGTGTTGATTATTGGCAGTGGCAACATTGTGCATAATCTGAGAGCGATAAGTTGGGAACATATTGATCAAATCGGTGCGGGTTATGACTGGGCGTTTGCTTTCCGTGAAACGGTCAATCAGGCGATTGCAACACGAGATGATGAAACCTTGGTGCATTATGAGCAATTAGGCGAAAAAGCCAAGCTTTCCGTGCCAACGCCGGATCATTACTTGCCGTTGCTTTACATCATGGCATTACGCGAACCGCAAGACAATATTACGTTTTTCAACGATAAGCTGATTGCAGGCTCGCTCAGTATGACGTCGGTTTTGGTAGGGTAAAAAGGGAAGAATCAGAACAAAACAAACCATTCTTTATTTGTTTGATCCGCTTTGCGGATGGTACCAAGTTGTTTCAGACGGCATTTTATGTTCTATATAAAAGTCTTAACCTATATCGGCAAAGATGAGATTAAGCCTGCAAGTTTAGAATGTAAATAATGTGAGCAGAAGATGAGGATGTATTTGAAGAGTTTTAAAATTTAGCCCATTTTGAGAAGAGAAAAGGCCGTCTGAGTATCAGACGGCCGTTAAGTGTCGATAGATTATCGATGTACGACTATTTCGATAATAGGCGCAATCTCTTTGTCACGGGAAGCAGGACACTGCTGGAGGAAGCGGCGGCGGGCGCTAATGGTGTCTTGCGCGTATTTGTGGTGAATGGAATAGAACCTGTGCAGTGCAGGGTTGCATTCTTTAGGTGGCGTACCCGGAGAAGTCAGGCAGGTAATGGCCTCGCAGGCATATTTTTTATCGCCAGTCAGCAGTTTGCCGGCAATATCTGAAGCGTTGACGGCAGAGGCAGAAAACGGTAGCAGAGCCGCTGTTAAAACAAAAATGGATAAATTTTTCATTGTGTCGTACTCATTAAAATAGAATTGGGATTAGAGGAGGGCATAAAAGGCCGTCTGAACAATAGACGGCTTTAGGTCTATTAGAATTTAGGCATTGAGCAACCTTCTGTAACAACAATTCTGCATTGTAAAGCTCCACGGTTTTGACATTTTCTTAATGCCTCCGCTTCAGCCATACCAGGGTCGTTTATGCCAAAAAAAGCTGAACCATCTTTTGCTTGAGCAACGGCGATACAGCCGTTGCGAACCCAGGCTCTAACTTTACATGGTTTATTTGTTCCACCTCTTTCGCAGGTTTTAATGGCCTGCTTTTTTGCAGCCTCAAGTGAATCCATCTCAAGTGCGCCACCTGCTAAACTTGTTTTAGGGTTGATTGCCCATGCTCCGTATTTTGAAGGAACATCGATATTGACAACACTTGGTTGGCTTTGAGTGTAACCATTATTCGAAGACTGTGGTCTTCCTACGTTATATAGAATCTGTCGACCCGAACTATCGATAATGCGACAGGTACCTGTTGCAGGCTGATATTCTCCGCCACAACCGTTGGCATAAATATTCAGGCTAACTAGCCCTAATAATACTAAAAGCAATTTTTTCATTATAAGTCCAATCTTTTGTTGATTTTTGATATTTAAATGTAAAAATACTAGATTAGGATGGATTACTTCCTTTGCCAGGCTGTCCGGGTTGTTTCATGGCATCGGTAGATGTACTTCTTGTCTGCTGGATACCACCAGTTGTCCATATATTTTGTGGACTTGAATCATAATTATCATTATTGACTGAATTGCCATCTCGATTCCGAACATTATAATTAGTCTGCTGCTGTTGGCTATTCATCCCCGGTGGCGTAGCAGGCTGACCGTTTCCCCAACCCTGCATTGCATTGTATCCAGAGTAGGATGCCATGATACCGTTAAACCACATGCCTGCCATAGGCGGTACGGTAATCAGCAGGGTAGAGAGCATCAGACCCAAGCCCAGCTGTTGGGTAACGGTCTGCATAATACCGCCGACGTTTCCACCGATCAGTGCCGAAGCAATATTGGATACTGCATCGGTAATGGCGATATTGCCTACTAGATCCATAGAGATTTCCGCCATGACACCAAGCATCACGCTGGAAAAGATCGTTGCCAGTCCATAGTATAGCCATTTCTGAAACAGGGGTGCTGTCTTTTTGAACAGAAGGCATAAAATAAAGATAGGCGAGAAACCGACTATTTACAAAAGGCCGTCTGAATATCAGACGGCCTTTGATAAGTATTAAATTATTTAATGATTGAATCAATAAAATCATCAAAACCAGAACGATCCTGAGCAGGGCATTTTTTTAGGAAATTGCGCCGTGCGGTAATCGTATCGTGTCCATGTTTATGCTTGATAGAGTGGAACTTTTTCAAAGCAGATTGACATTCAGACGGCTGAGATGCCGGATTGACCAAGCACATAAGCGCCTCGCAAGCCAACCGCTCGTCTCCGCCCATTTGCGGAGGATTAAGAGGATTAGCAGCCATAGCGGCAATTGAGGAGAAGCTCATTACTAAGGCAATAATTGTTGAAATGAATTTCATAATTTACTCTGTTATTAAATGGAGTTTGAAAGGGAAGTAGCTGAAATTTCAGACAGCCTTTGTCTATTAAAATCTAGGTAATGAACAGCCTTCGTTAGCAATAATAGAACATTGAGCGCTGCCAGAAGCTTGACATTTCCTTAAGGCATCGTTCTCTGTAAGTCCAGGGCCTAGTGTGCTGGTGTAAGCTGTCCATTTTTTACCAGATTTACCCTTAGCAACAGCCATACAACCATTTCTTACCCATGCTACTATTTTACATGGTGTGTTACTCCCTCCTTGTTCACACGCCTTAATAGCCTGTTTTTTAGCAGCTGCAAGTGAATCCATATCAATTGCACCGCCTGAAATGCCGGTTTTTGTGTTGGTTGCCCATGCACCGTATCTTGAAGGAACATCAATATTGATAATTTCCGTAGATCGTCTTTGTTGGTGTCGGCCAGACGAGCCACAGTTTGGATTGTATCCGTATTGGCATAAACTAGGATCATTTTGCAATGCTCCTCTAGTCGCATCATAAGTGGGATTTGCAATACAAATATTCAGGCTGGTTAATCCCAATGATATAAAAAGTAGCTGTTTCATCTAAGCATCCAATCTTATTTGTTCAAGTTTTTTGCCTTTAAATATAGAAATACTAGATTGGTGTATTTCCTTTGCCAGGCTGACTTGGTTGTTTCATGGCATCAGTAGTTACTCCTCCTGGTTGAGTGCCTCCTGTTGTCCATGAAAAATGATTTAATGTATTTGATTGAGGAGCACTGTTAGAATCTTCTACTTTATCATGTATGTTATAATTAACCCGCTGACTTGCCCCTCCATCCAAATGCGGCGGAACTTCTTGGCGATTTCCGTTACCAATAACAGAGTAGGCGCTGAAACCAGCCATCATGCCATTAAACCAAGCACCTGCCATAGGCGGTACGGTGATCAGCAAGGTAGAGAGCATCAGACCCAAGCCCAGCTGTTGGGTAACGGTCTGCATAATACCGCCGACGTTTCCACCGATCAGTGCCGAAGCAATATTGGATACTGCATCGGTAATGGCGATATTGCCTACTAGATCCATAGAGATTTCCGCCATGACACCAAGCATCACGCTGGAAAAGATCGTTGCCAGTCCATAGTATAGCCATTTCTGAAACAGGGGAGCTGTTTTTTTGAACAGAAGGCATAAAATAAAGATGGGTGCAAAGCCGATAAACAAAGCCATGGCAATGCGGAACATAATCAGCATGGTACCCGCTACGATGGCAGGTCCTGCGGTACCGACTCCGACAAACCATCTTGCCTGTGTCACTTTCCCTTCGAGATATTCGCTGTCGGCAGTATCGATACCGTCAAGTATGCCCATCATACTTTGGGTTGCCGTCAGGTTTTGGTCTATTCGGCAGCCTATGATGGATTTACTGTCTTGTGTCAGACATTTACTGCCGACATCGCTGTCGCCGGTCATGATTTGGGAAATGCCGTCTGAAAGAGTATCGGTCAGAACCCGTACGCTGAAATCGCCGCCGGCCGCCACACCCAGTGCAACGGCTACAATGAGGTAGGTCTTGCCGAGACCGTACACAAAGCCTTTCAGGCCTTCCTGGCTTCTGCCGGTTGCAATCAGATAACCTTGAATCATTATCCATAAAGTCAATAAGGCAACGATAATGGTAAAAGCAAGTGTTAGGTTTTTAGACAATACATGTTCAGTAAAGAAGCTTATTCGTGCATAGATATAGTCACGAATACTGGAATAAAGGAGAAGATCCATCATGATGATGTTTTCCTGTTAAATAGTTTGGGTAAAAATAACATTAAAATTAGCGGAGTTTATAGCCAGTGCTGATGGCTCTTTTTGCTTTTGCTTCATCGTGGAATTTTTTTACCTTATTTTGTAAAACGAACGAAGCTGACGCTTTGGTCAGGTTGCTGTTGTTCGAGCCTGAGAGCTGGTCTTTGGTCAGATTTACTCTTGCCCATTTATATTGATCAAGCATTTGGTCGATAGAGTTTATTGCTGATTGGTAATTTTTTAGTTTGATTTCCAACTGCTGCAATTTCGCAATGACTTCGGCTTCGGCAGAGGCTGCCGTATTACTTTGTCCTTGGGCATTGGAATTTTGTTTTTTAATTGAAGTCTTATTTATTTCTGAAAAGGTCTCATTAATTTTTGTTTCCATCTCTCTTAAAAGTGAGAATTTTTTTTCTTCAAGAGTTACTGTACTAATACATAAACTTTTTGATGTTTGGTTAGCAATTCTATTACAGCGATCCTTACGGTTTTGGAACATTTTTTTAATTGCGTTCTCTTCTTTTTTATCGAGTAGTTTTTTCACTTCTGGAATCTGTTCCATTTGACCGCGTACCCAATGTTGCAACTGGGTACGCCAGTTTTGCAGCTGAGTGACCCAGTTGGATAGCGTAACGGCGCGGTCTGCCGCATCCATCGCCCAGTTGATAGCATCTTGCATCATTTTGGCCCCATCAACAACAGGCAATACATATGAATTAGCTATCGGCATGGAAGTAAGCATTGTCGCCCCCACTAAAACTGAGGCGATTATCCGTTTCATTTTAGTTTTCATTACAATTCAATCTTTCTTTAAATCGGTTAATTTTAAAATATTTAAATTTTCTGTCTTAGGGTTGCCTCAAGACTTACAGGCTTTAGACAACCCTGTCTCATTTTTAGTCAAATTGGCTTAATCCGCATTACGCATCACATTCGCAGTGGCTTTCTTGCCGGAACCCTTACGCTCTTCGTAGAAAGTCTGTAACCAATCCTGTGGTCTTACTGCATCGATTTCGACGCCCAAACGTTCGGCTGTTTGCTTAATGATGCCGTCCATAATGTCGATGTTGTCGGTACTGGCGGAGATAACAGCCAATTCGTCATCAAATCCACGCAGGTTAAGTTGACATACTGCAGACGCATGGCCTTGTTTGACCAAGAAGCAGCGGCTGCGCTCATCCAAGCTTTTGACTACTTGAAATTCTGAGTCGGTCAGCTTCAGTCCATCGATGTAATCTTTTTTATCTGCATTTGGATTTGGCAGCAGTATCATGGTAGCTGTCTGCTCAATCAGAGCGGCGGAAATGTCGCTTTTGAGGGCATCTTCCGGAGACTGGGTGGCAAAGATACCCATACCGTTTTGCTTACGGATGGTTTTTTGTTTGTTTTTGGCAAATTCTTTCAAGCCGCCTTCGCCATCAAGGATTTTCCAGAATTCATCCATGATGTAGATAAAGCGGCGACCATCGATAAGCTCTTCCATTCGATGGATAAGATAACCGATGACTGGATCACGTACTTGAGGGTTTTCAATCACGTCGGTGTAGTCGAAGCCGATGATGTTGGCACCACTGAAGTCGATTTTGTCCTGTGGGTTATCAAAGACCCAGCCGAGACTGTTCCCCCTAGTCCATTTGCGGATATTGGCATAGAGGGAATCGTCGCCAGTATTGGGCAGCGATTTTTGGAAGTTGGAAATGCTGCGCAGTGCCATTGGGGTATCAAGCATGGCTCGGACGGCGCGCAGGATATCGTCGTCTTCTGCTGCTGAATAGTGCGCCTTGCCACCTAACTGCTTCATAAGGCCACAGAGGAATTGGACATTTGCCTCTGTATTTTCGCATTGGAAGGGGTTGAAACCGGTCGGCTGACCGCTTTCCAGCGCCATATAAGCACCGCCGCAAGCTCTGACGAAGATTTCGGCACCACGGTCTTTATCGAAGAAGAAGATAGTGGGTTTAGGATCGTATTTTTGTACTTGGCTGAGGAGGAAGTTGATAAGTGCCGTTTTACCGGTACCGGACTTACCAATAACCATGGTGTTGGCAATGGCTTTTTCACCTTCGGAATCTTCACCTTCAAGGGTTGCATGGAAGTTGAAGTAGTAAGGCTGACCATTGGTTGTTTGAAGAACGGTAACGCATTGCCCCCATGGATTGCCTTCACGTTTACCTGCGGCAAAGTTGTGAAGAGGACAGAGGCCCAAGAAATTTAACGATGAGAGATTGGCAATGCGGGTGCGGCAGTTCCAGTTGCCTGGAAGCTGGGCATAATATGCGGCGCAGACGGCCAAGTCTTCTTTAGTCGTTACAAAGCCTGCATTGGAAAGTTCGGCTCGGGCAGAGGCAATGTTTTGGGAAAGTTGCTCTTGGCTGTCTGCATAGATAGCAAGGCTAAAATGGTAGCCGCCCAGAACAAAATTGCCAGATGCGAGCTGGTCCATTGCATGGTCGAGTTCTGCAATTTGGGTAAAGGATTTGTCGCCGGAAGAGATCATCATGCCACGAGTGCGCTCGAGGGTTTTCATAGCATCGTATCGGCTCATTGGGCTGAAGCTATGGGTGATGACGTATTCAACATCCAAATATTTGAGACCATTCAGTATCCCAGGATAGGTACCATCAGGATATTCTTTAAGGTTGAGTATGGCACCGTAGTGGTTTTTACCCTCAGGAGTACGGACGATATAGTCGCCGGTTTTGGCAGAAAAGAGATGTCGGCTGAGGGGTAAGTAGTTGTAAACTGGGGCTGGAAGTACGGGAACTGGCTCGTTAACACGGTTAAGGATGTAACCGAAAAGTTCGAGGGTTTCAGAGAATACAGTCCCGTTTTTACCTTCGTACATACCAAGTCGGTATGGATGATAGTCTTTGAGAACAGCTTCAAGGTTGGTTGCTAATTCGTTAAGCGTACCAATGGCTTGTTCCTGCTCGGCTTTGAGACGATCGATATTACCCGATTTATCAACGAACTTTTTGCCATCAACAACTGGGCGATAAATCATGGTCAAGTAAAGCTCGTTATTCATGAGCTTTTCTTGGGAGAGTCGAGAGAAATAACGATCGGAGAGGCTTTGGTTGAAAGACTCTTGAAATTCAGGACGTAAATCGATACTACGATGACGTCGAATGTCATGTACCCAAAAGGCGACATTTACGTAGTCAGGGGCACGCAAGGATTGGAGCAGACGGTTAAATGTATTGTGCTTGTGCTCAAGTTCCCATTCTTCTCGACCTACGAAAGGAAGGCCAGATAGGTGCCATGTTGTCAGGTAATCTCCACCAGTGGTTTTGACAATGGTTGGAGAGACATGAGTGGAGAGGGATACGAATTGACTAATTGATGCGTCAGGAGTAAACATTTTATTTGTTTTTTGTGTTGGAATTGTCCGACAGACAAAAGTATCTGTCGGACGTTTTGTTGTCATTGTTTGGGAGGATTATTGCGGTACTCGTTAGGCGAGAAGCACCATGTGTCAGGAAACTCTTCTCGATTTCTGGCTTTAAGCCTGAATTTCAGGCGTAAGCCTAGAAAACGAAAAATCATGTCATCTCGCTTGGCCATCTGTCTCATAATCAGAATGATGAATGGGATGGTTAGCAAAAAAAACATATTGAAGTACATTCCCATTAATAATCCTGAGCCGGCTCCTATAAAGAAAGGTATATAGGGTACGCCGAGAAAGGTTGCCGGACGTGTACATCCTCGAAAAACGATGTTTTTTTGCATAATGAATAATTATGCGAAGAATTGCAATACTTGCATCATTGCTGAAGTTGTACCTGCAGAGCAGGAGTCTGCATTACCGACCAGCATTTTTGCAATTTGACCAGCTGCACCAATCAACACACCACCAATTAAAATAGGTGCAACGTCGGAAATGCGTTTGTGAGCAAAAGCAATTTGGTAACCGGCAAAGATGATGGCGATGGTTACGACAGCGACAGACATCAAGTTCAATACGGTATGGATGTTTTTAATGAATTTACAGGCACCACCAGAAGCTGAGGTGAAATCATCGGCTGCCATACCTACTGTCGGTGCTAAAAATGCTGCAGCAACAAAAGCTGCTGTTGCAACGTTTTCGGCAGTAAAGCGGGATTTTTTTTGGATCTGAGTGTTTTTCATTTGAAATTTCCTATGTTTATTACAGGTTGATGTGGAAAAAATCGTATTGTCTAGAAGACTGCTGCACTATCTGTGTAAATATTGCTTTGCGCTTGTACAGCATTATTGTCTCGTAGGTTATGTTGTTTTTTGGATACAGTAACCGGGTATGATTGTAGATCGGTGGCAACTGTCGAATTTTGGCTGTTAGGCTGTTGCGCTGTCATTTGCAATATAGGGCGTGAAGCTACGGTATTGTTGATGACTGGGATGGCATTTTGTGGAAGAGCTTTTCTTCCTTGCTTCATGGATGAAAAAATTTTTTGTACATATCCATGCTTATAGCCTGTTACAAAGTTGCCGGAATAATAGCAGCTGAAAGATTTTCCCCAGTCTTTCGCACGATTGTAGCATTCTCGCAATATATGAGAGCCAGCCTTTACGTTTGGGCATACTTGGAATGCATGCTCGTAGGAGTGTAATCCGTATTTTTTTAAATTATATCGATTAACTTGAGCTAGTCCCAGGGAGAAATTAAATCCTTTTTGTTCCAGCATCTTAGCTGTGGCGACTGCTTCAGCCAAATTTTTTGGTTGTCTTTGTAATCGACCACCTACAACACCTATAGCGTATGGATTACCCGAGGATTCAACTCTCACAACATGGTGCATAATATCATGTGGAACAGCTAAGTCTGTGCAAGCAAAAAACATGATGTGAAAATATGAATTTGTATTGACGCGAAATTTAGCACAGATTAAAATAATTCACAAGATTTAATCAATAAAAATAACCAAACATGAATTGTCTTTTCTTGATTTTTAATTAAGAAGCTTTGGTTGTAACTTAAGTTGTTTTATAAGGTGCTATGTATGTTTCTTTTAAGAACGTTGTTGCTGTCTGCTTGTGTTGGTACGCTAATAGCAGGCTGTGCGAGTCAGTCTGCTTCAGATTTTCCAAATTCATGGAAACCATTAAATGAGCTGCCTGATCAGGTAACTGAAATTCCTCTTGTCAAGCCCCATGTTTATCAGGTAACTCAGCTTGATACAACTGTAAAAGGTTTATTGGAGCGCTGGGGGGAAGAGGCGAATATGCCTGTTGTTTACGACTATACACTTGATTTTACTTTGTATAAGAAAGTGTCAACAGTACGAAATATCAATCTTGATAATGCGTTGAGTGAATTATCTAAACTTTATGAAGATAAGGGGATGGTTTTTTATATTCAAAATGGTGTCATTATGGCACATAAGAAAATGGGAGTCGCTGTAAAAAACAGCGAAAAGAAAAAGCATGAGAAATCAGCAAGAAATGATGTAAAATCTCAAGATTAAAATGGAAGCATATGTTTAAATCAAGTAAAAATACTGCTAATAGCAATATTCAAAAGGCTGTAAAAAGATCTTTGGATTTTGAAACGACTTTAGTCGATATTCGTAAAAAAAGTGAGAAAAGAGCATGGGTGGTTGCTGGCATTTCTACCTTTTCTTCTCTGTGCTTACTTGGGGGATTATTTTATATCTTGCCATTGAAAGAAAAAGAACCATATCTTGTCATGGCAGATGTTTACACAGGGCAAGCTACTGTTGCCAAGTTGACTGGTGATTGGAATAATTTAGATATTACTAAAAATGAGGCGGTAAATAAGAGTAATATTTCTCACTTCATTATTGCTAGAGAGTCTTTTGATAGTCAAATTATTTATGATAATGACTGGGCAACAGTTTATTCTATGTCGGTGGCGGGAGTATCAGATAGCTATCGTAACTTAATGAATAAAAGTAACCCGAATAGTCCATTTAATCTTTACGGGTCAACTCAGTCAATTCGCGTTAAAATTTTGAGTATCGTTCTTAATAATAGCGGAAAGGCTGATGGTCGTGATGCCAGTGCGACAGTCAGATTCCAAAGATTTTTATTGAATAAGAGTACTGGTATATCAAGATTCATGGATAGTAATGTTGCCACTCTGACCTACACTTATAATAGTAATTTAAAGATGGATGAAAAGTATAGGTTAAAAAATCCTCTAGGATTCCAAGTGTTGTCTTATCGTGTTGATCCTGATGCCAGTGAATCGGCTGTTCAAGATTTTTCCTCGGATTATCTTTCTGTAGGAACATTGTCTGAAAGTCAGTCTCAGCAACAAATGCAAAGTACTCCTCAGTCAGAAGCTCCTACATCTTTAGGTAATGATGTTCCCGGTGCTTCTCCTATATCTGTTGAAAGTGGGAATTAATAATGTTAAAAAAAATGGTTTTAGCAGCAACAGCAACGTGGTTGTTGCAAGGAAGTGTCTATGCTGCAGCTATTCAAGAATATACATTTCAAGAAAATACGACATATCCAGTTCATACTGCACAGGGTGTAGTTACACAAATTGAACTTGATTCTCGTGAAAAGGTTAAAGATTTTGGTGCAGGCCTAAGCGGTGGATGGGATTTGGTACGTAGAGAGAATGTATTTTATCTGCGTCCAAAGTCTGATGCAGTTGATACTAATCTTATTGTTCGTACTCAGGCTCACCAATATATTTTTGAACTTAAAGTTTTGAAAAATGTTGTTGGTAATTTGGCAGAAGCCTCAGACAAGGGGGTGAATTATCAAGTTAAATTCAGATATCCCGATTCTACAGATTTCAGTCTTCGTGCTAGTACTTTGGCTGGTTATAGCCTGAAATATGATTCTTCTAAAACTTACAATACTAATTATGATGTAGCTGTAAATGACAAATCTCGTTGGCTAGTTCCTTTAAAAGTCTATGATGATGGAAGTTTTACCTATGTTCACTTGAATAAGGGTAAATTCACAGGTGATTTTCCTACCATTTATGGCCGGAAATCTGAGAAAGGAACCGAGTTTGTTTTAAATAGTAATGTTGAGGGTAGTGTAGTTATTGTCCATGGGACTTATCCATTCTTAGTTTTGAGACATGGAAATGATGTAGTTGGATTAAGGAGAAATTAAGAATGTCTGATAAGCTAAATAATGAACATCTCAAAGATGGTGAATCATCACAAAACTTATATTCAAGCCAATACGAGCAAGAACAACTAGCGGGACTTGAGGAGAATGCTCCTCAGCTAAATGCCCCCGTTGATCGTACAGTCAACAAAAAAGCTATTGCTTTTATTGTAGCTGCCGGTTTTGGGCTAGCTGGACTAGGGGCATTTGCCTATCATCAATTTAGTGGTTCTGATGAAGCTCCCCCTCCAGAACGTCCTCAGGTGGTTACCGTGCCAGATCTACCGGCTCCAGATCCTCAAGTTCTTGAAACACAACCTGTTGACTTGCTAGAAGAAAAAAAGTCTGAATCAGAAACGGATACATCGACTACGAAACCAATAAATGTATCCATCCCTCCAGTAGTAGAGACTTTGCCACCTACAACTCCTACAACTCCTACAACTCCTACAACTCCTAATCTTCCTATACAGCCGATTATTCCAACAGGTGATATGTATGCTAATATGAATAATGCATTTGTTCAAGATGGGGAGGCTGCTCAGAAAGAATCGGGAGCAAGTATAGCTCAAGCTAATGCTGTTCGTTATATGCATAACAGAGATAAATTACTTTTACAGGGTACTTATTTACGCTGTGTATTAGAAACTAAAATTGTTTCTGAAGTAAAAGGATTTACATCTTGTATCATCACCGAGCCTGTATACTCTGCCAGTGGAAAATATCTCTTGTTACCGAAAGGTTCGAAAGTAATGGGACAATATGGTTCCAGCAATCCTACCGGCCCACGAATGGAGGTTATTTGGAATCGAATCATAACACCTGAAGGGATTGATGTAACACTTGAATCTCCTGGTGTAGATAATCTTGGTGCGGCTGGCCATGTTGGTAAATTTAAGTCTCATTGGGGATCACGTTTAGCATCGGCTTTATTGATTAGTATGATTTCAGATGCTTTTAAATATGCTGCTACTGAATATGGCCCACAAGGACAAACAGTTACAACATCCTCATCAACTACTACTAATCCTTACGAGAGTGAAACAGCCAATACATTGAAGCAACAGGCTATCAGCCAGCTTGAGCGAAATAATGCTCGTCCCAATACAATAACGATTAACCAAGGGACCTTGATTAATATTTATACTGCCCAGGACATTGATTTCAGTTCGGTTATGCAGTAATTTGAAGGGCCGTCTGTTTTTTCAGACGGCCTACTTATTATGCTTTCATCACAAAGAGGATTACTGATTAAGCCTCTTGTCCTACTACTATCTATAGCCTATTGTTAAATATAGTGCCAAGAGTTTGTATAGAGAGGTGTATCATAATTATTAAAACTTATTTCAAAAATATTTAGTTCAAATATACAGTGAAACTGCCAAGGATAGCACCAAAAGAGAGTGATAAATTTCATACTACACGTTAGTAGAACTGAGCTTTTCCTCATCTCCTAAGGCTGTCTGGAAACTAATATCTTCACTAGAAAGCTAAAATAATCTATTCCTTTGACTACAGGTATTGAAATGACTCTAAAAAACAAATCTATTATTACGGTAGTTTTACTATTAATTTCTTTCATATTAGGCTGTTACCTTTCGGGCTTTATCCTGCTGCAATGGTTAGGCTTAGACAAAACTCCCTTACTACTTACAACATGGTTCAAATACTATAATACGTTGGATATCCCTCAGGTTGCCAAATATTCACTGCAAATTAAAATATCAGGAATTATTGGATTTGGTTTTACTTTTCTGATTGGTCTGCTTGGTTTAATTCCTATTTGGCGTACAGCCTCCCAAAGTCTTCATGGGGAAGCACGATTTGCTGGGATGGCTGATTTGACAAAAGCAGGATTTTTCAAACAAACGGATACTTCAATTGTCGTCGGTAAATACAACGGCAAATTGTTACATTACAATGGCCAGCAATTCGCATTGTTGGCAGCGCCAACACGTTCGGGTAAAGGTGTCGGCATCGTTATTCCGAACCTGTTAAGTTATAAAGGATCGGTAGTAGTTTTGGATATCAAACAGGAGAACTTCAATTTGACTAGCGGCTACCGCAAAGAAGTATTAGGTCAGGAAGTCTATTTGTTCAACCCGTTTGCCGAAGATGGAAGGACGCACCGTTGGAATCCATTTACCTATGTTTCTTCCGATCCTGACCAGCGAGTATCGGACTTAATGTCGATAGCTGCAATGCTATATCCTGATGGAGATAGTCGTGACAAGTTTTGGGTAGCGCAGGCAAGAAATGCGTTTTTGGCGTTTTCACTTTATTGTTTTGATGAGCATGAAGCAATGGCGGATTTTCCAATAGAGGGTAAAGAAAATGAACCAGCCTGTACCTTGGGAAAAATATACCGCCTTTCATCAGGTAATGGAACAGAACTCAAGGAATACTTTACATCTCTATCACAACAACCATACCTCAGGGAGGCTACAAAAACTGCTTTTTCCGGTTTAATCTCTCAAGAAAAAGAAACCTTTGGTTCTATCATGGGTACATTTAAAGAGCCCCTCAACCCATGGATTAATCCCGTCATTGATGCTGCCACTTCCGCTGATGATTTTCTGTTGACTGACGTACGTAAAAAGAAGATGACTATTTATATCGGCATTCTTCCTAATAAACTTGCTGAATCAAGAGTCATTGTTAACCTCTTTTTCTCTCAACTTATCAACCAAAATACAAAAGAGCTGCCTCAGGACAACCCAGATTTGAAACACCAATGTATGCTATTAATGGACGAGTTCACAAGTATTGGTAAAGTTGAAATTATTGCTCATTCCGTCAGCTATATGGCAGGTTACAACATTCGCCTATTTCCGATTATCCAATCAGTCGCCCAGCTGGATGCTGTTTATGGCAAAGAATATGCGCGTACTATTATCACTAACCATGCTTTGCAAATCATCTATACACCTAGAGAACAGCAGGATGCAAATGAATACTCCGAAATGCTAGGTTATACCACAGTGAAAAGAAAAAATGTCAGCCGTGGACGCGAGCGTAGTGTCTCAGAAAGTGAAGAACGTCGAGCACTAATGCTGCCGCAAGAGTTAAAGGCAATGAGCCAAGATAAGGAAATTATCCTTTACGAAGGTATGTCACATCCGGCTCAAGTAGGGAAAATCCGTTATTACCAAGATGGAACATTTACCAAACGACTGATGGGGGCAGTGAAAGTTGCCTCGTTAAAAGGAAAACGGTAATAATAATAAAAGCTCAAGGCCGTCTGAAAATTAAATTTCCAGAATGATTAAAAAGGAATTTATATGAGACTATCAGCGATTACAGCCATATTAACTGTATGCTTGGTGACTTCCTGTACTCCACAGATTAGTAATAACAATATTAAGGATTCTTCCAAGATGCAGAATATACAAATGGAAATAACTATGGAACAAGTGCGCAATCGTTGCCGAAGTATGTTGCACAAAGTGGAAAATCGGGATGATCTAATTAAGCAGATGTATGATACGGCCTTTAAAGATGACTGCCTGTATGCAATGTATGCGCTAGAATTAGAAAATATTTGGAAAATCCCGGTTGTTGAAGGTTATGTCAATAATCATTTCGAAAATTTTGCTTCTCCTATCGGATTGTATGTGGCAGTACAATATAGTTCATATCAAACCAGTTTCATTATTTTACCGACCAAACAATATTTCAAAGAAAAAATAAGTATTTTCCCAGAAAACAGATTTCCCGACTTTTTACCGAAGCCTAAGGAGAAAGAAATGCCTCCTGAGTATGGGGATTATTATCCAAGACGTGAAAGTGACCCAATTAAAGAGCTGGTTGATTACTACTGGCGTGAAAACGGTCGTGAAATAATTGCAGCAAATAACGGTTCTGGAGCAATTACATCATTTACTTTTTATAGTAATACAGAAATGAGCCCGATGGGTTATTGATACTGAGACTAATATATTATGACTAAATTAAAAGAAAAAGCAGAAACTCAATTAAAAATATTGGGTTTCCATAAAACAAAAACACAATTCAATCCTACTATGTCAGAATTGGACAGGATAAAGGCAAATTATGAGCTGGTTAGACAGATTAATCAGTTTAGCAGTAAAGGACAGGGTTTTTTCAAAGTCACAAATAGTAAGAGTAATGCGTATTATGAGCCTAACGATAGAAACATCTATTTCCGACCAGGAACAGAGTATACTACTGCCACAGCAGTAGCCCATGAAATAGGACATGGATTGGGTAAATATCAGGCTAAATCTGCTAGTTATTATAATACTGCTAAAGCTTATGCTCAAGCACGAGGCTATGGAGAAGCAGAGGCTATCTTTAATGAAGCACGTATGATTGCTTATGAAGAGCGAAATAATGGAAGTGCTTATAGTACTCAAATTAGCGGTAATCTTTATCCTTATATCAAGGGTAAATCTTTCGAGCAAGTTAAGGATTTGATTGCTCGCCAAAATATGTATGGTATGCGTCCAAATTCAGAAGAAAATGGATCTATTAAATTGAGTTATTACGAAAAAGATATTTATTACTTTCTGAATAACCGTACTAATTTTGCCAAAGACTTTTCTGAGGCATTCTTAAAACCGGAAGATAAACAAGTATTTGTTAAACATATGGCAGATTATGATACGTTTGGAAATAAGGGTAACAATAAAATTGTTGCTGATGGATCATATAGCCGTGATAGTTTATTAATAGGCAGATCTAAGACTTATCTAAAAAGTGGGGCATATATGTATGGAGATGCCGGAGATGATGTTCTAAAAGGTACTAATCAAAATGATATTTTATTAGGCGGTAGTGGTAATGATGTATTAATTGGTGGTAATGGTAATGATGTTTTAGCCGGTAATTCTGGAAGAGATAAATTGTTTGGTGGTAAAGGATATGACAAATATCGTGCTGACAATTCAGATATTATCCGAGATTCAGACGGCAAGGGTGAAGTGTCATTAAATGGTTATATATTACAGGGAGGTGTACGCGATTTATCTAAGCCAGACCGTTTTGTTTACCGCAGTTCTAGAATGGTATATGAATGGGATAGAAATACAGGGACATTAGATGTAAATGGTCTTAAAATTGAAAATTTCAAAAATGGTGATTTAGGAATTCATTTAAAAGAACAAAAAACAGGCCAATATAATGATGTTGTTAGAGTACATTCTGCTACGGGAATAGATGGTATAAAGATTTTGCGTCAACCTCGGAATACCAACATGGCTCATACTCCAGCTCCTAGCAATGGGGATGATATGTACACTAATCAGCCTTTGAATTTGGAAGCAATCCCACAAAATGCCCAAAATATCTATCAGCAGAGTAAAAAAATTTTTACTGAATTCTGTAATAAAAAAGATATTATCTACGATGAAAGAAGCCTAGATAATATTGCTATGGCACTGGCTGCTGAAGGGTACGCAAACAAGATGAGAGGTGCATCTCTTATTAATATCAAAGAAAATGGGCATATTTTTATTGGTGATAAGGCTCCTGAATTAAGAACTGCTTCTGTGGATATGCAGAAAGCTGCAGTTACACCGATAGAGGAAAGTCTTATAAAGGTACAGGTAACAGCTCAGCAATTTGAATTAGAAACACAGCAAAGACAGTTGTCACAAGTACAAGCTCGGGGAATATAGGTGTTTCTTAATCTTGAATAAAAAACTTCCTCAAATTTTAAATTTCATTATAATCGCATATTTTAAATCAATTTATTTTTAACTATGGATGAATTAAACTCAACAATTTCAGCGGATTTCTTAGATTATCAATATGAAGTATTGGGAATTACCTCTTTCTTAAAAGATCCTGATGTGACTGAGATTTGTATTAATAGACCAGGAGAGGTATTTTTAGAAACCTCTCAGGGGTGGAAAAAGGTAGAAGTAAATACGCTAAACTTTGATAGGGCACGTCAGTTCTGTACTGCTGTTGTTAATGAAAGTAATACTGGGCAGCGAATTACGGAAGCGGAGCCGATGGTATCGTTGACATTCCCAACAGGACAACGTGCCCAATTTGTGATTCCTCCTGCCTGTGATGCAGGAAAAGCTTCAATTACAATCCGTTTACCATCAAAACACACAAAAAGCTTAAGCCAGTATAGCAAAGATGGTTTCTTTAGTCAGATTATTGAATTAAATGGAGAATTGTCTCCTCAAGATAAGGAATTAGTTGAACTGAAAAATAATCGGAATTACGAGGAATTTTTTAAAAAAGCCGTTGAGTATAAAAAAAATATTGTTGTTTCAGGTGCAACTGGTAGCGGTAAGACTACTTTCATGAAAGCATTGGTTAATCACATTCCTTTAAGTGAGCGACTAATCAGCATTGAGGATGCTAGGGAGCTATTTATTCCTCATGAAAATGTAGTTCATTTACTTTACTCAAAAGGTGGACAAGGTAGTTCAAATATTACGGCAAAAAGTTGTATGGAATCCTGTCTGCGTATGAAGCCGGATAGAATTATTCTAGCAGAGCTACGTGGTGACGAATCATTTTATTTTATTCGAAATTGTGCATCTGGACACCCGGGATCTATTACAAGTTGCCATGCTGGTAGCACAGAACAAACATGGGATCAATTAGCATTAATGGTAAAAGCATCACCAGAAGGAAGTGGTCTGGAGTTTGAAGTTATTAAAAATCTGCTCAGGCAGACCATTGATATTGTTGTACACATTAAAGCTCATGCTGGACAACGTTATATTACGGGTATTGATTTTAATCCTATTAAAACTTGATATTGAACATGACGTTTATGCTTGTAATTGAAGCAATATATTATTTAGATGATACAGAATGTGTGAAACATAAAAAGCAACCGTAGGCTTATGCTGTTAAGGTTGTATATTAATGAAAGCATAAAGGCCGTCTGAAAATCTTTCAGACGGCCTTTATGCTTTACTACTTAAAACTTTGTAGGTTAGATTCATTTAGCGGAATTCAAATAGCTCTTGATGCAATGAACGTATCTTAAGTTTTCCAGCAATACTATTTGTAAAGCTGCGACTACCACAAAGCCATAGGCTGAGACCTTTGCAAAAGTCTCAAGTTGATCGTATTGGCGGAAAAAATTCAAACGCGTAGTAAGGGCATTTTCAGGGAGTTGTTGAACGGTATGCATAAAATTCGGCAAATAATCGCCGTCCGGGTCAAGGATATTTGGGTGGCGCACCAAAATTACTACAAAATGACTTGCGTCTATTGGTAGGTGAATGCACTTTTAAAAGATGTAGTAAAAAGGCATAATGATAGCCCCATTTTTATAATTATTTATTTTAGAAGCAAAAAGATGAATATTTTATTACTAGACGGTGGAAAAGAGTTCGGTCATTCGCATGGCGAGTTAAATCACACGCTTCACAAAAAAGCGAAAGAAGTTTTGACCGCACTTGGACATGATGTAAAAGAAACCGTGATTGATGCCGGCTATGATGTTGAAGCAGAAATTGAAAAATTCTTGTGGATGGATGCCGTGATTTGGCAAATGCCAGGTTGGTGGATGCACGAACCTTGGACAGTGAAAAAATACATAGACGAAGTATTAACTGCCGGACACGGCAAGCTTTACCACAGTGATGGTCGTCATCGTGTTAACCCAACTGAAGGCTACGGCACAGGTGGCTTATTACAAGGCAGAAAACACATGCTTTCGCTTACTTGGAATGCGCCGATTGAAGCCTTCACCCGCGAAGGCGATTTCTTTGAAGGTAAAGGTGTGGATGCGTTGTATATGCACTTCCACAAACTCAATGAGTTCATCGGTTTGACCCGTCTGCCGACATTCTTATGTAACGATGTGATCAAAAATCCACAAGTGGAACAATACTTAGCCGATTACCAAGCACACTTGGAAAAAGTATTCCGCTAATGGCAAAAAAGGTGGGTAAAATGCCCACCTTTTTTATTATTGTTGAATGGTTGTGATCATTGTAAATGAGCCACATCGTTAAGTTGCTCAATATGAAAACCACTTTCACTATCGTATTTCACAATACTGATCGAAGTATTCAGCAATGATACGGATTTACCCTCATCACGATGGTTTTCCCAAGTCGCTCCGCCTAGTAAGGATAATAAAAGCCGCAAGGTATGGCCATGTGATACCACTAAAATATTGGCTCCCGATTGATGTACTTTAATGATATCGCAAAGGGCGTCCATTGCACGTACTGCTAATTGTTCAAAGGTTTCACCACCATTGCTTAATGCTTTATAAGCTGCCGGGTCATTAGTCAGTTGTTTGAATTCGGTTAATTTCCGCAGGTCAGCGATCTGCATACCTTCCCAACTTCCAAAAGATTGTTCATTTAGTCCACAGTGCTGAAAAAGAGGGATGGGACGCTGGCCGATAATATGGC
>ERZ772906.493-NODE-493-length-23259-cov-3.881788_pt1 | contig 23259 bp, 19 predicted proteins | sample MGYA00511338_ERZ772906 | MGnify/ENA primary metagenome ERZ772906 (study PRJEB29015, sample SAMEA2738076) | human oral metagenome | biome: human oral; feature: human-associated habitat; material: saliva | place: China | collected 2212 ... | reverse complement strand
ATAACCTCTTTCTCTCCAGGAATTAATGAAAAAGTCCCTTTAGTTGAATATTTTTTTCCGTCAATAAAAACCTCAGCCTTCTTAGGACAAACTAGTATTTCGGTTTTAGCTGAATACGTATTTAAGAAATAGAATATAGATAAAATTATAACTATAAAAGTTATTGGTAAGATAAAAACCAGTATTTTCTGTATTTTAGTTAGATCTTTTAATTTATTAATCCACATTAATTATTGTTCCGTTGGCTTGTTTGGTGTTGAATTTTGATTATTAGAATTGGTATTAGTATTATTATTTAGGTTAGTATTTGTATTACCTACAAATCGATATGCCATAAATTTACCTTCACCATAGGAATTGGTCACTAGACCAGTTCTCTCTTCATTTGAAGCGTGTATAAATTTACTAACTCCTTCTGGTGTTCTGTAATAGATTGCAATATGGCCTTCACTAAGCATAATATCTCCATTCTGTAAATCATTGAACGTTTTATATTGGACTAGTGCATATTTATCTGGAGTTTGTTTAACATAGTTATATGTTTTTCTGTCTCTAACCTTTGTACTTACACCGCAACAAGCAAAACCAGGATCTAAACCTGATGATCTCATTACGGCTGCTACGAAAACGTCACAAGAAGCACCATTGGTAGCATTACCAGTGAGTTTATAGGTCTTAATTGCATTTTCATATGCTGTATTCATGTCTTTATGATTAGCTCGTGCGCTTTCATTTTCTGGCCAGGCTAATTGTAATGCCGTATCGGTTATTAGGTTGCCACTAGTACCAACTGGATTACCACAGCTTACTCCGGTAGAAGTAAATGAACCACCGCCGCCAAGGGCTTTGTATTGGATAAAAGTCCCGGCACGAATGGAAGCTGGACCGTAAACTTTACAGCCATCTTTTTTACATTCAACCCAGTTTTTATTATTACGAGAATCACGATTAGCGTCGGCTAGATTCATGACATATGGAGAACCCTCACCAAGCTGACTAGATTGAGTATCATTGAAGCCTAATTCACGACCCTGGTTAACATATAATTTAGCACGGCCATTATACTTAAACCACATAGCTTTTACGCCATCATCAGTGGTTAAATCAAGGCCTTTACCATAATTAGAAATAATTTGCTGGCCAAGTTCATCAGTTTGTTTTTGAAATTCTTCTAAGGTGACTGGGCCAGGTGGATAACGATTAGTATTACGAGCTTCATAAAATTGATAGATCCCCTGATGATTGTCTGGATTTCTAGTACTATTTAAGCTGGACTCCATATTATGGATTACAGCAAACATTTGCCAAGGAAGATTGTATTTGGCGGCGGATTGTTCATAAACTGGTTTATTTTTTTCAATTAGAGCTAATTGACCATCGGTTAGGACTGGGTCACCGTTATAGAGTTTATTACCAGATAAGTCTAATGGCGAGGAAGATACACAGTTACTAGCTTTGCCATCGTAGTAAAAAATTCCATTAGCGTCGTAGAAGTCTAAGGTAGCCTCGTCGATATCGGCGTGAACATAGGTGGAGTTAATGATAGTGAACGTGAGAAGGATGAAAAATGAAACCAAAAAACGAGGATTCAAAAAGAAGTTTTTAAGAATTTTGGAAAGATTTCTGATCTTATTCATGTGACTTAATTATAACATTAAACGAGAGAAGTTTGGAAACGGAACTTATAATCGAGACTGTATTTAGTTCCCTTTTCTTGATTAGATTTAGCGTCGATATCTTGCTTGAGATAGGTAATCTGAGATGCGAGAGTGGAACGGTAGAGTGATTCGCCAGTAATAAAAGTTCTAACTGGTTTCATGAGAATATCAGCGAGAGTTTGAGGTGGTTGATGTTCGGCAAGATATTTATAATAATCTATAACCGCAAGACCGAACTCTGCATCGGATTTTCTGAGACCAGAATAAACGGCTAGTTGTCCAGCTAGGCTTTTATCAGATTGCTGCTTTTTTTGATATTTTTCGGCAACTGCAAGAATTGGGTCTTGAAGATTTCCAGTGCTGTCTAAATTATCCTCACATTTAGTTTGAGTACAAATACGATTACGCTCAGTATATTTTTGGAGGTAGCGAATTTTTGGGAACAAAGGATTACTTTCATCCATCACACAGTTTTTACCAGTTGCCCAGTTTTTTGCTTCTGGAGAAAGTGCTTGATAACCAGAATTAATCATATCAAGGAAACTACCAATTAATGGAATGGAACTAATAAATGAATTAGTATTAACAGGTGAAACGGCGTCTAGAATATTTTGATCAAAAATACCAAACGGAGATTTACGATTATCACAATATTTGATTTTTTTATCTAGGATAGAATCTTCTTTAACTTTTCTTTTTCCATTTTCTTTTGTGGTATTTTCAGAGAGAATGCTTTGATATATGGAATCATTTTCATCAAGATTTTTTAGACTTGGATCGGAAGCCGTAATATGACCACCGTATATATTACAAGCACCACCAATATTACTGAGGCGTTCGCAAACCTTTGGATCTTGTTGTTGGTCGTAGAAATTTTTAGCGTCTTTATTTGAATCATAAACTGTACTAACTACTTGAGTGGATGAAGCAAAAGTTTTTGCGGAAGCAATATCGGATAGAATATTGGCACTTTTAGAAGTACTAGAAGAAAAAGTTGAAAGATTTTTCAGAAAATTATTATTAAAATGTAAATAACTAAATTTTGTAGCGAGATTACCAAGGAAAGTATTTGAATTGGAGGCGTCAAATGGACTGTGATTATAGCGGTCCAATCTAGCTTCTTCATTGGCGGCGAGAACTAATTCTTGGCTATAAGCCTGAGCCATTTTCTTTGAAGCAACACCTAAGCCTATAGTAGTCATAGCAATTAATCCCGCCGATATAGCAGCCCCTTTAAAAAATTCTTCTCCTGCTGGGATACCCTTCAATACGAGTTCAGGGTTACTCATAATAGTTTTAGCTACATAAGGAATAAGGATAGATAATCCTGAAGAGATAATAGCTGAAACCCCAAAACTGATCGCTGTATCTACTGCAAGTTTCTTTAAATAGGTACCAACAGCAATACTAGCACCACCAGTCGGTAAGGCGACAACCGCAGCGGCGGCATCTGATGCAAAATCAACAATAGAGGCGGCAAAGTTTGCAACTGCACAACCGTTATTAGCTTCATTAGACATGGTAATTTTGTTCTTTAGAGCATTAAATGAATTTTCAACGGCATAATGTTTCGTTAAGCCTAATAAAGCAGTAGATCCAGATAAAATAGTAAATGAACCTTGAGATTGCAATTGAGACCCCTCAATAGGTGTATCTTTTCCAGTATCAGTATTAATATAAGTTGTTTTTTGACTGTCTGATTTTAATGCTTGAACATCACTAGATGGTGACTCGTTTCCATTACCAGATCTAGTCTTACTAAAAGATTCCATATCTCGGTAACTTCTAGCTGCGCTTGTGGCAATTTTATGTGCAGTAACAAGTGAGCCAATAATATTAGAGACACGCATTACCGTACAGACATTTCGAACCCCACCAGAAACTGCGGATATATTATTAATAAAACTCTTAGCTCGCATATCTGCAGTATCTAATTTGGCAGTTTCAGTCTCAATAATATTGGATTTAGATCCAGTATTGGGCGTATCAACATCGGTTTCAGTACTCTTAACTTCTACGACTTCAGTTTCCACTGTAGTCTTTTTATTGCCATTATCATCTGTACCAGCATCTTTTTGACGATCCTCGGCGTAACGACCATCAACTCCAGCACTTTTGAACTGTTCAACGTTTAATTTTTTAAGTGATTCTTTATTGGCTTTATCGTCCATGGAATTTTTAAATGAACGATAAAAGTTTCGACTTACATTTATAGCTTTAAATGCAGTCATGGCTATAGGGTCAAAAAAGTTAATGGCTCGACCATATTTAGCTTTCGTAAAATCATTTTGAAAGCTAATATCGGAATTATAGGTAGATTTTAGATTGTCGGCGGTGATGGTTTTGTTTTTGTATTTAAGAATGTGCTCCTTACCGTTATCCTCGACGGCGATTTTATTCTTGGCTAGACGTTGTTTAAGCCAGTCCGGAAATTGTCCATGTTTTTTCTGCATAAATTCTTTGGTCATTTGAAGAGAGGTGGCAGAATAAGTGGCAAACATAGTATCAGTAGCGCGTGTGACTAAGGTTTCAATGTGATTAAATATATTGGAGATACTAAAAATTAAACTAAAAAGTCCACCGAAAAGTACAACGATGAGGCCGATGAGAGGGGCGTATTTTTTGAGTTTTTTAGCTTTTTCTTTGCCAGAAAGTTGGTTTTGGTTTTGGAAATTACCGGAGCCGGTGTAGAAAGATTTTTGCTCAAGATCGCGGAGATTGGCTAAAGAATTAGTTTCAGAATTCGCGACGGCACTAGAATTTTCGAGAGATTGTAGTGCGTTTTGGCTGGAACTAGTGTTTTGAGAGGCAATTTGGTTTCTAAAAACAGTAGAATCATTATCCGAATTTTTCGATACAGAAAAATCAGGCTTAATATTATCTTCGCCGTAATAGACCTTTGACATAAGAATATTATATGAAATTTTCGGAAAAAAATCGAGTGGGTTAGACTGATTTTGAATTAAAAAAATAACTCTTTTTTCAGAATTATTTTTTTATATTATTATGCAGATTCTTTTAATTTCTAAATGATTAGTTAGTTTTATCGTAACGGGTTGGGTTGGTGGAAATTAGACTGGTTTCGGTATCAGAAGCGACGATTTGGATGTGAACGTGGTTTTGACCAGCGAAGAAAAGACCGTGACCGATTGGAAAACTCGATAGACGCTTTCTTTCCTCTTCAGTAAGTTTGAAAACATCAGACAAAACATCGACGGCGGCGGCGGATTGTTTTAAGAGGAGCTGCATGGAAGAGTTCATGACGATGGCACGACCCATTTTGTTACTCATGAAGTCTTCGACGTCCTGAGTGATAGTAGTGAGACCGAGATAATATTTACGGGCACGCTTGGCGAGGGAGAATAAGAAGTTCGCTGAGTCGTCATATTTCATGAGTTGCCAAGCCTCATCCACGATGAGAATACGGCGCTTTTGCTTGGCGCGCACGATATTCCAAATATGGTTGAGTACGATATACATAGCGACAGGACGAAGTTCATCTTCGAGGTCACGAATATTGAAGACCACCATTTGGTTATTGATGTCAATATTGGATTGTTGAGAGAAAATACCTGCGAAAGTACCAGTGGCGTACTTACGAAGACGTTGAGCAAGTTGTGGGCCGGAGCCTCCCATATGTGCGAGAGTATCATAAAGATTAATAATGGTAGGTGGAGTGGATTGATGAGTGAGCGGATCGGAAGTAATACCAGCGCGAGCATAAGTATCGATAAGAGCCTGATCTAGGTCAGCTTCTTCATTGGCCGAAAGTGAAGAAATTGGTTGACCATTCGGGCCGATTTGAGTACCGCCGAGCATGAGACGGAAAAGACCATGTAAGGTAACGAGATTAGCGCGTAAGGCATCAGAGGCATCTTCGGAGTCGATAACTTTTGGTAGGTCGAAAGGATTAATACGAACATCAGAATTAAGAGAGAGACGCACATAAGATCCACCGACAGCGTCACTGAGTTTTTGATACTCGTTTTCTGGGTCGATAATAACAATTTCGGTGCCCATCATCATCGAGCGGATAGCTTCAAGCTTCACGGCGAAAGATTTACCAGCACCAGATTTAGCAAAGACTACGAGGTTGGCATTTTCAAGGGTGAAACGGTCAAAAATGACTAAACCTTGGTTGTGCATATTGACACCATAAAGAATACCGCGTTCCTGAGTGAGGTCGGCAGAAGTAAATGGGAAGGAAGTCGAGATGGCGCTGGTATTCATGTTGCGACGAATTTGCAATTGATCGGTGGCCATCGGCATAGTGGTGTTCATTTCCTGCTCTTGCTGAGAAGTGGCAACCTTAGAAAAAATCATTAATTGACCAAACATAGTCTCAATCTTGTGCTGCACATAATTTAATTCATCAAGAGAGTCAGCCCAAAGAGTGACATAAAGACCGAAACGGAAAAATTTTTCATAACCAAGTTGTAATTGATCACGAAGCTCTTCGGCATCCTGGATGGCGGCATCGGTTTCTGGGTTACGAATTCGACCTTTTTCGGCGTTAAGTGAAATATCAGCTTCAAGCTGAGTGACTTTTTTACGCAAGTTTTTCATCACGACAGTGGTGTCGACCGGGTAGATGTAAATAGAAATATCAAGCACTTCATCGATATTAATGAGAGGGCTAAGCCAGCCGGTACTGAGAGTACGAGGATAACCATAGACATAAATAGTGCGACCATATTTGGTGCCTAGACGGAAATGATCTGATTGAATTTCAATAGAAGATGGAGAAATCAAATCGCGAAGGGTGGTAATACCCTGCTCAAACGCGCGTTGAATTTCTGCTTCTTCCATCGATTGTTTTTGGGCGGCGATTTCGGCAGCGGTAAGTTTTTTAGCCATGTGTTTCCTCTACTATGTTTATAAAATTATTTAAAATTATCTTGCTTGATTCCCTGGATAATTGGTGGGAGTGGGATTAGCTGAAGTTTGATTGATTGGGGCTTGGTTTTGGGATAATGCGTGACCTGGAGCTTGCATTGGATTTTGCATTGGAGCTGGATTTTGGATTTGACCGGAGTTTTGCGTTGGAGCTGGATTCATCCCAGGATTAAATTGCCTTGGCACTTCTGGATTTGGTCTTGGGTTTTGGTCGTATGGACTAGGAGTTTTCTTGGTGTAAATGGTACCGATTTTATTAAAATCAATAAACGGTTCACGCACGGCGGTGTCAGGGTTATTAAAATTATAGAAGAGCTCAGAAAGTTCCTTAGTATTAAGGCGAACGGCATTGACACCGATGCTGAAGAGACCACTAACAATGGTTTCGACACGCTTATCAATTTCGGCGGTAGCCTTGTCGTAGGTATTGCGATCGATTTTGGTGATTAGATTAGTATCGTTACTGCCGAAGAAACTACTGAAGATATTTTTAGTTTGAGTACTGGCTTTTTCAAGGTCGTTATTGATAAAATATGGCACCACGATAAAGAAGGATTTATCCATAATGTTAGCTTCTTGAGAAAGTAGGTCGATGAAGTTAATATAATCATCCATTAAGACGCCGAGTAGCATATTATCGTTATTTTTACGGATTTCAGTGAGTTTTTCGATATATGGTGCAATATCGATACGTTGGGAACGAATAAGAATCTGGGTGGTGAAATTGAGAGAATTAATAAAACCCTTATAAGAATACTCGACACCCTCACGTTCTGGTTCGGACATGAGGTCGAAGTTAATGGATTTACAAGCGACGACAGCGCGGAAAGAGCCATCTTTCATAATAATTAAGCCGTCACGAAGTTCGGAAAAAAGTAGAGTGGATTGAGTAGAGGAAGGATCGACAATTTGACGTGGGGTAGCGGCAGCAGCTTGAGGTGACTGTGGGATAAACTGACTCATGGAATTCATGGTTTGGGGATTCATCATTTGAGGGTTGTTAGCCTGTGGATATCCCGGCATCGTTCCCTGATTTATTTGGGGATTGGTTTGGTTTTGGTTAAAATTATTTTGATTCATAGGCGCCTTTAATGTTGAATAAATGGATTTTGATTGATGTTAGGGGTATTAGTCGGTGGCTGAGTAAAATTCGGAGTGTAAGGGGTCTGCGTGACGAAAGTTTGAGGTGCTGTATTTGGTGCGAGATTTTCGCGATAACGATTGGCCTCTTTACTAATGGTATTAATGGAAAAATTCTGATTATTGGCGAGGTTTTGATAATTAGAATTTAAAATCGATTGATTACGGTTGGTGAGAGTATTGGCGCTTTGAATGGTCTGATTTTGGGTAAACGGATTTGGTGTAGGTTGGTTCGATGGGGTTTGACTTATAGTGGTTTGATTTTGACTAAATGGGTTAGAACCGAGGGTGGCTTGATGTGAAGAAATCGTGGCAGGACCCATGGCGTTTTCGGTATTATTGATAGCGGCTTTCATTTGATTGATAATTTCGGTATGACGAGCGACTTTTTCTTTTTGCATGAGATTAATGAGGTTTTGATTTTGACTATCATCCATAAAATCATTCACATCTTCAGTGTCAGCGATGAAATTCTCGGTAAAATTACCGTTATGATTGCCACGAATAGCATAACCTTCAGAATCGACAAGGTTAGAAAGAAAACTCAGACGGTGACTGGCTTCTTCCTCGCTAATATCGCGAGTGCGAGATTTTTCGACGATTTTAGGTGCAGTGATTTGGATAGTGGTCTCACCTTGACCGGGACGCCAGAAACGCTTGTTAGGTTTTATATAAAAACTAACGATGGCAGCAAGGTAGGTTTCCATCGGCTGGTCTTTTTTCAGAGGTAGGGCCAGGATTAAAAAGAAGATAATGACTGGTAGCGGTAAAATCGCAAGTAATGGGAAAATTTGAAAGAGTGCAGCAGCTAAGGCGCCAGCAATCGCGGCAATCAAAAGATAAACGAATTGACGAAAAGTGAAGGGGCCAAGGAGTCTATCCTCTGCCTCAACATCTTGTGGGACCTTATATGTAGCCATAATACTATTTTAGCATAAAAGGCTAGAGTTAATTTAAGGATTACTTTGAAGATTTTTTGTGATTATATTTCTTAGCGTCTTGCTCGAGACGGCCTTCTTCTCTATTTTTCATGGTCTTAATTTTTTCGGCTAAATTACCATGTTCATCAGAGAAGACGAGTGCACGTACATTGTTATCCATTTGAGCAATGGCACCACTCTTCTGGCTGGAGAGAATAACATTACGAGCATCAGAACTTTCAATTTGCTTGACAAAGATTTCTTTGGCAGCATTTTTAGCTTCGGCAAGTTTTTCTTCGTAGTATTTCTGCTTCTCGATAGGATTGGTAGGGATTTCCGATTCATCAGCAGTGAGATCCTTGAAGGATTTAGCGGTGAAGAGCTGCATAATACCATTAAAGACATCAGACTTCATGGAAATAATATTGGCAGCCTTCTGCTTAGAAAGGAAGGTAGTGGCTTTCTTCAGACCAGTTTCGAGAATACTACTCTTCTTAGGATCTTGAGTGAGCTCGAGAACCTTATCGTCGCGAGTATCGGCGTTGTTCCAGTCGGCAGCATCAAGACCAGTGATCATATTAATGAGAGAGTACATTTGATCACCACCAGATTGGAAGTTAAGAGCGGCACTAGAGACGTTGGAAAGTGTAGCATCGAAGAGGTCGACACCGTATTTTTGAGAAACGTTATTAATTTCACCGAAGACGGTACGTTCGGCTTTAACGAGAGAAGTACCTTTGAGAGCTTGAGCGAGATTAAATTTCGTAGTTTTTTCCTCACCATCGAGATCTTTAAGTTTACCAGTAGCGAACTGCTCGAAGGTAATACGATTATCTTGACGTTTACCAGTACTCCAGGCAGCGGTTTCAATATTACCGAACTTACCAAAGCGACCAAGGACTGGGTCGGCATCCTTAAAGGCCATTAATTCCTTGAAGAGAACGTTGGCATTTTCAGTACCAGCAATGATTTTGCCATTATCTGAAAGATCGATGATACCTTCAAGAACTTTATCGTAGTCACCACGAGTAGCCATGACACGCATTGTGGCAATCACGCGTTCGAAATCGGCATCATTAATGGCTTTCTTGAAGTCATTATTAAGAACGCCGGAGTGAATACGGCTGTAATAGGTGGTGCGGCGGTTGAGGTTGGCTTGATATTCCCTGTCATAATCGACGGAAATATCACCTAGTACACTATCGATGGCATCAATGACATGCTTAGGATTTTTAATATTGAGAGCTGGATTATAATCCCAGGCACTGGTACCAGCGGCGCGAACAATATATTTCTGATATTCTTTATCGTTCTTAGCAATTTCGGCTTCGGTGAGATTGAAACGTTTAGCACTGTTTTCAGAATGCGAATCGATATATTTCTCGTTAATTTCCTTCATCTTATTGAGATAGAATTTATCGGAAGCAACATCATTGTTATGGATTTCGCGATCGACAGTCTTTTGCTCGAGGAAATTTTGGGTCTGACGCTTGGCGAGATCTTTTAATTCCCTGTTTTGGTAGCCATGCTTATCGATATAGTCGCCCATGTTGCTCATGAAATTTTCAACACGTTTATTAGCGTTTTCAGTACGGTATTTAAGTTCACGGTGGCGATATTCGTCCAACATTTCGGAGTTTTTCTTGATTGGGTCGGCTTTGGAGTAAATTGGTTTGCCGTTTTTGTGATAGCCAATAATTGGCGTGTTATTTTGGCGGGCCAAAAGTTGCTCAGTTAGTAAGAGTTTTTGATCTTCTTCATTACGCTTTGCTCTATGTTCGCGGAAGGCTTGATTTTGCATAGCAATACGACTAATAGTCATGTCTGGGCGAAGGGCGCCACCTTTACCTTCGAGGGCACGTTTTTGGTAGTTGGTACGAGCGAGATTGGCAGCGGTAGAAAATTCTTTAGATACGGAGTTATTAAGTTTACCACCAATACCACTAAGTACCTGATTAACGTCACCAAGGACAGATTTGGACATACTCAGCATTTTGACGGCAAACATAATTGGTAAGACTTGGACGGCAATACCAATAATTACACCAAAGGGGGTCTCAGAGCTGAAAATAAAGAGGTAGCCGAGAACCTTGGAAACACCAAAAAGGAAGCTAAAGGCTGGGAAGAAGACTAGCATTTGAGCAAAAATCGATTTCCATTTTAGATAATACTTATGAGTATTTGGCAAGACGTAGAGTGCAAAGATGAGTGGTGAAGTAATGGTAAGTAGAATAACTACGGCTTGGCGAAGTGAAATAGTAATGAGACCGATAACGACGGCGATAAAACCAGCGAGGACGATTGGGATGAGGGTAAAGAGGGCGCTAAGTAAACCACCAGAGGCAGCAACGGCGGTGGCGATACCGACACCACCGAGAATGGTGAGTGAAGTACCGCCGGCAATGGCAAGGAAAATATCATAAAGATTGAGAGGTTCGTCGAGCTTGGCTTCGGGATGTTGGCTTTGAATAGCAGTGGTGGCGATGCCTTCAAGGAAAGATTTGAGGGCGTTACCAATAATATTACTAACATCGACGAGAACCTGACAAATCAGATAGCTAAAGTTAACCAAAATAGCGGCAATGATGAGCTTTGGTAACATCTTCTTGATATTGTAATTAGAAAAACCCAGGCCAGTAACCTGAGAGTAAACAATCAAAAGTAAGAAGATAATGAAAATAATATTAGCGATATTGCGAACATAAGACCAGATGATGTAAATCGGGGATTTATTATCGGTGGTAATTGGCTTAATAACAAGGAAATTTTCGATAGTAGAATAAAGCGCGTCGATTCCCTTCGCGAGGAGACCGGTGGTCGGACAAATAATGAAGGAGAGAATACCAATTTGTTCGGAACAGCTGAGTTCGTTTTGTTTCTCTGAATCTGGATTTTCGGAATTAGCGGTTCCCTCAGAGTTGTTAGAGGTATTGGTTTGGTTCTGGCTTTGAGTTTCAGCTTTTTCAGATTCGGTTTCGTCGGAATCATTACTTTCGGAATCGGTAGTTTCGGAGGAAGAATTTTCGGATGAGTTAGAAGAATTATTTGAATTATTTGGGGCGGCGTAAGTATTTAGAGTGGTTAAAGGAGAAAAGAGAGAAAACAAGGTAAAAAACAAGACAAAAATTGCCGTGCTGAATTTTCCTCTATGGTTGATTCCCTTATTCATAAAAAATAACTCAATTAATGCTTATTATTATATCACATAACGGTAATGTCGTCAACATTGACCACTGAAACGACCGAATAATAAAAAGCAGAAAAATCTATACTCATGATATAATATATGTATGAAAAAGGTCAATCGACAGCTAGGTGTAAAATTTTTGAAGAATTTAGGGGTTTTTTCTCTGGTATTAGCCGGATTTTTAGGACTTACGACAAGTGATTCTGTGAGTGCCTTAAGCTTGAATGATTTAGGGGCTTCAGGTCAACAAGTTTTGACTCAGGTAGGTGCAGTGATTGACGGTGACGTAGATGAAAGCTGCGAAGCGAACGTTTTCTTGGGTTTTCGTCCTTGGTATAAGGGACTAGCTACGCGTGATGATAATGATAAATGCGTGATTGGTAAACCAGCTACCTCAGATAGTGGTACGACGAACTGGGCACCTTTTGTTTGGGTAGTAGTAATGAATATTATTTATGATATTTCCCTGGTGGCAGGTCTAACCGCAACTGGGTTTATTATTTATGGTGGACTTTCCTATGTGATGAGTGAAGGTGATCCAAATAAGGCAGCGAAGGGTAAGAATATTATTCAGGGTGCAGTGATTGGTTTAATTTTGACGATTTTCGCTTCGGTGATTACGAATACGATTATTAGTGTAATTATTAGTGCAACCTAAGGAGAGAAATGAAATACTTTGCAACAGTAGATTTGGAAAATATCGATTCCTTAAATGAAGGTTTAAATAGATTACCAAATAAAGAAGGTAATTTTACGCTAACCACGATTTTGAATTATATTTATGCTTTAATCGGTCTAGTGGCGGTATTTTATATCGTGCTTGCGGCGGTGAATTTTGCGACAGCGCATGGGGACGTGGGTAAGGTGACAAAGGCAAAAAATACAATTGTTTTTGCAGTGATTGGTTTAATAATTGTGGTGTTAGCTGCTGCAGTGACGAATTTTGCTTTAACCGCATTAAATTAATTAAGGATAGGAATCTAAAATGAAGCAAGGTATGAAAAAAATAGTGACAAGTTTATTGCTCTTGGTGGGGTGCTTCGGGTTTTTAGCTAATGTGATTTTTTCTGGTCACGTATATGCGGAGTCTTCGCGGGAGAATTTTTACGGGGTTTGTGATGACATTGAAGATGAAGATGTGAAGAAAATCGCGGGCTGTGATGAGCCTACCGGGAAAAATAAAGATGTAGTAGAAATTGTGCAGAGTGGGGTGAATGTGGTGATTTCTTTGGTTGGTATGCTGGCGGTATTTTCGATTATTTACGGTGGTTTCACTTATATTACCGCCCAATCTGATCCAGCGAAAATCAAGCGTGGTAAAGATATGGTAGTTTATGCGGTGGTGGCGCTGGTGGTGGCATTCTTGGCTTACGGTATTGTCTTATTTGTGACGAAGAATTTGAAATAATTACAGATTAATTCCAGAGAGAAATGTTTCTGTTTTTCCAGAAGATATGTTATAATTTTGGTAAATTAATATTAAAGGAATAATATGAAAATTTCGAATAAACTAAAAGCTTTGGCAATGGGTGGCACGAGCGTAGTTGCAGTTCTAGGTAACTCCGTCAATACTTTTGCTGCTAGTAAGGTGAAGTGTCCTGATGGTACTACTGCTAGCGGTGGTAGCTTAGCTGATTGTACTGCATTAAAAAATGACTCAAATAAGAATGATTTAATGGCACAAGCTAATACTATTATTAACGTAGTGATCGGTGTGGTTGGCTTCGTGGCTGTGGCCTTCATTATCTTCGGTGGTATTCAATACACAACTTCTGCTGGTGATCCAGGTAAGGTGAAAAAAGCTAAGGATACTATTCTCTACGGAATTATCGGTCTTGTCGTTGCAATGCTTGCTTACGCAATTGTGAACTTCGTCCTTTCGAGTGTTTTTAAGGGTTAATTAATAAAATACCCCTAAGGGGTATTTTTAAGATTTAATTTTAGAGAAAAGAATAAATGAAAAATAGTTTTAAAAAATTTCTAGCCATATTTATGTTAGCTGGATTATTCGCGGGCGGAGCTTTAAGTGGCTCGGTGTTTGCTAAGACGCCAAAATCGGCCGCAGGTGAGGCTAGTGCTAGTAGCTCTAGTGACTCTGGTTCTAGTGGATCTAGTGGTATTTGTCCTCCGGGATCGAAAAATCCAGGTGCAGCGAATATTGCGGCATGTAATATTGATCCTGCACATAAAGGTGATGACCTAATTAGCGATACGAACAAGATTATAAATGTTGTGATTGGTGTACTTGGCGTAGTCGCGGTAGCGGTGGTGATTTATGGTGGTTTCCTCTTTCTAACTGCTCAGGGTGATCCAGGTAAGATTAAGAAAGGTAAAGATTCGATTACTTGGGGTATTATCGGTTTGATAATTGCATTATTATCTTGGTCGATTATTAACTTTGTATTAAGTAGTACGATGAGCGCGCCAGCAGCACAAAATAGTACTACCACAACTACAGCGCCATGATTAAAAATAGTTTAAGAAATATCATCTATTCCCTGCTGTTTATTAGTTGTCTGGTATTTGCCAGTTTAGTGAAACCAGTTTCTGCTTTTACTTGTCCAGAAAAAACGGTACGTGTGGGTGAATCCGTATCTGCACTTTCAGAATGTAATGTAGAAAAAACCGATGGCGATAAATCACTAATGTCGAATGTGGCTATGTTGATTAATATATTTGCTTCAGTGATGGGTTTTCTGGCAGTGGGGATGATTATCTATGGTGGATTCATGCTACTCACTGCACAAGGTGACCCAGCAAAAATCAAGCGCGGAAAAGATGTAGTTACCTATTCGATTATCGGCGTTATCTTAGTGATGTTGGCTTACGCAATTGTAAACTTCGTAATGAAAAGTGGAATAAAAATTTAAGATAAATTCCTAGAAAAGACCTCTAATATAGAGGTCTTTTTTAATTGCCGGATAATTTTTGAGTTTAGATTTTTTGACTAAATTTAATTAATTTTTAATTCCCTCATGCTTGCAGTATTTGGGAAACGGCATATATTGAAGTTAGTGGATTCGAAAAAAATATACCGAATTCACGGTATATTTAATTTTTAGACAATGAGTTATGCGATTGGGATGCGAATAGGTGCTTCGGTCTTTTCTTTTTCGAAAGAAATGGTGAGCACGCCGTCTTTTAATTCTGCTTTTACGCTACCTTCGTCTTCGCGAACTTGGACTGGAAGGGCGATAGTACGAGAAAATTCTCCCCAATAACACTCTTGGATGTGCCAACGAGTGGTTTGTTCATCTTCACCGCCACTAAGGACGCCGGAGATGGTTAAGATATTGTCAGAAATGGTAACATCGAGGTCCCCTTTGGAGATGCCTGCGGTGCGAGCTTTGACAACTAACTTGTCGGCAGTTTCGTATACATCCACTGCTAATTGTCCTGGAAAATCACCAGGTTCTTCTTCCCACGCCTCTGGATCTTCTTCTGCTGGAAGTGGACTCGGTTGTTCTTCTAGAGCTGAAACAGGTTCAGAGTCTAGGCCATCATTATCCAGAAAAGCGGCCGCGAGTTCATCTTCCATAAGCATGTCTTCGTCATTAGTACGAGCCATTGCTTGTATTCCTCCACATTAACTATTGTTCTTAATTATTATAAGAGTGGTTATGTTAAAAATCAAGAGTAAACAGCTTTATCGTGTAAAAATTACAATAGAAAAATTTATTTTAGATATGGTTTTGCCAAACAGATGTGTGCGATGCCAGAGAGAGGGCGGGATTTTTTGTGACCGTTGTAAAAAATATATAAGCATAATCAATCCGGGCTATGTGATGAATGATATGTATGGGTTTGAAAAATTATTGGTAGCAGGACTGAAAGAGGGGTGGTTTGAGAGGATGGTGCGGGATTTTAAATATAAGGGTCGGCGAGATTATGGAGAGTTTTTGGCGGAGAAATTAGGGGAGGTAATTTTTGGTGAAGTAAAGAGAATGAGATTTGGTGATGAGCTGAGTAATAAGTCGGGTGAGGTAACGTGCGGCGTGTTGAGAAAGGTAGAGACTGAGATAAAAGAGATTAGACAAATTGTTTTAGTTCCCTTGCCGACGATTCGAAAACATATTCGGGAAAGAGGATTCGATCATACTTTAAGATTATGTTTTGAGCTGGAGAATTTTTTACAGAAAAGATTAGACGATTTTGGAATAAGTGCGGAATATCAAAGTCTTTTAGTTAGAAAAAATAAGACGGTGCAGGTGGGTAAAGAAAAGAAAGAACGTGTGAAGCAGGCGGAAAAAGCATACGGAATTCGGGAAGGGGTAGAAATTGAGAATAAGACGCTCTATATATTGGTGGACGATGTGACGACGACGGGTGCTTCCCTTGCGGCAGCGAAAAAAATACTGCAGGCCGATCGAGTATGGGCTGCAGTATTAATGAAAGAACGTTAATTAGTTGGTGGTACCGACACCGATCACGGAGTTGAGGACGAAATGAACGATGGCGTAAGCGAGCATAGAGATAATGAGGCCGATAATGGCATAAAGAATGGTGTTTTTAGCGTCTGTAACCTTTTTAGAGTCACCGCCAGAGAGAATATAACGAAGGCCACCGTAAACTAGCATAATGACCGAGATGAGGCCGACGATGAGTAAGACGGTATTAGTGATGCGGCTAAAAACGCCGTTGTCGCCGATAAGTTCAGTAGGCATACCATCAGCACGGGCAGCATTCGCACCTTCTTGGACGCTAGTAGCAGAAGCTAAGAGACGGCTAGAAAAGAGGCAAGCAAAAGCACCGAGGCCAGTAAAAGTTTGTGTAATAATTTTGGTAATTTTTTTCATGAAATATAGAATCTCGCGGTTAAATTCGACAATATTATTTTAACACAGATATGCGAAAAAGCAACGAAAAGTGGGGTTAATAGAGATATTTGAGGAATATTTGGAAAAACTATTAGAGATGTGGTGAATTTATGATAAGATAGAGGTAGACGGAGAGTTACCCAAGTGGCTGAAGGGGGCGGTTTGCTAAATCGCTAGTGTGGGGAGACCTGCAGCGGGAGTTCGAATCTCCCACTCTCCGCCATTAATGTCGGATCGTAATAGACTCTAGCGAGTCTATTTTTTTAAGATAAATCTTAAAAGAGATTCTCTGTCTTCTGCGTCGTCGTCTCAAAAAAATATTATTATGTTATAATGTTAATAGTTAAAAGGTGCTAATATGGACGAAAAAATTGTAAAGTGGGAAGGTGAAGAATATATTTCACATAATAACGGAGCGGGGTGGTATGTGGGGTTATTTTCAGTGACCTTAGCTTTGAGCTTGCTTTCATTTTATTTGCAGTGGTGGACTTTTTTGGCTTTAGTGATTGTGTCGGCTTTGACGCTGTTGATTTTAGCGGTGAGACCAGCCAGAAAAATTTCCTATACTCTAACCGATAAGGGTTTCACGGAAGGTGATAAGTTTTATGCGTTTTCTGAATTTAAATCGTTCGGTATTTTACAAGATGATGTACATTTTGCGATTGTTTTGACACCGAGAAAACGCTTATCGCCCGCGGTGACGATTTACTTCCCGGAGAATAAGGGTGAAGGGATTGTCGATATGTTTGGGGCAAAATTGCCAATGGAGCCGGTGGAGTTGGATTTATTAGATAAAATTGTAAAAAGACTGCGTATTTAAAAAATCTAAATTTCAGGGGTACAAATCAAAAAGGAAATATGTTATAATATGAGTGTCGTAGTAATACGATGCTCATTTAATTTCTAGGTGAATATTACTTTATGTGGTATTCACACATGCACCCGTAGCTCAGCTGGATAGAGCGTTTGCTTGCGGAGCAAAAGGTCGTAGGTTCGAATCCTGTCGGGTGTACCAAATGAAATTATGAGAAAATCAGTTCCCTTTCGGAGCTGATTTTTTTGTGTGAAATATTTTGACGCAGTAAAGTTTTTATGAATAAGCTTTTTAAGTAAAAAATGAATTGAATAATAATGATGGAATTTTTTGTTGGTCCTTAATCTGTTGTAGTTAAGAGTAATTTTTGCTAAAATAAGAGGTGGAAGCGTGGCCGAGTGGTTGAAGGCGCACGACTCGAAATCGTGTGGGCCGAAAGGTCTCGGAGGTTCGAATCCTCTCGCTTCCGCCATAAATGTCGGAATCGAAAAAGACTCTATAGAGTCTTTTTATCTTTTTAAGTTGAAACTTAAAAAGGAGGATTCTCGATCTTCTGCGTCGTCGTCTCAAAAATGCAAGCACTTTTGCGAACTCCTCCTTGAAGGCGAATCCAAATTTTCCGAGTGAGGAGGAACGGAAGGCTTTTGCGAATTAAAAGCCTAATCCTCTCGCTTCCGCCATAAATGTCGGAATCGAAAGAGACTCTAAGGAGTCTTTTTATCTTTTTAGGTTAACAAAATAAGGACCATGGAGATCCTTATTTTTTATTCACTTCCCTTACCAGTGAAAACGGCGGCGACAGTTTTGATGAGAATTTTAATATCGTAGGTGATGCTCCAGTGATCAATATAGTAACAATCGAGACGGACGATTTTCTCAAAGTCGGTAATTTCACTGCGGCCGGAAACTTGCCAGAGTCCAGTAATGCCAGGTTTGATGCTAATACGACGTTTATGGTGGGCGGCATACTGATTATATTCGTTCACTGTAGGTGGACGAGTACCAACGAGTGACATGCTGCCTCCGAGTACGTTAAAGAATTGAGGTAATTCGTCGATGCTGGTTTTGCGAAGAATCTTACCGATTTTAGTAATGCGTGGATCATTCTTCATCTTAAACATAAAACCTTGCATTTCATTTTGCTCTTGCAAATCCTTGAGGCGCTCTTCGGCATTTTGATACATGGAGCGGAATTTGTAAATGTTGAAGAATTTACCATTACGGCCAACGCGTTTTTGTTTGAAAATAATAGGTCCTGGATCTTCTAGATAAATCAATGGTGCGACAATAATACCAAATAGAATACAAATCAGACATCCGACTAAGGCACCAAGAATATCCATGAGGCGTTTAACGATTAATTCCCCATCGGTAAAGATACGAGGTGAAAGGCGAATTACGCTGGAGGTGCCGAAGTCTTCGAGTTTAGTTTCAAGAGTTTCAATCGCAAAACTATCGATCGTGATTAGTGAATCGATCCCCATTTTACTAACTAGTTCGATTAATTCGCGGATCTTTTCGCGATCAGTATGAGCAACACTAAAAATTACAAAGTCGACCTGATGACGTTTGAGATATTCAATGGCCGGGGTGGTGAGCTCTTTTAAATCGTAAGCTTCGGCTGGATTAGTAATAGCTTCAGGAGTAAGTTTATTTTTGGTGAGGGGTTTTAATTTATAAAAAAGATCTTTACATTTACCAGAGAGTGAACTAATACCAATAATTTCACAATCTTCAGCGTCAAGTTTTTGGATTTTACTAATTACATTACGAAGGTTGCAACTATCAGTAAAAATTACAGTCTTTTTGGTATGATGTCCGAGGTATTCGCGTTTTAGAAAATGAATTAAATAAAGCGTAATAAAGGAAACTATGAAATTAACTGAGAAAAAAGTGCCGAAGAAGAGACGTGGAATACTGTTGCTCGTATGAGAGAGGTAAACGATGGCAGAGAAAATAATGGCCATAAACAGATTAGTGAGAAGAGCGGATTTAGCATGACGAAGAATACCACGTTTTTTAGTATCAGGATTACTGTGGTAGAAAGTAAAAACAATTAGATATGAAAGAAGAAGATAAAGATAAATAGAGACGGTGCGAATGTTGTAAAAGGCGATATCGTTAGGCTCCCAGCCGAAGCGATAAAAGTAGGTAATTAAAAAAGAAATGGTAATGGCAAAAAGATTAGCGGTAAATAACTCAACACGACGATGATTTGACATATTGAATTTATTGTAACATAAATATTCAGATTTTACAGATTAAATAAAAAAATCACCCCTGTTAATGCTTATGATTGCAGAAAATACAAAATTATTTGCTAATAAAATATATCATATATGAGATATTTTGGTTTGGGTTAATTTTAGGATTTTTGGCGTTACAGGTAGAAATCAGGGGAGAAATTTAGTATAATCAAGAAAGAAAATTAATTGGATGGTGGGGTGAAGGAAGGCAAAATGGCAAGTATTTTTTCAAAAATCATTGCAGGTGAGATTCCATGTTACAAAATTTACGAGGATGAGAAGACCTTGGCTTTTTTGGATATTCACCCAGAAACCAAAGGTCATACCTTAGTGGTGCCGAAACTTGAAGTCGATAAACTTTACGATTTACCGGATGACTATTATCTGGCGGTAATGAAAACCGTAAAGAAATTGGCAGCCAATATGGAAAAAGTTTTGGGGGAGAGGACTTTGATTAAGGTGATCGGTACGGATGTGCCACATGCGCATGTGCATCTGGTAACTTTTGATCCAAATTACAAATATGGCCAGGTGGTGGAAGTTTCCGAGGCGGAAATGGCTGAAATTAGAGAAAAATTATTCTTAGAAAGTGAGGAGAACTAATGAAATTTGCTCCGGCATATAATCCGGCGGATTTTGAAGCGGATATCTACGCGGCTTGGGAAGCGGCGGGTAAGTTTTTGCCAAAAAAAGATGAAATTGAGGTGGATGGCAAGAAATCGAAACGCTATTCGATTGTAATGCCACCACCAAATGCGAACGGAAATTTGCATATTGGCCACGGTTTAACAGTGGCAGTGGAAGATTCCCTGACCCGCTACAACAGATTGCGCGGACGTCGAACTTGGTACGTGCCAGGAGCAGATCATGCGGGCTTTGAAACTTGGGTGGTTTACGAACGTGAGCTTGAAAAATCGGGTCGTTCCCGTTTCTCGATGAGTCGTGAGGAAATTTATAGTGAAGTCTGGAATTTTGTACAGAGTAAACGCGGCGATATGGAACTACAGTTGCGCGCGCTCGGGGCTTCTTGCTCATGGCAGGACCTCACTTTTACCCTGGATGAAAATGTAGTGCGCCGTACTTATAAGACTTTCGAACAGATGTGGAAGGATGGTCTGATTTATCGTGGGGAGAAATTGGTAAATTATTGTACGAAACATCAGACGGCTTTCGCGGATATTGAGGTGGAATACAAGGATGAAAAAGGTATTCTCTATGAGATTAAATATCCATTCGGGCCGGGCGTGGACAGTGACGCGAAGGTGGAACTTCTAAATGAAAATGGTGAAGTCGAGAGAGTAATTGAGGGGGGTGTGGTAGTTTCAACTACGCGTCCAGAGACTTTATTCGGCGATACAGCGGTGGCGATTAATCCAAATGATAAGCGCTATGAATTTTTGCATGGCAAGACTTTAATTTTGCCACTGACGGGTCGTGAAATTCCGGTAGTACTGGATGAACATGCAGAGATGGGCTTCGGTACAGGGGTAGTGAAGATTACGCCGGCACATGATAATGATGATTTTGAGGTGGGATTGCGTCATGATTTACCGAGAATTCAGGTGATTGGATTTGATGGTAAGATGTTGCCTGTATGTGGTGAAGAAATTGCTGGGCTGACAGTAGAAGAAGCGCGTAAGAAGACGGTGAAAATGCTTGATGTGGCAGGATTGCTCGTGGGTGAGAAGAAAATGCAACACTCTGTGGCGCACTGCTATAAGTGTGGCACGGTGATTGAGCCAATGTTGAAAGAGCAGTGGTTTATTGATACTTCGAAATTAGCGAAGATGGCAATCGAGCGCCTAAATAATAATGAAATTAAGTTTTATCCTGAGAATAAACAGAAGGTTTTGATTAATTATCTCGAGGGGTTGAAAGACTGGAATATTTCACGTCAGATTCCTTGGGGGATTGCAATTCCGATGTTCCACAAGATTGATCCGAACGCGGAAGGAGAAGAATGGGTGTTCGATACCAGAACTCATCTGTTTGAGATCGAAATTGGAGGTGTAAAATATCGTCGCGATGAGGATACTTTTGATACGTGGTTCTCTTCTTCGCACTGGCCAATTGTTTGTACGAACTGGGAAGAAGGTTTCAAAAATGAATTCTATCCACTAAATGTAATGGAAACCGGAGCAGATATTTTGTTTGCTTGGGTAGCCAGAATGATTATGATGGGGGTTTACGTGACGGGTGAAGTGCCATTCCGTGAAGTATACCTACACGGTCTAGTGCTCGACGCTAAGGGTAAAAAGATGTCAAAGTCTAAGGGTAATGTGATTAACCCGATGGAGATGATTGAGAAATATGGTTCAGATGCGTTCCGTATGGGAATTTTACGGGGTCGCTCGGCGGGATTAAATCAAGCTTTCTCAGAGAATTCAGTGATTTCGAGCCGTAATCTTTGTAATAAATTGTGGAATGTTTCACGCTTCGTGCAAGGAATGGTGGATGAGTCTGCAGCGGATTCAACAGAGATAAGCGTTGTAGAATATACAACGGAAAATGCGAGTGAAGACTGGATTTGTCATGAAATTAACCGGGCTAGCTCGATGCTGGAACAGGCGATGAGTGAATATCGTTTCTCTGAGGCGGTGGAAATTGTTTATAGCTTGGTTTGGGATAAGTATGCAGACTGGTTCCTAGAGAGTCAGAAGATTTTTAAGAATATTCCACTTCTCAAGAAAACTTTAGAGAATGTTTTGATGATGATGCATCCTTTTGCACCTTTCGTAACAGAGGTGATTTGGCAAAATCTTTCTTGGACTTCTGGTATGGTAATTGACGCGGGTTGGCCAGAAATTATGAAGTACGACGAGATTTCAGCGATTAACTTTGAACGTTTGATTGAAGTGGTGACGAAGATTCGTGCGACAAATAATTCCCTTTCACTTTTAAATAATAATAAGAAATTCGGTCTACTCTTTGGTGAAGATGTAATGGCGATTGAGAATACTTTACTCTTGAAATTCCTCTCACACGTACCGTATATTTCCTCGACTAATGGTACGCCGAGAGGTTTGAAATTAGCGATAGCCAACCATGAGCTATATCTAGACGTGACAGCTGAGGTGGTAGCTAAATACAAGGATGAATTGATCGATAAGATTTTGGCAGTGGGTCGTGAACTTGATGGATTAAATTCACGTATGATGAATCCAAACTATGTGGAAAGGGCGCCAGCGGAATTAGTGAGAGAGACGCGTAATCTGATCGCAGAAAAAGAAAAGCTGATCGAAGAAATGAAAATGCAGCTGAATGTAATATGAGTAGTTTAGTTTCCCCTGTTATAATGTAACCCAAAAAGTCCGGTGCTTCCCCGTTAAAATATACTGGAAGTTGTATATAGATTAAAAAAACTTCGGTGAAAAACCGAAGTTTTTTGTGATATTTGAGATGGAGGCTAAGATTTAAGCTTAGTGCGCGTCTGTGTCTTTAGATACAAAATAATTAGCGTAGTTCCCTTTCAGTTTTAATTTATGGAGATCAATTAGTATCCCAGATATAATTTTAAAGATAAATTTACTTGTGTTGGAGAAAGAAATAATATATCTGGTTCAAAATTATTTAGAACTATG
>ERZ772906.491-NODE-491-length-23311-cov-3.367733_pt1 | contig 23311 bp, 19 predicted proteins | sample MGYA00511338_ERZ772906 | MGnify/ENA primary metagenome ERZ772906 (study PRJEB29015, sample SAMEA2738076) | human oral metagenome | biome: human oral; feature: human-associated habitat; material: saliva | place: China | collected 2212 ... | reverse complement strand
ATCACATGCTGACCCGATTGGGGGCCAAGGTTCAATTTGTGGGACCTCAAGTCTTTGCGGACCCGACTTTGGGCCAAATGGTCGACTTCGACCAGGTCATTGACCAGGTTGATGCCTGCATGCTATTACGTGTCCAATTTGAACGTCATCAGGAGGCGGTAGCCTTAAGCCAAGCAGACTATCATGCTCGCTATGGCTTAACGCCAGCTCGCTATCGAGCCCTCAAGCCTCAGGCCATTGTCATGCATCCTGCACCAGTCAATCGGGACATGGAGATTGCCTCTGACTTGGTGGAAGCTCCTCAATCTCGCATTTTCACTCAGATGACCAATGGCCGTTTTATGCGCCAAGCCATTCTGGAGAAAATCATTGCCAATAACGCCCTCTAACAAGATAGAAAGGAAGTTACATCATGTTATTACTCAAAAATGGTCGTCGTCTAGTCAAGGGGCATTTAGAGCCTGTCGAAATTCTAATTGATGGGGACAAGATATTAGCCATGGATAAGGAGCTCAATGCCAGTGCGGATCAAACATTTGACCTTAAAGGTAAACTCCTAGCACCGGGTTTTATTGACGTCCATGTTCACTGGCGGGAACCAGGTTTTGAATACAAGGAAAGTATCTACCATGCTTCCAGAGCGGCTGCACGCGGTGGCTTCACCACGGCCATGCCCATGCCCAACCTCAATCCGGTACCCGATTCCTATGACCATCTTAAGCCCCAGCTAGACATTATTGCACGCGATTCGGTTATTCGGGCTATTCCTTACGGTGCCATTACCAAAGGGGAGCTAGGGGAGGACTATGCTCAGTTTGACGAGTTAGCTCAACATGTTTTTGCCTTTAGTGATGATGGGCGTGGGGTCCAAAATGCTAATATGATGTATGAATCCATGTGTGTTGCGGCCCGCCTTAATAAAGCCATTGTGGCCCATTGCGAGGACAATTCCCTAATTCGGGGTGGCTGTATGCACTGTGGATGTCGCAGTCGGGAACTCGGTCTGCCAGGTATTCCATCTGTCTGCGAATCGGTTCAGATTGCCCGCGACATTCTCCTGGCTGAAGCGGCAGGTTGTCACTATCATGTCTGCCATGTGTCGACCAAAGAATCTGTTCGTTTGGTTCGTGAGGCAAAGGCTAACGGCATTAAGGTGACCTGCGAAGTCTGCCCCCATCATTTACTGAGTGACGAGGGTGACATTCCCCACAACCATGGCTTCTGGAAAATGAATCCACCCCTGCGCGCAGCTGAGGACCGTCGAGCCCTAATTGCGGGCCTCTTAGATGGTACTATAGACATTATCGCCACTGACCATGCGCCTCATGCTCTGTCAGAGAAAGACTTGCCAATGCAGGAGGCGGCCTTTGGTATTGTAGGGTCTGAGACAGCCTTTAGCCAGCTCTATACCCACTTTGTCAAGCCAGGCATTATGTCCCTAGAATTTCTCTTGGACAAGATGTCGACTAATGTGGCAAAAATCTTTGACCTACCATATGGTAACTTAGCAGTAGGTCAGCCTGCTGATCTGGTCGTTATCGATTTAGACAAGGTAGCAAGTATCCAACCTGAGAATTTCTTATCCAAAGGTCGGAATACGCCATACGCCGGTCAAGAAGTCTATGGCTGGCCTATCCTGACCATTAGTCAAGGTCGTATCGCCTATCAAGATTCCGCATTTTTTGCCTAAGAGCTTAGTAAGACAAGGAGCGAGCATATGTATAGATATGATAAACAGCTGATTCTAGAAGATGGAACCATTTACATTGGCTATGGCTTTGGTGCTGACCGGGCTATGTTAGGGGAAGTCGTCTTCAATACCGCCATGACCGGCTACCAGGAGACACTATCCGACCCTTCCTATAACGGTCAAATTGTCACCTTTACCTACCCCTTAATTGGTAATTATGGCATTAATCGTGATGACTTTGAGACCATTAATCCCTCTATCAAGGGACTGGTAGTCCGCGAAGTCTGCCAAAAACCTTCTAACTTCCGTAGCCAAATGTCCTTAGATCAAGCACTCAAAGAACTCGATATCCCAGGAATTTGGGGCATTGATACCCGCAGTCTGACTCGGAAGATTCGCCAATATGGGACTATTAAGGGTATTATTACTGACTTGTCTCAAGATCCAGAACAAGTACTAGAGCAGCTTAGAAAGACTGAACTGGCTAGGGACCAAATTGCCCAAGTGTCGACTTCTAAGGCCTTCCTGTCGTCAGGAACAGGCTATCGAGTGGTTCTGGTTGATTTAGGCATGAAGTCAGGTATTTTGCGTGAGCTGAATGAGCGTAACTGTGACATTGTCGTGGTGCCTCATAATATTAGCGCTCAGGAAGTTTTACGTCTTCAACCTGATGGCGTCATGCTCTCTAATGGACCTGGCGACCCTGAAGATGTGCCAGAGACCATTGCCATGATTGGCCAAATCATGGACAAGCTACCAATTTTTGGTATTTGCATGGGCCATCAACTGATTAGTTTGGCAGCAGGAGCCAAGACCTACAAGCTCAAATTTGGCCATCGTGGGGCCAACCATCCAGTCAAAAATCTATTGACAGGCAAGGTAGACTTGACTTCGCAAAACCATGGTTACAGTGTAGATATTGACTCATTGGCAGATACAGACTTAGAATTAACTCATTTGTCGGTCAATGACCGCACCTGCGAAGGCGTTCGACATAAGTTCTACCCAGTTTTCTCAGTTCAATATCATCCCGAAGCATCGCCAGGGCCACATGATCCTAATTATCTCTTTGATCAGTTTATTGAGAATATGAAAGCCTTCCAAGCTCAGTCTCGTCACCACAAGTAAAGGAGTCCTATCATGCCAAAACGTCAAGATATTCAAACAATTCTGGTTATTGGGTCGGGTCCCATTACAATTGGACAGGCGGCAGAATTTGATTATGCCGGGACTCAGGCTTGCCTATCCTTGAAGGAAGAGGGCTACCAAGTTATCCTAGTTAACTCCAATCCGGCCACCATTATGACCGACCGCCAGATTGCCGATAAGGTTTATATGGAGCCACTCACACTAGAATTCGTCAGCAAAATCATCCGTAAGGAACGACCAGACGCCTTGTTGCCAACCCTCGGTGGCCAAGTTGGGCTTAACCTAGCCGTTCAATTGCATCGCCAGGGAGTCTTGGACCAATACGGAGTCGAATTACTAGGAACCAAACTAGCCTCCATCGAGCAAGCGGAAGACCGCCAGCTCTTCCGCCAGCTCATGCAAGAATTGGGAGAGCCGGTGCCTGAATCAGAAATAGTCACCAACTTAGATCAAGCTCGAGATTTTGTGGCACAAATTGGCTATCCAGTTATTGTTCGTCCAGCCTTTACCATGGGGGGGACTGGTGGCGGTATTTGTTATAACGATCAGGATTTAGATGAAATCGTTTCTTCAGGTCTCCATTATTCGCCCGTAACACAATGTTTGCTAGAAAAATCCATCGCAGGTTATAAGGAAATCGAGTATGAAGTCATGCGTGATGCCAATGATACTGCCATTGTCGTCTGCAACATGGAAAACATTGACCCTGTAGGGATTCATACCGGAGATTCAGTCGTGGTGGCCCCATCGCAAACTCTGACTGATCGCGAGTATCACATGTTACGCGACGTGTCCCTTAAGATTATTCGGGCCCTCAAGATAGAAGGGGGCTGTAATGTCCAATTAGCCTTGGACCCAGATTCCTTTAACTACTATATCATTGAAGTGAACCCGCGCGTGTCTCGCTCTTCGGCCTTAGCGTCTAAGGCGACCGGTTACCCGATTGCTAAGATAGCGGCCAAGATTGCCGTTGGCTTAAGACTTGATGAAATCCTCAACCCTGTCACCCAGAATTCTTATGCCTGCTTTGAACCTAGCCTAGACTATGTGGTCAGCAAGATCCCACGCTTTCCTTTTGATAAATTCGAACGTGCCGACCGTAAGTTAGGCACTCAAATGAAGGCAACGGGTGAAGTTATGGCTATGGGGCGGACCTATGAGGAGTCTTTACTGAAGGCTATCCGCTCGCTAGAATACGGCGTACACCACTTGGGTCTGCCTAACGGCGATAGCTTTAGTTTGGAAGAAATCATGGAAAAGGTTCAAGCAGGTAGCGATGAACGCCTCTTCTTCATTGGCGAAGCCCTAAGACGAGGCGTCAGCGCAGATCAGATTCATGACATGACTAAAATCGATCCTTTCTTCCTAGATAAGATGCAGCATATTATTGACTTGGAACATGAACTCAAGGCCAATCCGCATGATCTCAATCTCTTGGCTTATGCTAAACGTTACGGTTTCTCTGACAAAATCATTGCCCACCGATGGCAAACTACAGAGGCAGAAGTTTATCAGCTACGTCAAGAAGCGGGCATCACACCAGTCTTCAAGATGGTGGATACCTGTGCGGCAGAATTCGAGTCTTCAACTCCTTACTTCTATTCTAGCTATGAAGCAGAGAATGAATCCATCGTGACGGACAAACCTAAAATTGTGGTGCTGGGTTCTGGTCCGATTCGTATCGGTCAAGGGGTAGAATTTGACTACGCAACTGTCCATGCCGTTCTGGCCATTAAGGCGGCAGGTTACGAAGCCATTATCATCAACAATAACCCAGAGACCGTCTCAACCGACTTCACTATTTCTGACAAACTCTACTTCGAGCCGCTAACCGAAGAAGATGTCATGGCCATCTTGAATCACGAGAAGCCTTTGGGGGTGGTCGTGCAGTTTGGCGGGCAGACTGCCATTAACTTAGCCGATAAACTCCAATCTCACGGAATCAAAATCCTAGGGACCAGTCTGGAAGAAATTGACAAGGCTGAAAACCGTGATAAGTTTGAGCAACTCTTGCATGAATTAGCTATTCCACAACCTTTAGGTAAGACAGCCTCAGATACGGAAACAGCTGTTGCTAACGCGGCGTCCATTGGCTATCCAGTCTTGGTAAGACCTTCCTATGTCTTGGGCGGTCGCGCCATGGAAATCGTCTATGAAGAAGCTGATTTGCGTCGTTACATGGAGACCGCTGTGCGGGTATCGCCGGAACATCCTGTCCTAACGGACCGTTACCTTATCGGTCAAGAAATCGAAGTCGATGCCATTTGCGATGGCCAAACCGTAGTCATTCCGGGCATTATGGAACATATTGAGCGGGCAGGGGTCCACTCCGGTGACTCCATCGCCGTTTACCCACCTCAGACCCTAAGTCAGGCTCAAAAGGAGCAGCTGGTCGACTATACCATTCGCCTGGCTAAGGGCCTCAATATCGTGGGCTTACTTAATATCCAGTATGTGCTTAGCAAGGGCGAACTCTATGTCTTGGAAGTTAATCCACGCAGTTCACGGACGGTGCCATTCCTCAGCAAGATTACAGGCGTCCCCATGGCACAATTAGCCATGCAAGCTATTTTAGGCCAATCCTTAAGTAATCTAGGCTACCAGACTGGCTTGCTGCCTGAACCGTCTGCTGTTTACACCAAAGTACCGGTCTTTAGTTTCCAAAAACTCAAGGATGTAGACACTGCCTTAGGGCCTGAAATGAAGTCAACTGGAGAAGTCATGGGTAGCGACTTAACCCTGGAAAAATCCCTCTACAAAGGGCTAGTAGCCGCCGGCATTCAAGTCAAGGATCAAGGGACCATCCTCTTCACAGTGGCTAACGAGGACAAGGCCGAAGCCTTAGAGTTGGCACGTCGCTTTAGTGACTTGGGCTTTAATCTCTTGGCCACCCCAGGCACCGCTGATTACCTAAGTCAGGCAGGCCTTAAAGTAGCTTCTGTTGGCAAAATCGGTAGTCAGGATCACAATGTCCTAGATGCCATCTATCAAGGACAAGTAGACCTAGTCATTAACACCACTTCTAAGGATAAACATGTCACCAAGGATGGCTTCAAGATTCGCCGGGTAGCCAGTGAGCAAGAAATCGTCTGCTTCACCTCTCTGGATACTAGTATGGCCCTCTTGAAGGTGCTAGAATCCACCTCTTTCCATATCACGCCTTTGGCCTAGTCGGACTTGATCCATAAGGAGGAACTATGAATCAAAGATATTCTGGCGATGTCATCATCGCACTAGACTTCAAAAATTTAGAAGAAACCTTGGCATTTTTAGCACCCTTTAGTGGACACGACCAGCTCTATGTTAAGGTTGGGATGGAACTCTATCTACAAAATGGGCCACAAGTTTTATCTGCTCTCAAGGAAAGAGGGCATCGCATCTTCCTAGACCTTAAGCTACATGACATTCCCAATACAGTTTACGGTGCAAGCAAAGGTTTGGCCCAGTTCAAAGTGGACATGCTTAATTTTCATGCTGCGGGGGGCAAGGAAATGCTGGAGGCTGCCAAGCAAGGCTTACTTGATGGAGGCAGCCCTGAAACTTTGGCCATCGCAGTAACCCAGTTAACCTCTACCTCTCAAGAACAAATGCAGGCCGAACAATTGATTCCAGTTGACCTAGTGACCAGTGTCCGTCATTACGCGCAGTTGACCAAGGAAGCGGGTTTGGATGGAGTCGTTGCCTCGGTTCATGAGGCAGCCCTTATTCGGGAGGCTTGTGGCCAGGACTTTGCCATTGTCACGCCGGGCATACGCTTGATTGGTGAACCAAGTCAGGATCAAAAGCGCATCGCCACACCGGAAGTTGCCCGTCAACAAGGCTCAAGCCATATTGTGGTCGGACGCCCGATTACTCTGGCTAGTGACCCGGTCGCCGTATATGATGGCATTTGTCATAGCTTTTTGAAGTAAGAATAGGAGGATTTTCATGTCCAGTTCAAAAGAAATTGCCCAAGAATTATTAGCCATTAAAGCGGTCGCCTTACAGCCCCACCAGTACTTTACCTGGACATCAGGTATTCAATCGCCAATCTATTGTGACAATCGCCTGACCATGTCCTATCCGTCTGTCCGTCGTAAGATTGCCCAGGCTTTAAGTCATGTCATTAAGGAACATTATCCTCAGGTCCAAGTAGTAGCGGGGACAGCAACCGCTGGTATTCCCCACGCCGCTTGGGTCAGCGATTTGCTGAATTTGCCCATGGTTTATGTACGGGACTCCGCTAAGAAGCACGGTAAGACCAACCAAATTGAGGGGCACTTGACGCCGGGAGCTAAGGTGGTCATAGTGGAAGACTTAATCTCGACTGGCTTATCCTCGCTTAAGGTGGCTCAAGCCCTAAAAGATGCAGGTTGTCAAGTTCTAGGTGTTGTTGCCATCTTCTCTTATGAGTTGACCAAGGCTCAGCAGGCCTTTGCTGAAGCTGGAGTAAGCTACTATACCCTAACCAATTACGACGCCTTAATCGAGACTGCCCTAGAGGCTCAATATATCCAACAAGAAGATGTGGCTTCGCTCCTTGAATGGCGCCAGACATTAGGAAATTAAACTTACAGAAAAGTAGGGTTGCAAAGCAACTCTGCTTTTTGCTTTTCCGAGGGGAAACTATATAAAATTCGTATATTAAGCCTTTAAACTTCTAGTGACTAGACAAATTGATGAAAAAATATAGTCTGTAAGCGTTGACGATGAAGTTTACCTTTTATTTTTTGGCCAAAATAGGGTATGATAATAGTTAGAGTGTTTTGAATGGAGGAACGTGTATGACACAGTTTGAATACCCCCTGAACCCGGATTGGACGACAGAGGAAATTATTAGGGTCGTCGACTTTCTATCAGGGGTAGAGGCAGTCTACCAGGGTGGGGTCAAGTTACCAAGCATTCAAGCAAATAGTGACCAGTATTGGCGAAGAAAAGCGACTAGATCGAGCTTTCCAGTCAGCTAGTGGTTATTCTATCTACCAGGTCGTTCGGCAAATGAAGACTCTCAAGGATTCCTCAGCGGACAACCCCGTAGTGCGTATCAACATAGGAGGTTCAAATGGAAGATTTTAAGACAGTTCATGCCCATGTCTTGGTCTGGCTAGAAGAAGCCGCTGAGAATTTACGGCAATCACTCAAAAGATCCCTTCAAGTGGATCAGAAAACAGGCGCCAGCGACTTAGTGACGGAGATGGATAAGGCGACAGAGGCATACTTTGTCGATAAGATTACTAGCCACTTCCCAGACCATCGCATCATTGGTGAGGAAGGCATGAGTCAAGGGACGGAAGATTTGGCCGGCATTGTTTGGGTCATTGATCCCATTGATGGGACCCTTAACTTCGTTAAGCAGAAAAATAACTTTGGCATTTTGATTGGGATTTTCCAAGATGGTAAGCCATTAGCTGGCTACATTTACGATGTCATGAAACATGACCTTTATGCGGGGATTGTGGGCCAAGGCGCTACCCTCAACGGCCAACCACTGGTGCCACTTAAGATTGACCGCCTGCAAGATTCTCTAGCAGTAGGGAACGTGGCCATGTTTACCCAAAACCGTTGTAATAGTCAGCGCCTATTAGAAAATGTCTTAGGCGTTCGGGCGCACGGTTCTGCTGCGCTTGAAGTTATCGAAGTCATTCGTGGTGAAGCGGCAGTTTACTTGAGCTTCAAATTAAGTCCTTGGGACTTTGCAGCTGGCTGGGCCATTTGTGAGGCCATGGGCTTCAAGGCAACTAAGCCAGACGGATCGGCCTTATCCATTTTATCAGCCAGTCCTATTATTTTCGCGCATGACACTGTCCATGAAGAAGTCATCCGCGTTTTAGCAGAAGAAAAAGATCAGTTAGGAGAAATTAATGAATACGCGTAAGGATATCCGAAATATTGCTATTATTGCCCACGTCGACCACGGTAAAACCACACTGGTTGACGAGTTGCTCAAACAGTCCAACACCCTCGATGAGCGTGCTAAATTAGATGAGCGTGCCATGGACTCTAACGACATTGAAAAAGAACGTGGGATTACCATCTTGGCCAAAAACACTGCCGTAGATTACAAGGGTACCCGTATCAACATCTTGGACACCCCAGGTCACGCGGACTTCGGTGGCGAAGTAGAACGTATCATGAAAATGGTTGATGGGGTTATTCTGGTCGTGGATGCCTATGAAGGGACCATGCCACAAACTCGCTTTGTCTTGAAAAAAGCCTTAGAACAACACTTAGTACCGATTGTCGTAGTAAACAAGATTGACAAGCCTTCTGCTCGTCCAGAAGAAGTAGTAGATGAAGTCTTAGAGCTCTTCATCGAATTAGGGGCAGACGATGATCAATTGGAATTCCCAGTGGTCTATGCTTCAGCCCTTAACGGGACGTCTAGTCTATCTGACAATCCAGCAGACCAAGAGCCTTCTATGGATGCTATCTTTGACTCAGTCATTGAACATGTACCTGCTCCAGTTGATAACTCCGACCAACCATTACAATTCCAAGTTTCCTTGTTGGACTATAATGAATATGTGGGGCGTATTGGGATTGGCCGTATCTTCCGTGGGAAGATGAAAGTCGGCGACAACGTGACCCTTATGAAGGTTGACGGCACTAGCAAGAACTTCCGTATTACCAAGATGTTTGGTTTCTTCGGTTTGGACCGCGTGGAAATTAACGAAGCTAAGGCAGGGGACTTAATTGCCTTATCAGGTATGGAAGATATCTTCGTTGGAGAGACCGTAGCAGATGCTGCAAATCCTGAAGCTCTGCCAATTCTCCACATTGATGAGCCTACCTTACAAATGACCTTCTTAACCAACAACTCACCATTTGCTGGTAAAGAAGGCAAGTTTGTAACTTCCCGTAACCTCCAAGACCGTCTTATGCAAGAATTGCAAACAGACGTATCCTTGCGTGTTGAGCCAACAGACTCACCAGATGCCTTTATCGTGTCTGGTCGTGGGGAATTACACTTGGCTATCTTGATTGAGAACATGCGTCGTCAAGGTTATGAGTTCCAAGTTTCACGTCCTAAGGTAATCCTTAAGGAAATTGATGGCAAGACCTGTGAGCCTTTCGAGCGTGTACAAATTGACACACCTGAAGAATACATGGGGGCGATTATTGAAGCCTTAGGTCAACGTAAGGCTGAAATGGCGGATATGGTGACCACAGGTAATGGTCAAATCCGTATGGTCTTCTCTGTTCCGGCTCGTGGCTTGATTGGTTTCTCTACTGAGTTCTTATCTATGACACGTGGTTATGGGATTATGAACCATAGCTTTGATGACTATCAACCTGTTATTGATTCCAATATTGGGAATCGCCGTAACGGTGCCTTGGTTGCCCTTGAGGCAGGACAAGCCACCACTTATGGGATTATGAACTTAGAAGATCGTGGGACTATCTTTGTGAACCCAGGGACTGAAGTCTACGGTGGGATGATTATTGGGGAACATAACCGTGAGAACGACTTAACGGTTAATATCACCAAGGCTAAACAATTAACTAACATTCGTTCAGCAACCAAAGACCAAACCGCGGTTATTAAACGTCCACGTATCCTAACTCTAGAAGAATCCTTAGAGTTCATGGATGATGATGAATACTGTGAAGTAACACCTGAGAGCGTTCGTTTACGTAAGCAAATCCTTGACAAGGGTGCACGTGAACGCGAAACCAAGAAAGCCAAGAAGGCCTAAGAGCTAAGTAGTTCATGGCTAGCCTCCTAATCTGAGGAAGCTGCCCTGTGCTAATAGGAAAACTAGACTGAGAAAGGGGAAGCATCATGTATAATTGGTACCAAGAAGGCTTTATCGTCTTGCCGCAGGTCTTACTCAGCCATTATCAAGACTTAGGCTTGAGTCCTGAAACCTTTCTCCTAGTGACTACGATATTAGGTCAGAAGGATAGGGATTTGAGTCCTATGGCTGTTGTAGAACTATGCTCGCAACATTACGGTTGGCAGTCTCATCAAGCCATGACTCAACTATCTCTCTTAGCAGATCAGGGTTATCTAGTCTTTGAAATGGATGCTTCGGGCCAAGACCGTTTGAGTCTGGCACCACTTTTTGAACGACTTGAGTCCTTTAATCCAGCAGCTAGTCAAAAACAGACAACTTCTAGTAGTGAGACAGACCCAACAAGTGATCAGAAGCAGACCATGACGGCCAGTCAACTCATTCCTCTGGTGGAAGGGGAGTTTGGCCGTTCCCTGTCAGCACTCGAATATGAGACCTTGAATGGCTGGCTCAAGCAAGATGGCTATGCGCCTGATTTAATTCGTCTAGCAGTTAAGGAAGCCGTTTTGCGTCAAGCCCTCAGCCTTAAGTATATTGATCGCATTCTGATTAATTGGGAGCGCCATGGTTTGACCACTGCTGCTCAGGTTCAAGCCTATCTAGAAAGACGCGATAAGGACCAGCCCAACAATCAAGAGGCGGTTTATGATCACATTGATATTCCACTACTCTAAAGCATTGTAGAAGGAGAGAGAAGTATGGTTGAATCATTGAATAGCCGGGCAGACTTTGTGACAACTGCCAACTGGATGTCTGGTGGCGTAATGGGCCGCCATGGCCGTATTCTAGTGGGTAACAAGGCATTTGAATTCTATAATGACCGCAATCCTGCTGATTTCGTTCAGATTCCTTGGGGCGAAATTCGCCAGGTTCGTGCCATCATGCTGATGAAGCGAGGCTTCATTCGGGGCTTCTTCATTGATACCAAGTCAGCAGGCACCTATCACTTTGTCGTCTCTAAGGCAGGGCAGACCCTTAAGGCCATGCGAAACTATCTGGCTGACGACCAACTGGTCAGAAATAAGCCTGTCTTCTCCTTGGCTAAGCTTTGGAAAGAATGGCGCCATAAAAAAGCAAAAAAATAATAGGACCTCTAACCCTCAGCTAAATGCTGAGGTTTTTGTTCATTATTTGAACTTTTTAAGCTAAAACTCTAGACATAAGATAATAAGTGGTTTATACTAGACTAAAGTTCAAAAAATGAACACAGAAAGAAGGGCTAAGATGAATGACTTAATGACCTTGCTGTATTACCTGAACCGAGAAGAAGCGGGCAGTCAACGTGATATGGCACAAGCGACTAACCTATCCCTAGGCAAAATTAATCTGATTCTCAAGCGACTTGATGAACAAGGCTACATTAAGATTGAGCGTCAGGGGACGCGTAACCACTATCAAGTGACGGACAAGGGCTTGGCTCTACTAGAGACTGGCTTGAAAGATGCAAATGCCCGTAAGATTCAGTTGGCTCAGGCCAAGGAGCAAATTCATCAGGCAGTCATTCTTGCTGCAGGCCAACCTCGTCATATGGATCAACCCGTGCCACTCCTGTCATTAGGGGACCATACCTTATTGGATCGGACCCTTCAAGTCTTACGAGACCAAGGAGTAGAGCGTGTTGTCTTGGTTGCCGGCTTCCAAGCTGACCTCTTGGCTCAACATGTTGCTGACATGCCTGATGTGACTCTAGTAGTCAATGAGGCTCATGCCCACACAGGGACTATGGCTTCTCTGGCCGCGGCAGCTCCTCATATTGATGGCGACTTCTTCCTGATTGAGGGGGATTTACTCTTTGAAATCCGTGGGATTAAGGGGCTGAATAAGGTCGCTAGTGACTCCGCTATGTTGATTACCAGTGTACGTGAGCAACATGATGAAGCCATGGTGGAATTGCGTGATGGCTATGTCTATAAGATGGGTAAGGATATTCACCAATTCAACCGTATCGACGGTGAAATGATTGGCCTGTCCAAACTGTCCTATCCTTTCTATCTTAAGATGCTGGCGATTTATGCCGACAACCTCAATCCTTATGTTAACTATGAATATATTATGTTAGACGTTGCCCAAGACTATCGCTTGGGTTACCTTAAACTGGATGACTTCTTCTGGGGCGAAATTGATGATGCTAGTCAGGTTCATCATGTTCTTAAGCGAGTCTACCCACGTTTGGTTCGCAAGGAAGAACGGGCAGCTAAGCAAGAAGTGGAGCAGTTCTTGGCCGACCAGATGGATGCTAGCCCTGAGGATATTGCGACCTTAGAGAGTGCTGGTGGTATGACTAACAAGAACTACAAGGTCACCCTCAAAGGCCAACCTTACATCATTCGGATTGCCGGCAACGGGACGGAGAAGTTTATTAACCGTTCAGCTGAGAAATCTAATAGCCTCTTAGCTCATATTCTGGGTTTAGATGCTGAGACTCTCTACTTTGACGAAGTGACAGGGACCAAGGTGTCTGCCTTCATTCCAGACGCTGAGACCTTGAATGCTAATACAGCGACTTACATTAACAACATGCAGATGACAACGGGTCTGCTCAGACAGTTACACCAATCAGGCTTAGACTTTGATAATCGTTTCGATGTATTTGAGGAGATTGCTAAGTATGAGAGTTTTGTGGATGAAGTAGGGGCTGCCTACTTTGATGGCTATCAAGCGACACGTCAGGCTGTTTTCCAACTACAAGAGGATTTGGCAGACTTGCCTGTCCAAATGGTGCCTTGTCACATTGATACAGTTCCTGAGAACTTTGTCAAAGGTGGAGACGGCAAGTCCTATCTGATCGACTGGGAATACTCAGGTATGAATGACTTGGCCTGGGATTTAGCGGCCCATAGTCTAGAATGTGGCTTCAGCCAAGACCAGGAAGACCGCTTCTTAAGCCTCTACTGTCAAGATCAAGAGGTGCCAAAAAGCTTGAAGACTAAACTCTTAATCTATCAAATTTGCCAAGACTTCCTCTGGTCAGTTTGGACCATCTTCAAGGAAAGTCGGGGCGACGATTTCGGGGACTATGGGATTGAACGCTACCGTCGTGCGCAAGCTAACCTAGCGCGCTACCATGCTCTAAAAAAGGAAGGATGAACCTAGATGAAAAATAAGGAAACAAGTGGCATCATAGCCGGCCTATTGTCAGGCCTCTTGTGGGGGGCAGATACCCATTATAGTGGCGTTATTCTGATGATGTTGCCCTTTACCCTAGTTGACCCGCGGCTAGCTGGTGCGTCCCTTTTATTGGCCCTCTTCCACGATGGCTTTTCTGCCTTTATGATGACAGGGGAGTTGGTCCGTCAAGGCTTGCTCAAACAAACCTTCAAGCAGCTGACCAGTAAGAGTTCTCGCGTGGTCATGTTGGCAGCTGTTTTAGGTGGCCCTATGGGTATGCGGGCCTACCTCTATGCAGTGGATGCGATTGGAGCTGGCTTAACAGCAAGTATTTCCTCTATGTATCCAGTAGTAGCTGCTTTTCTAGGGATGCTTATTCTTAAGGAGAAGTTGACCAAACCTGTTTGGATTGGCCTAGCATTGGCTGTGTTAGCCGTTTTAGGTGTCAGTCTGTCAGGTGATATGATGCAATCAAATACTCACGTCATTGGCTTCTTGGTGGCCTTTCTCAGTGTCGCGGGTTGGTCCTTGGAGAGCGTGATTTGTTCTATTGGGATGAAGGAAGATTTAAATCCTAAGCAGGCCCTGTGGATTCGTCAGTGGGTTTCGACTATTTTCTATCTAGGCTTTATCACCTTTGAATCTGATTTAGTCTTCAGTGTGACAGCCGTCATCAGTCAGCCAGTGCTATGGCTCATCTTAGGCGTTGCAGTCTTGGGCACCCTGTCTTATTTGAATTTTTATCGTGCAATTGATACAATTGGACCTGTAAAGGCAACTGCACTCAATATCTCCTATGCCATTTGGGCTATTGTCTTCTCCATCTTGCTAGGAGGAGCTGAATTCAACCCAATTCTCTTGGTGTCGGCGGCTTTGATGATTGTCAGCAGTGTCTTAGTTTCACAACACGAAGGAGCCTAATCTATGAGAGCAATAATTCTCGCCGCTGGTATGGGAACCCGCTTGCAGCCAATCACTCTTACAACCCCTAAATCCTTAATTCAAGTCGCAGGGACAAGTTTAATCGAGCGTCAGATTGAATTTTTACGGGCTAAAGGGGTTCAAGACATTATTGTCGTGACAGGGTACTTGGCTGAAAAGTTCGATTTTCTTAAGGACCAATATGGCGTGACCTTGATTCACAATGACCAATATGAAAGCTACAATAACTTCTATACCATGTACTTGGTCCGTCACGATTTAAGTGATGCCTATGTTATTGATGCCGATAATTTCCTAGTCGATAACTTCTTATTATCAGCACCAAAAAGTTCCCTCTACTTTGGGGTAGCGAAAGAAGGTTTCAAGGATGAATGGGTCTTGCATTACAATCAAGATGATCAGCGCGTTACGGCCATTACGGTAGACAGCGGCCAGGGGAGAATTCTGTCTGGTGTTTCTTACTGGAGTGCCAAAGACGGCCAACATCTACAGCAACTGATTGAGCGCTACTATCAAGAAGCAGATTATGCCAATCTCTACTGGGATGATGTGGTCAAGGATAATCTAGCTGATTTAGATGTCCATGTTTATCCAATTGAAGGTCATCAAACCTTTGAAATTGATAGTTTGGAGGACTTAGAGCTCTTGCGTTCGCAAATGGAAGCCTAAGATAAGTAAGAAGCCAGACGCTTGTCTGGCTTTTTTGCTTGGAAGTGTGATCATTTCTTAATAAAATGCTTAAGGTAATGAGATTTCTATGCGTGTAGATATAAGATGTGCTATAATAATTAGGATAGAAAGACACTTTACGACAGTGAGAAGGAGAGAGATGCATGATTTATGCAGGTATTCTAGCAGGAGGCATTGGATCCAGAATGGGGATTCAAGATATGCCTAAGCAATTCCTTATGTTAGGCAATAAGCCCATTATTATTCATACCATCGAAAAATTCTTAGTAGTACCAGATATTGACCAAGTCTATGTAGCCGTTCATCCCAACTGGCTGGTCTACTTCAATGATTTAGTAAGCAAACACTTGCCAGGCCATGAGACTAAGATTAAAGCCGTTGATGGGGGTGGAGATCGGAATGATAGTATCCTCAATATCATCGCAGATATTAAGTCAGCCGGTCCTGTCTCTGACCAAGCCATTTTAATTACTCATGATGCGGTACGTCCTTTTGTCTCTTACCGTATGATTCAAGACAACATCAAGGTCATGGCTGACTATGATGCGACTGATACAGTGGTCATGGCTAACGATACCATTGTGGAATCCCAAGACGGTAAGTCTATTAGCTCTATTCCTAATCGGGCTCACATGTTCCAAGGTCAGACCCCTCAAACCTTCCGCATTAATCAGTTTGATAGTCTCTTCGCTAGCCTCAGTCAAGACGAGCGCGAGATTTTAACTGATGCCTGCAAGGTCTTTGTTCTCAAAGGTAAAAGTGTTGGCCTAGTAAAAGGGGAATACTCTAACTTGAAGATTACGACCGTGACCGATTTGAAGATTGCCGAAGCTATGTTGGGAGAGATCTAAAGTGATTAATCGCGTCTATCAGTTACTTCGCCCATACTTCTTCTCAGTTAAGTATGAAGATGTGTCGACGGATTCGACTAAGCCAGTCGTAGTGCGACCTAATTATATGGCTCTCTGCCATGCAGACCAACGCTATTACCAAGGCAAGCGTTCAGCCAAAGTACTCAAGCAAAAATTACCAATGGCCTTGATTCACGAGTGTTGTGGCATCGTCGTACGTGACGAAACCGGCACCTATCAAGTAGGGGATAAGGTTGTCATGATTCCCAATCAGCCACCGCAAGGTTTTGACTATTCAGGTGAGTTCTATGAGAACTATGTGGAAGGGACTCACTTCCTATCCAGTGGTTACGATGGTTTCATGCAGGAATTTGTGCATTTACCATTAGACCGCGTCGTGGGTTATCAGAGCATTCCAGATGTGGTAGCGGCTATGACCGAATTTGTCTCGGTGGCAGCTCACGGGGCTCGTCGTTTTGATTCAATTGCACTATCCAAACGTGACCGTATTGTGGTTTGGGGATCTGGCTCGCTAGCCTTTGTCCAAGCTACCGTCTTAAGAGCTAAGTTCCCAGATGCTACTATTATTGTAGTAGGTAAAAACCACGATAAATTAAGACTTTTCAGCTTTGTAGATGAAGTCTATGAATTGCAAGATATTCCGGAAGATTTCAGTTTCGACCATGCCTTTGAGTGTGTAGGTGGCGATGCCAGTCAGGAAGCCATTCGTGACATTATTAAGTATATTAAACCGCAAGGGACGCTGATTTTAATGGGAGTTTCTGAGACGGAAGTGCCGGTCAATACCCGTGACGTCTTAGAAAAAGGTCTGACCTTAGTAGGTTCTTCTCGCTCAGGACGTGAGGACTTCCAATTAGCTGTGGCCTTGATGGAAAACCCACAAGTCTCCTCAAGACTGCGGATGATTATCCACCAAGTAGGGGATTTAGAGGATGTCAAGGATATCTATCAATTCTTCGAAGAAGACCGTAAGACACCATTTAAAACGGTGGCTAAGTGGAATATCTAATGTTCAATTAAAAGAAGGAGGGGTTAGATGGAACCCATTCAAGCCAAAAGCCTAGAAATGGCCCAATACTTTGTTGCCTTCTGCCAGAAGCATAATCTTTTATGCTACTTGTGTGGTGGTGGCGCGATTGGGGCTTTGCGTCATCAGGGCTTTATTCCATGGGATGATGATTTAGACTTTTTTATGCCAAGGGAAGACTATGAGCGTTTGGCAGAACTTTGGCCCAAAGAGGCGGACTCACGCTATTTTTTGTCGCGGTCTCATGAGGGCTATGTCGACCGTAACCTCTTCATCACGATTCGTGACCGACAAACAACTTGTCTTAAGCCTTATCAAGCCGACTTAGACTTGCCACATGGCCTAGCCTTGGATGTGCTGCCTTTGGACTATGCACCGGCCTCAGCTTGGAAACGTAAGACCCAGAAGGTCTGGGCCTTAATCTATTCGCTCTTTTGCGCCCAAACGGTGCCTGAAAAGCATGGGGGTCTCTTGGCTTGGGGCAGTCGAGTGTTGCTGGGCCTAGTCCCAAGTTCTAAACTCCGTTATAAGATCTGGTCACTCGCTCATAAAAAGATGACTAAGACCACTCGACAAGAGGCGGCTTACCGTATTGAGTTGTGTTCCGGTCCTTACTATATGAGCAAACTCTATCCAATCGAGGCCTTTGATCAGGCTGTTTTCAAGCCTTTTGAAGGGACGGAAATGCCCATTCCAGCAGGTTATGATGCCTATTTGACTGAGGCATTTGGCGACTATATGACGCCACCGCCTAGTCAGAATCAAAAGCCACATCACGATGCTTTATTGCTGGATTTGGAGCGTCCTTATACGGATTATGACCTCAAGACAGGTCAGCTTAAGTAGGGGGAAGTCTCTAACTTAGCTATAGATTAACAGTTTTTAGCCAAATCAAGGCTGGCCAGAGGGTCAGCCTTTTTATGAGAAAGGATGATGCTGGGTGCTACGCGCCTTTTTTTCCTATTACAAGCCCTACAAGAAGCTCTTCATAATTGATTTTACTTGTGCGGTGATTTCCGCTATGTTAGAGTTGATTTTTCCATTTGTCGTCAATCGGGTTATTGATACCATCTTACCAACAGGCCATTATCAGACGGTTATTTGGGTCTGTCTCTTGTTACTTGCCTTCTATCTCTTCAATATGGTGATGAAGTACATTGTAGTCTACTTAGGCCATAAGTTGGGCATTACCATTGAGACTGATATGCGACGTCAGCTCTTCCAATACTTCCAAAGACAGTCCTTTGAGTATTTCGATAATAAGCAGACAGGGGAGCTCATGTCGCGACTAACCAGTGACTTGTTCGAAATCGGGGAGTTAGCCCATCATGGGCCTGAAGACTTATTCATTACTCTGATGAGTTTGGTGGGGGCTTTTTGGCTCATGCTGCAGGTCCATGTGCAATTAGCCATTGGGACGGTGATTCTGGTGCCAATCTTGGGTGTTGCGCTAGCTATCTTTAATAAGAAGATGGGACGTATTAATAGCCAAGTCTATCGTCAATTGGGAGAGTTTAACGCCGGCTTATCCAACAGCCTCAGTGGCATCCGAGTAGTCAAGGCATTCGCTAATGAAGCCCATGAAGAAGCGCGTTTTGAAGGCCTCATACAAGACTATCGCGAGAATAAACTTAAATTCTATCAAACCATGGCGGCTTCTAGTGCCTTTAACTATGTCTTGATGCGTATTATTACCTTAATTGCCTTAGTGTCCGGGGCCTATTTCACCCTCAAAGGGGAGCTAACGACAGGCCAATTAGTAGGCTTTGTCCTCTTGGCTAATACCTTTGTTAAGCCGATTGAAAGTATTAATATCATGATTGAAACCTATCCCAAGGGTTTTGCCGGCTTCAAACGTTTCAGACAAGAGCTAGCTAAACCGGTGGCGGTTCAGGACCTGCCTGATGCCCAGCCAGCCCCACACTTCCAAGGACAAATTGATTATCGTAATGTAGAACTTGCCTATGAAGAGGGGCGTCCCGTTATTTCTCGATTGAACCTGTCCATTGCACCCGGTGAGAGCGTGGCCTTAGTCGGGCCAAGTGGGGCAGGTAAGTCCAGTATGGTCAATCTCTTGCCACGTTTTTATGATGTAACGTCGGGCCAAGTCTTGATTGATGGCAAGGACATACGGGAATACACCTTGGCTTCACTCAGACAACAGATTGGGATTGTCCAACAGGATGTTTTCTTGTTCGACGGGACCATCCGGGAGAATGTCCTCTATGGTAGATTAGATGCAAGTGAGGCTGAGGTGGAAGAGGCCATTCGTGCGGCTAAACTAGATCAAGTCATCGAGCAATTACCTGATGGCTTGGATACTGCCATTGGGGAACGAGGTGTACGCTTATCTGGTGGGCAGAAGCAACGTCTGTCGATTGCGAGAATCTTCCTCAAGAATCCTTCCATACTAATCTTAGATGAGGCAACTAGCGCCTTAGATACGCAAACCGAGCAGTATATCCAACAGTCCTTTGATCAATTAGCCAAAGGTCGGACCAGTCTCGTGATTGCCCATCGTTTAGCCACTATTCAGCATGTGGACCGCATAGTGGTAGTAACTGAGGCGGGAGTGGTAGAATCCGGTAGCCACCAGGAACTATTGGCTTTAGATGGTCATTATGCGGCCCTATATCGGGCCCAGTTCGCCTAAATAATAGGGCTTAGACTTAGTCAGCCAAATTTGCTATAATAAACAGAGTTACAATGAGGGAATGATGACATGAAGACCTTAGCAGTCACAGGATTAGAGAAAACCTATGGAACCAAAACCTTGCTGGCAGGCATCGATTTCGCCATTCGGACAGGGGATAGAATTGGCTTGATTGGACCTAACGGGACCGGTAAAAGTTCCTTCTTAAAGGTGCTAGCAGACCAAACCGATTATGACCAAGGCACTATTGATAAGCCAAAGGATTATCGCATTGCCTATTTGGCCCAGAATCCTGAGTTAGATCCTAACCAGACCATTTTAGATACGGTCTTTGCAGGAGATACGCCAGAATTGAAGCTCTTGCATGACTATGAGGCGGCTAATCTTGCCTTGTTATCAAATCCTGATAATGGCAAGCTTCAGGAAGCCTTTCAGTCTATCACAGAAGCAATGAATCAGGCAGATGCTTGGCAGATTGAAGTTAAAGCCAAGACCGTCTTGACTCAATTAGGTCTTGTTAATCTAAATCAACGAGTGGGAGACTGCTCAGGTGGGGAACAGAAAAGAATTGGCATTGCCCAGGTCCTCATTGCTGAGCCAGATTTGCTTATCTTAGATGAGCCGACTAACCATTTGGATGTCAATTCTGTGCAATGGCTGGAAAAATATCTTGCTTCCTACAAGGGCGCGCTACTCTTGGTCACCCATGATCGCTATTTCTTGGAGTGGACCGTTAATAAGATTGTTGAGTTAAGACACGGCCGTTTCCGCGAGTATAGTGGCAACTACCAAGCTTATTTAGAGAAGAAGGCGACTGAACTCGCGCTTGAAGAAAGAATGCAAGACAAGCAGGACAAGCTCTATCAAGCCGAATTGGCATGGATGCGAAAGGGCGCCAAGGCTAGAACAACCAAGCAGCAGGCACGAATCGAACGATTCGACCAATTAAAGGAAGACATTGCTGTGCGTCAGGACAGCGTAGAGACCTCTGGTTTTGAATTTGATCAACAACGAATCGGCAATCAGATTATTGAGTTGGAGCAGGCGCGGATTGAAGTGGGGCAGCAAGTGGTCATTCAAGACTATACTAAGCACTTCACCAAAGGCGAACGTATTGGGCTGATTGGTGCCAATGGGGTCGGCAAGACCACTTTCCTTAATACTTTGGCAGGCTATCATAACTTAGCGGCCGGGACTTTGAAGCTAGGCCAGACGGTCCGGCTAGCCTACTATCGCCAATTAGATCAAGATTTGCCGGGGGATATGCGGATTTTAGCCTATCTGACGCAAATCGCAGATAACTTTGTCAGTCCTGATGGACGCACCAAAAGTGCCGCTCAGATGTTAGAACAATTCAATTTTCCTCGGGTTAGTCATGGCTCTAACATTTCAAGTTTGTCAGGGGGAGAGAAACGTCGGCTTTACCTACTTTCGCTCTTAATTCAGGAACCCAACGTCCTCTTCTTAGACGAGCCGACTAACAACCTAGATATTGATACCCTAACTGTCCTAGAGGATTACTTAGCACAATTTGAAGGGCTTGTCGTCGTGGTGTCTCACGACCGTTATTTCTTAGATAAGACAGTAGACCAGTACCTGATTTTAGAGGGGGAGGGCGCTTATACCACCTATTGGGGCAGTTATTCTGACTACCTTGCCAAGGAGCAGACAGCCCCTGAAAAGGAAAAGTTAGCTCCGACCCCAAGCAATAAACCAAAACGTGAACAGAAAAAGTTAAGCTATGAAGAGAAGAAAGAGTGGGCAGGAATTGAGGAGGCGATTGAAGCCGCTGAAAACCGTCTCACTCAGATTCAGGAAGACATGGAAGCCAACAGTCAAGATGCTGGCCAATTAATGAGTCTTCAAGAAGAATTGGAAGCGACCGAAGCTCATCTCTATCATCTTTATGAGCGATATGACTATTTAAGTGAATTGGCGCCGTAGGCGCTGTAAGTCAAGAAGGCAAGCAAAGGAGAAGCATATGCAACAATATCAAGAATTAGTCAAGAAAATCCTAGCAGAGGGTCATGTTAAAACTGACCGAACTGGGGTTGGGACCAAGAGTATTTTTGGTTATCAGATGCGTTTTGATTTGAGCCAAGGCTTTCCCATGGTAACGACTAAACGCGTACCTTTTGGCTTGATTAAGAGCGAGTTACTCTGGTTTTTACGCGGTGATACCAATGTCCGCTATTTACTAGAACACAATAATCACATTTGGGACGAGTGGGCCTTCAAACGCTATGTGGAGTCTCCTGACTATCATGGCCCTGATATGACTGATTTTGGCTTGCGTGCAGTAGCTGATCCAGACTTTAATGAAATCTATCAGCAGGAATTAGCGGCCTTTAATGAACGAGTTTTGACTGATGATGACTTTGCTGAACGCTACGGTAATTTAGGCAATGTCTACGGTGCCCAATGGCGCTCTTGGCCTCTCCGAAATGGTGAGACTTTGGACCAAATTAGCCAGCTCATTGACATGATTAAGCATTCTCCGGATTCTAGACGCCTCATTGTGTCAGCCTGGAATCCTGAGGATGTGCCTAGTATGGCTCTGCCACCTTGTCACACACTCTTCCAGTTTTATGTGCATGACGGCAAGTTATCCTGCCAGCTCTACCAACGCAGTGCTGATGTTTTCTTAGGTGTGCCGTTTAACATTGCTTCCTATGCGCTTTTAACCCATTTGATTGCCAAAGAATGTGGCTTAGAAGTAGGGGACTTTGTACATACTTTGGGGGATGCTCATCTCTATCTTAATCATTTGGAGGCGGCGGAGACCCTCTTGAGCCGAGAGCCTAAGCTACTGCCACAATTGGAAATTGACGATTTCGAGCAATTTGATCAAGTTTCTACTGATCAAATTCGGTTACAAGGTTATGAGCCTTGGCCAACCATTAAGGCGCCGATTGCCGTCTAAAATATCCTTACATAGAAAGGAAGAAAAACACCATGCTGACTCTTGTATATGCCCAAGACCAAGCGGGCGGAATTGGTTATCACAATCAACTGCCTTGGCACTTGCCTAATGACCTCAAGTTTTTTAAGCAAGTGACACTCGGTCATGCTATTTTGATGGGGCGCAAGACCTTTGAATCCATGGGCTGCCGTCTCTTACCAGGTCGGACTAGTTATGTCTTGACTCGCCAAGAAGACTATAAGTCCGAAATTGAGGGCCTACACCGTGTTCATAACTTAGAAGAAATCAAAAGCTTGGCGCAAGATCAAGAAGTCATGGTCATCGGGGGAGCAGAAATTTTTGCTGCCTTATTGCCTTTAGCAGACCGAGTTATTCGTACGCAGATTAAGGCAACTTTTCCGGCAGATACCTTCGTCGCTGACCTAGATCAAGACCAGTGGCAGTGTGTAAAAATTCAAGAAGGCTTGGTTGACGATAAAAAT
>ERZ772906.488-NODE-488-length-23386-cov-3.590502_pt1 | contig 23386 bp, 7 predicted proteins | sample MGYA00511338_ERZ772906 | MGnify/ENA primary metagenome ERZ772906 (study PRJEB29015, sample SAMEA2738076) | human oral metagenome | biome: human oral; feature: human-associated habitat; material: saliva | place: China | collected 2212 ... | reverse complement strand
CGCGGGCGGAAGAGTCACCCCAGTGGGTGTAGAGGCGGTAGTAGGTGGCGCGGTCGCCTGCGGGCTTGTACTGGGTGATGGGTTGCGCGCTCGTGGGGAGCGCTTCCAGGTCTGTTGAGGTCCAGTCCAGGTTGTGCTTCATGGACTCGTTAGGTTGCTTGTACAGCGGGGTTGAGACGTGGAGGTGAGGTCCTTGAAGGATGGCGTCGCTCCAGGATGCTGGTCCCCATGATTTTTCAAAGCGCCCCTTCTCAAAGTCCGATGTTTCGTGCCATCCGAATGAGAATTGGAGGTTGAGAGTGCTGATGCGTGGTTGGGTGGCCAATGTCGCCAGTGTTCGTGATGCGGCTGAGTTCACGGTCAGAACCATGGGAGCTGAGTGCCAGTCGTCGGATTCTGTCACCGACTGCCAGACTTTTAGTGCTGATTCATCGATGGATTCGATGCGGGCTGCGTGCGGACGGAGGTCCCAGGTGCCGGTGTGTGGATTCTTGAAGCCTGGCTCTTCGCCGCTGCCATCGTGCTTGAGAGAGCGCAGGACTGTATCTGGATGATATAAAGCTGCGGAGTGCAGGAAATGTGGGGATTGATCTGCTCCGTAAATGTGGATGCCAAAGAAATGCTTGTCATCCATATCGAATAGCAGCAGCTCATTAATGAACTGCCAATGTCGGCGCAGGTGCCGGTAGGCGGAAGCGCGCAGGTCTGGAGTTTTGGCGTCAGTAAAGTGAGTCTCCATGTGGATGAGGGAGGAAATACCCTGCTGTTTCTGGTGTTCCCAGACTTGGCACATGAATGCGCGATAGAGATCTGGCTGGCCGCTGAGTAGCGGATAGACGGTTGGATCGCTTAGAAGCTCGGAGAGGACAATGACCTCGGTTGTTCCAGCGAGGACTGCGTGAAGGACTCCGGGGCGAGCCAAGGTGTGCGGCATGCGCTCCTTCTTGACTGCAACGGACGGCTTATTGCTGAGAGACCACCAAGGGTCACCGTCGGAGAGAAGGCTGTTGAGGTCTACGGTCGGCCTGACCCATGGCGGGTTTCCCACCTGGAGGTCGAAGCCTCCGCGGGCGAAGACGGTGGCAAAGTCCAGCTCCCAGTGGAAGAAACCCTGGGCTTTCGCCACCTCCTGGACCACGGTGAGCCACTCGTACTCGTCAATGACCGACTGCACCTTGCGGGCACCGGCGAGACCTAGCTCAACCTCCTCCATGGTGTCCAGCTCTGCCCAGGACGAGGCATCCACCAAGGTGCCGTCGGTGCCCTTGGCATCCTTGACCTGCTTGCCCAGCAGCCCCTCCAGAGCACCCAGCCACTCATCCAGGCTCGGCGGAGTCACGTCCGTGGTCAGCGGCCAGAACCGCAGGGCGCACCACGCGTCCATGACCAGACGCAGCCTCCGGTACGCCGAACCTGGCGCCGCCAGGTAGGCCTCTATCTCTTCACGGGACACCGTTGAACCGGCGTCGTTCTGCGCCTCGCGGCCCCACAGGTCGATGCGCCGTGAAGCCTCGCCTTCCGCCACTCGTAGGCGCCGCAGCGTCATTTCCCACAGGACCTCCACTCGCCGGGCCAGGGCCGTCAGCTGTAAGGCCTGAGTGGTGCTCGGCGCCTTCGTGATGTCTTTGCGCCAGCCCTTGAGAGCCTTAAGCCTCTCGGCATCAACCAGGTCCCGCACCTGCTTCGGGACCTCCACCGCGCTGCCCCAGCCCTTGGCCGGCAACAGAAAATGGTGGATGCTCCCCGAGACGTCCAGCGTCCCGCCGATCCGGTGCCGGGAGGCCGCATCGGCGTCGTCGAGCACGGCCGCCACCTGACTCAGCGGCTCGGCCACCGGAGCGGCCGACAGCCACGCCCGCTTCTTCAGCTGGGACGTGGAGTACAGGGCCCGGCGTGCTCCCACCAGCGAGTTACCGCGCCGCAGCCGCAGCCCGAACCACGGGGCCGCCAGCCCCTCCACCATCGTGTCCAGCCACAGGGACACCTCCGCCAGCTCCACCGCCGTCGCATTGAGGTCCACCCCGTAGACCTGGTGCAGGGCGATAAAGGCCTTCACCTTCGCCAGCTCCCGGGGCCGCTCCTCAGGATCCACACGCCGGCCCAGCTCGCGCTCGCGCCGCGAGAGGTACTGCTCCGCCAGCTGGCGCACCGCCTCAATCGCGAAGGCCCCCGAACCCAGCGCCGGCTCACACACCGTCAGGTGCAGGATCTCCTCCGCGCTCGTCGTCCGCCCGTCCTGATCCAGCAGCTCGGCCAGCGCCTGCTGCACCGTGAAACGCGTCAGCACCTCCGGGGTGTAGAAGGAAGCCGAGCGCTGCCGGTCCCGGCCGGAGAGCCGGTAGACGAACTGGCCCTTCTCATAGGTGACGTTGCGGCGCTCGCCCGTCACCTCATCCTCCACCGTCACGAAGTCCTTCTCCTCCAGGCCCTTCATGACGTCCTCGGGCACCACCCACGAGCCCTTCGAGGCGTCCCCGCCCGGCGCCACCTCCCACAGGCGCTCGGTGGCGAAGGAACCCGAGTAGCTCATGAGCCCCTCGTAGACGGCGCCCAGCTGGTTGATGCCCAGCTCCACATAGGAGATGAAGCCGCGGCCGCTCTTGCTGTTCTCCTTAGTCAGCAGCAGGTGGCGCAGCACCCGCAGCAGCGCCCCGTTGCCCAGGCCCACCTCGTCAATGAGGGCGGTCGCCACCGGGCGGAAAAGGTCGGCGCGCATCGGCCGGAAGACCAGGCCATCGAAGCCGCCCTCCTGCGCGGCCGGCACCCGCTCGTTGTGGCCCTCATCGACCAGGTGGAACAGGCGGTCCAAGGACTCGTAGATGTGCGTGCCCGCCTGGGCCGACTCCTCATGCAGTTCCCTCAAGGCCAGCTCGCGCAGACGATCCAGGCCGTAGCCGGCGTCGTACTCGGTGGCGCCCACCGGCAGGACCCCCAGCTCGGGGCTCGCCTCCGCATACAGCAGGAAGATGATCCGGTAGATGTAGCGCAGCGACTGCAGGGCCAGGTCCTGCGCCCGCTCCTGGGGCAGCGGCTCCAGCCCCCGCGCGGCGCGACGGCGCACCACCTCATTCGCGATGATCTCAATCGAGGAGCGCACGCCCTCACGCAGGTCCTTCGAGACCCCCACCGTGTGGGCCGCCGAGTCCTCCAAGGTGGCCGCCCACCACGTCTCGCCCTCCGCCGTCGGCAGCAGCGAGCGAGCATCCAGGCAGGTCAGGGCCCGCTCCACCTCGCCGCCGCGCGCCGTCTCATAGCGCTCGACGACGAGCTGCACGTTGACCGCCAGCCAGCGGCCCTCCGGCCACCGCTCCCGCTCCGCCACCAGCGCCCACTGGCCCGCCAGGACCAGGGCGAAGGCCGGACCGTGCCCATCCGTCATGAGCGTCGACAGCGCCCGGGACGCCGACTCGATCGGCTCAGCCCCCTCCAGGACCGGGGCGTCGGGGTCCCCCAGGTCCACGGGCTGCCACTCCTCAGCGAGCGTGGGGGCGTCCTTGACCAGCAGGTCCTCCACCGTGGTCACCGGGCGGGCGCGCAGCAGCGCCAGCGGCGCCGGGCCCTCATCGCCCACCGGCCTCACCAGGGTCACCGGACCCCGCTCGGTCAGCCGGTACTCCGACGACGTGAAGCCCAGGATCCCGCGCAGGAGCGCATCGAGCTCGCCGGCCGCCTCCAGAGCCGCGCCGGTCAGGGAGCCTGCGTCGTCGGCGGGCAGGGCCGCCAGCAGCTCCTCCAGGCGGGAACGCTCAGAACGGAACCGGGAACGAGGCGTCGGCGTCGGAGCAGTGCCGGGATCGGCCGGCTTCTCCAGGGCCTCCCACTCCTTGCGACGCTCCAGCACGCGCGCCAGGAAGGACTCCTTGGTGGCGTCGGTCGTGAAGTAGTGCTCGCTGATCCAGTCCTCGCCGACGACCAGCGCATCCGACACCGCCATCAGAGATCCCCTTCCGTCCCGAAGTCCTGCGGCACCACCACCAGCAGTGGGCGCACCAGCGTGTGCGCGGGCAGGTGCTGTTTCCTGAGCTCGCGCTCCTGAGCCACCGTGATCCGCTGCTCGCGCAGGTGGCGGTTCTGGATGAGGCGACCGGCCTCGTCATCCCAGGCATTCGCGCGCTCCGCCCAGGCATCCACCCGAGCCTTCGCCTGTTCCTCCGCTGCGTCGAGGGTCAGTCTCATGTGGTCCTTAGCCGTATCCACCGCCGGAGGGATGAGCGCCTCCAGCAGGCTGGTCTGCGTCACCGGCCCGGAGTTCCGCAGCTCCCGGGAGATGCCCACCGCCTCGAACATGGCGGCGGGGGAGTCATACACCTGCCCGATCGCCTGCGCCTCGACCGGCCGGCCCGCATCCAGCTCCGACTGCGCGGCCGCCAGGTCCAGGTAGGGGAAGTCGGTACTGACACACACCATCGATACCGTCCGGCCCGCCTGGTTCGTCAGCGTCCCCAGCAGCAGGACGGTCGGTGAGTCGACGTCGCCGCGCACCGCGAACACTGAGGAGCGGCCGAGCTTGGCCAGCACCCGGTCGCCGGCCCAGTCCAGCACCGGGTGCAGCGGCCCCAGGTAGTGGGCCTCTGGCCAGGAGGAGTCCGAGGAGTCACTCAGGGCCTCCGTGAGAAGACGTGCGCCCTTGGTCTGCGTCGTCGCCAGCTTGAGGTGCTCCTGGACACGGCGCTCACGCAGGTAGGACTGCGGCAGCACCGACAGGCGATGGCGCAGCCCCGCCGGGGGCACCATCTCCACGATGTGCTGCGTACCGTGCTCGCGCCACGAGACGCCCCCGCCGCCGGTCTGGCGCTGCTCGGGCTCCTCGGGGCGCTCATAAAGCTCGGTGAGGGCCTGGCGCAGATAGTCCAGCTGGGTCTCGTACAGCGTCGACGTCGCCAGCGGGGCAGCGGGCTGGGTGGCCGGACCGGCCGGGTCGCCGGGAGCGCCCGGATCAGCAGGGGAGTCCCCGGCGCCGGTGGGTGCAACGGCGCCGTCGCCCTTGGCCTCGGCCGTGCCCGTCAGCTTCGCGAACAGGGCCGCCATCGGATCCAGGGTGAGGGTGTCGTCGGCGTCGGGGACGACGTCGTCAATGTCCTGCCCGGCCGCCAGCGCCTGGCGGATCGCCTCCTCCTCCTTCTCGCCCGAGTACAGGCCCATGAGGGAGGCGGCGTCGCCCAGGGCCCGGTGCGCCTGATCCTCCTTCTCCATCAGGCGCGTGAGCACGCGGACGTCGCCGGAGAAGCGCGGGTCCGACGGGCTCAGCAGCAGGGTCGTGATCTGCGGTGAGACGGACTGGCCGTAGCGGTCGATGCGGCCGTTGCGCTGCTCGATGCGGATGAGCGACCAGGGGATGTCGTAGTGGATGAGCTCATGGCACTGGGCGTGCAGGTTGACGCCCTCCGAGGCGACGTCGCCAGTCACCAGGACGCGCACCGGCGTGTGGGCCTGGCGGAACTGCTCGACGATCTCCTGCTGCTCCACGTCGGACAGGCTTCCGTGCATGACCCGCACCGCGTCGGCGGGCAGGCGCAGGTCCTCGCGCAGGTGCTCGGCCAGCCAGGTCAGCGTGGCGATGCGCTCGGCGAAGACGACGACGCGCTCGGGCGACCTGGGGCCGATCCCGATGCGGCGCAGCTCGGCCAGCAGCGCCTGGTACTTGCCCGAGGCCGTCGTGTTGGCCTCCACGGCCAGCTCGCGCAGGCGGGTCAGGGCCTGGGACTGCTCCGAGGGCTCCGGGGTGGAGCCGGCTGCTGCTGCCCGGCTGCGGCGTCGGGCCAGGCGCTCGTCGATCGTCTGGATGAGGGCCGCCGGCGAGGACAGGAAAGACTTGGCCAGGGTCCAGGCGAACAGGGAGTCCCCGCCGCGGCCGGTGGGCTTGCGGCCGCCCGGTGCCGAGGCGCCGTCGGTCCGGTGCAGCCAGGTGCGTGACAGCTCGCCGGCCACCGCGTCCTCAGCCGGGGAGGGCTCCACCAGCTTGTTGACCGGAGTCAGGCGCTCCTTCCAGCGGCCGCCCACGACGTCGCGCACCTCGTCGGAGTGACGGTGGCGGCGGATGACGAGGCGACGCACCGCCTCCTCGTCAGGCTCTCCGTTCGCTCGCACCGCCGTCGGCTCCAGTAGACGGATGAGCTCGGCGAAGGACTTCGGGTTGCCGTTGTGGGGCGTGGCCGAGGCCAGGATGAGGGCGTCGGTCTGGCGGGCCAGAATGTCCGCAAGCCGGTTGTTGAGTGTGCCCTTGTTGGTGACGTTGTGCGACTCGTCGATGACGACCGCGTCCCAGCGCTGCTTGCGCAGATGATTGAGGTAGCGGTCCGACTTCAGCGTGTCGATGGAGATGATCGCGCGGTGGAACACCGAGAACGGGTTGCGTGAGGCCGGCACCGAACGGCGCACCCGCTGGATGCCCACCGAGTCCAGGCGCACGAAGGGCAGGGCGAAGCGCGACCACATCTCGTGCTGCATCTGCTCGAGCACGTGACGGGGCGTGACGATGAGGATGCGGTCGCCCCGGCCGCGGCGCACGAGCTCGGCCAGGATCATGCCGATCTCCAGGGTCTTGCCCAGGCCCACGGTGTCAGCCAGGAGGATGCGCGGGCGCAGGTTCGCCGGGTCCAGGGCCTGGCGAACCGCCGTCAGCTGGTAGGCCAGCGGATCGGCGAGGACGTCACTGACCACGGCCAGGTCGGTCGAGGTCGCCGGGAGCGCCGTCTTGCGCAGCGTCGCCTCCAGCCACAGGCGCGAGAGCCGGTGACGAGTGGAGGTGTCCGCGATGACCCGGGTTCGGCGCGGATCCACCGGGACGATGTGGTCAAGACCAGCGGAGAACTGCGCCGTCGTGTCCCGAACCAGCTCGGACAGGCCCTGCACCGTCACCAGCATGCCGTCAGACGTGGTGGAGACCTGAGTGACCAGCCAGTCCTCATCGCGCACCCGGACCACAGAGCCCGGAGCGACATCAAGAGAGGGAGAGGGGAGGGAAGGGGCAGGATCCGTAGCCGCATCCTGGGGAGTCGTGGGCGCCGTTGTCACGGAAGTGATTTTAGGACGCTGGCGCAGGTGGTCGAGACCAATTCGGGGCAGTGACTGATCTGTGACCTGCGGGCCGGTGTGGGGCTACAGCGAGCAGAGCCGGCGGGCGTGTGTCCTCGGGAGGACGTCCCGGCATGTACAGGCCTGCCGCAGTGAGATGGACGTTCTGGTAGTCAACGACGACCGCCATTTTGAGGGCCACGAGTAGCCTCCTGCGAAGAAAGATAGACCCCGCCAGTCCCGGAGGACGGCGGGGAATTATGGAAATAGGGTAGGGGGTCTCGGGGTGCAGGGCCAGACAGCGTGGGAGTGGCTTGGGGCACATCTTGTTTGGTGGGAGGCGTCTTCTGCTGTCCTGCTCAGGCGTGACGGGGAGGTGCTCTCCCAACTGTCAGCGCGCGAGGACGCACCCTCGGTGTCGGGGACGTACTTTGTGATCGAGGACTGCGTTCTCCTCCAGGTCACTGAGGTTTGAACGCAGTCATCTGGAGGAGAAGTACGTCCCCGGCGGACATCGCAGTTCCCGATGCGGGCCGACTGGCTCCTGGCCTGGGGTTCGGTAGGTCTCCGTGGTCTCAGGGGAGGGTGTGTCGTTGCGACTGCATGACAGTTGCTTGCATCTGGCCATCCGGGATGGCGCGGGGTGGGTATTGGTCAACGTGGGGTCCGGTCATCATGGTGGGTCCAGATCGATGATCTCAGGTGAATATGTGTCACCTGGCCTCGCACGATTTCAGCAACCATCACGCAGTCGAAAACACTATCCTCGAGGAGTCGGGCGGTGCTGCTAATCCGTAAGGATGTGTTAGGTGTGAGGGTGAATCAAAGGGGGCGAAAGTGGATTCTTGGGGGTCGGTCCTTGCTACACGAAATGCGTTTGAGGTGTGAACTGACGGCATTGTTAGCGAAAATGTCGAGAATGATGGCGACAGGTGTGATGGTTTGCATGTCGGAGATGGGTTTCCTGTACGAGGGGAGACATTCTGAAAGATGATCACCTCCGGGGGAGTTCTTTGTAGCGGCGCTCGCATTCTGTGCATCGAGGTAGAGGGGTAGGGTCTGTTCGTGGAACGAAGAAGGTGTCGCACAGGGCGCGTACCGCCTTACCTTCAACGGATGCGTCGGCGATGTGGCGGCGGTGCGTCACGTGTGCGACGCAGCCTGGAACCGAATTGACAAGGCGTCCTTGTGATTTGGCCTCTTCAAGGATGGAGATTTGGTGAGAACAGTGACCTTCGGCCTCCATCGCGGAATAGATGTCGAAGGATTTGTCCCAATCTTGTTCTGGTGGGGCGATGCATGTCAGTAGACGATATTCCAGTCTGTGTGCCAATCTGGAATTGGGTTTGCTCTGTTCTATGAATGACAGGCAGATATCTTCGATTCCGTCCTCGGTGGTGATGCTGAGTTCCACTGTTGCCAGCGGTTCTCGGTTGGTGCTCTGTCCGTCGCTCTTTGAAGGGGTTAGTGGGTGTGGAATGGTGGCACGGGCAGTGCCGGCGTGTGATGCCTCCTGTAGGAGTTGACATACTTCGTCCTGAACGGAGAGTTCCCATTCGGATAGCAGTTGGGCGGCCGTCTCTCGTTTGAGAAGGTACCAATCTAGTTCCGTGGGAAGCAGGGCTTGTCGCCCCTCGGGTGTGCTGCACTGACGCTTCAGTGCCTCGTAGAAGTCGTCGCGATCTTCATGCCCACCCTTTGCGAGGCCTGCCGCGAGGGTTCAGTGGGTGCCGTCGTCCGCGGTCCATACGCCTGCTCGCCATTGGCTGGAGCGGATCTCGATGAGACGAAGGTCCTGCGAGCAGGAAATAGTCCTGTTTGAGACGGTATGGTCACCAAGTGCAGTCCTGCACTTGGTGAGAATGGGGTGATCGAGGTGGGAGAGGGGTTGCACGTCTTCCCAGCGCCCGTCCGAAATTGCTCGTGGTTGAAACGGATTAGTCCATCCGTCGTTCAGTTCATGAAGTAGTCGGACGGTAGGGCGGGTGGTGCGATCGTGTTGCACGGCAGCATTCTTACATATGGTGCCGACATCATTGGAGTCGGGCTCCGTTGGGTAGAAGTCTCAGAGTTCGTTGGCGAGTTCGTCGATGGCGCTGAGACGAATCGACTCTGCAGACGCAAAACGTTCGGCAAGCTCGCGGCGCTCGGTCTGACGACGATGCATGAATGCTGCGACGTCGCGGCCTGCGATCCGTCGGTCGCGACCTACTCGGTACGACGGGATCAAGCCTTCATCGAGGAGCTTGTACAGGTGGGTGCGACTCATGCCAAGCCGTGTTGCTACTTGATTGGGTGTGAAGTGGGTGTCTGCACCCATGAGTGTGATGGGGTTGTCTCCTTCTAGGAAGGCGGTCAGGGCAAGAAGGAGGTCTTGTAGCTCGCCCTCGTCGAGGGTGTGGGCGAAATCTCTGAGGGCGGCGCGCTCGTGCTCATTCACGGACAACGGTGCGACGTCGATCAGGTCTGTCATGGGGGTCCTTTGCGCTGATCGGCAGATGTCATAGATGACACTACACGCCTAGGTGTCACAGATGTCAACTGGGACCTACGGCGCGAGGGCGGTGATGAGGGGGCTGGCCTCGCCGCTCCAGGAGATGGCGAGCTGGTCCCGGGCGCGGGTCGCGGCCACGTACAGCAAGGAACGCTCCCGCAGGAGGGCATCGTCTCGGTCCGCATCGGAGTACTGCTGGTCCCGCAGCGGCCGAGGGATCGCGTTCTTCGAGACGTCGAAGAGCAGGACCTTGCGGAACTCCAGGCCCTTGGCGCGGTGCATCGTCATGACCACGGGCATGCCCCGACCGGCCGCCTCCCGGTCCACGGCGCGCACCTCTATCCCGTGCTGCGCCAGACCATTGACGACGGCGTCGCGCTGGTAGCGGTCACGCACGAGGATAGCGATGCTCTCCGGGGCGCTGTCCTCACTGTCTCGGTCCTGCTCCAGCCACACCGTCAGCAGCTCAGCGGCCTTGCTCAGCTCGTCGGCGCGGTCGGTGGCGTGCAGCAGCAGTGGCTCGGGCCCGGAGCGCGGTGAGACGTAGTGGTGCTCCTCGGCCTGTCCCTCCATGTCCTCATAGGTGCCGGGATCGAGGATCCCGAAGGCGACATCGAGGTTCTGACGGGTGGTGCGGTAGTTGCGCGTCAGCCGCCGCGACCTCCCGCGCACCTGGATCCCGTAGTGGCTCAGCGTGATCTTCTTGCCGTAGATCCGCTGGTGGGAGTCCTCAGCCAGGAACAGGTCATCCGGGCCGGGCTCCACCAGCGCCCGCAGCAGCTGCAGATGGGCGGGGGTGAGGTCCTGGGCCTCGTCGACGAGCACGTGCCGGAAGGGGCGGGGCGTGCCGAGAGCTGCCTCATGGTCGAGCCAGGCGGCGGCCAGAGCGAGCTGTTCGTCAAAGGAGGTCACGCCCAGGTCGGCGCTGCGGTCCCGGTAGCGCTCCATCGCCTTCCACACGGCGGCCCGCTTGGACCGGTCCAGGGCCACGCCCCGCCCGGGGCGGCGCACGCGCAGGTACTGCTTGAGAGTCGTCACGCGCTGGGGCAGCACGATCAGCTCGTACTCGGACTCCAGGAAGTCGGCGGAGCGCAGCCCCTCGGGCAGCTCATCGCCCATGAGGGTGAGGACCTCCTGCCACACATTCTCTCTGGGGTAGGTGAGTACTCGCCCGCGCGGCTGGCCGATGACCTCCTGGGCGATGGGGGAGATCTTGGCCCCGGCCTGCTGGAGGATCATGCGCGCCACCCGGTCCAGGCCGCTGACCATGACTCCGGGCTCGCTCAGCTTCTCGGTGAAGGGCAGCCGTGGCTCAAGCTGGGCAACCTGGCGGCGCAGGTCGTCGGCGAGGTTGCGCGTGTAGGTCGTCAGCAGGATCCGCGGCTCCTGCCCGTCAGCCTTGTCCCGCTTGGCCAGCGCGACGGCGCGGTGCACAGCAATGACGGTCTTCCCGGTTCCGGCACCGCCCGAGACACGCATGGGCCCGTTCGCGCGCCGCTCCACGAGGGCCCGCTGCTGGGGGTGCAGGAAGAGCTGCCACTCGGCGAAGCTGAGCCCCTCGATGGCGCGGCGCAGGTCCTCGTCACTTTCCAACCAGGTGAAGGTCGAGCGCGCCGCGCGAGTGCGCAGACCAGCGATGAGGTCGGCGTCGGTGGGCTCTGCGGACACGTCACGCGAGGGCCGCAGCCCGAAGTCCTCACGGATCTCCTCGATCGTCGCCCCCGTGGCCAGGTTGAGCAGCGCCTCGCCCTGCCAGGCGACCCGGGCGGTGGAAGCCAGGTCGAGGAGCTGGGACTCGCGCTGCGCCGCCAGTGCTGCTGCGCCGAGTCGGACGTCAATGCCGAGTTCGTCGTGCAGCATCTCCACGGTGAGTCCGTCGGGCCACACCGGTGCCTGGTCCCGGCTGGGAACGACGACGGCGCCCGGCACACTGGCGGCCCCGACCGCCGTTCCGGCAACCGCTCCGCCTTCGCCCCGCTGGCCCCCCGCTGCGACCGGCTCGGTGCCAGCTGCCTGGGTGGGCGCGGAACCGGCGTCGGCTCCTCTGGCTTCCTCGTTGCGACGGCGCGCCTCGGCGTTGGCGGCCTGGATGCGGGCCGTCTCGCGGGCGAGCTCGTCGGCCTCGCGCTGGGCGGCGGCGAGCTCGGCCTGGGCTGTGCGCCGCGCCTCCTCGACGGCACGGGGATCCAGGCCGATGAGGTCCCCGACGTTGACGACCTCGGTGATGCCGTTGCGGGGGTTGACGTGGACGGTGACGGATTCGGCGATCTTGATGGCCTCGTCATGTGGCCAGATGCCGTGGATGACGTAGACGACCTCACCGTCGGCGGCGAGCTCGAACAGGACGGCCCGGTAGAAGTCGGTGACGCGCGCGGTGCGCACGCGCCGGTCCCGCGATCCACGAATGGGCTCCAGGTGCAGCCCCGAGCTCGTGGTCATGGTGGACAGCTTGCTGATGAACGGCCCGATCTTCGCCCTGAGGGAGGGGTCCTTGGCGGTGGCGTCCTTCGTCTTGCTGCTGGGCAACAGGATCGTGGCCATGTCAGTGTCCTTCCAGGAGCTCGGGGATGAGCGCGCAGATATCGGTGGCGGTGCGGGCCGGATCGTCGCCGACGACGATGACGCGCCAGCCGGCCGCCGTCAGGGCCTCCTCGTCGCCGTCCTGCGGCTCGGCGAGGACAGCAACCTTGGGCGCGGCCCAGGACAGGTCCGTCATGATGCCGCCGACCTCGACGCCGTCGCCCTCGTGGGGGAGGCCGGCCGCGGCCAGGTGGGGCAGAAGGGTGAGGATCGGCTCGGGGGTGAGGTCCTGGTCGACGTCGTCCCAGCCGAGATCGCTCAAGGTGGCCGGGCTGCCGGCGACGTCGGCCACAGCGACCTCGGCCTGGGTGCGGGCGCGCAGCTCGGCCAGGGCCCGGCTGGTCGTGGTGATGTCCACGGGCACCTGAGCCAGGGCGAGCACGTTGCTGAGCCGCAGCCAGGCCAGCCAGGCCTCCGAGTGCTCGGGACTCCCTAAAGCCTCATCGGAGTCGTCAAGCACGAGGGCCATCCCCGTGGTGGAGGAGCCGGTGAGCTGGACTGCCAGGGCAAGGTGGGGGATGGCGAAGACCGAACCGGAGTGCGTCGACGCCGTGGGAGCGCCTGTGGCATCAGCAGCACCAGCCGGCTCGGGCAGCTCGGCCTCAGGCCGCAGCACGCGCAACGCTTCCCACAACGGGTCCGCCCCGGTGCCCTGGGTGGAGGAGTACCGCAGGGACGCGTTTTGTCCCAGGGGCAGGTGGCTGGCGGCGCCGACGATGAGCGGTCCCCAGGCGGAGTCGGCCAGAGCCGCCAGGGCGGCGGTGGTCGGACTGGCCTCGGGGTCCTCGTTGTCATCGCTGAGCATCGTCTCCAGCAGCGCCATTGGCCCGCCGCGCCAGGCGTCGATGGCCGGGTCGGTGACGCCGCCGGCACGCGCGGCCCCCAGGGAGCCGTTCTTGAGCTGGGCGACGGTGGCCTCATTCAGCCAGGCCGGGTTCCACGGCCCGTCCAGGTCCTCGACGCTTACGGAGATGACCCGGTAGCCGGCGGCGCGCAGACGGGCACGCTTGTCGGCGTCGTCGGAGAGGCGGTTGTGCGCGCGACTGGCGTGGTAGCTGCGGCCGTCGGTGAAGATGGCGATGGGACTGCGGCCGCCGGGGCGCAGGCAGGTGAAGTCGGGGCGGGTGCCGCGGGCGTCGAGCTGGGGGCGGATCCGCCAGCGGCCCCCGTCGATCTCCAACGCGGGTGCGCCCGAGGGGTCGCTGGTGGTGCGCACGGCCATCTGCTTGCTCAGGAGCTCGGCGAGTGCGGCGCGGAAGCGCACCTCCAGGGGGCTCTCCCCGGTGCCGGCGCGCACGGCCTCGTCGGTGACCGTCCACTGGGGGACCTCCGGGTCGAGCTCGGCGAACACGCCCTCGGTGTCCAGGGTGCCGGTGTCCTCCCGTCCCAAGAGCTGGCCGATGGCGTGCAGGGCCGCGGCGCGGGTGACTTCGGCGGAGACGGCGTGGGGCCGCAGGCAGTCCGGGCACATGTCCTTGCCCTCGGCGCGGCACGGGCAGCTCTCCAGGTGCTGGCCGGTGCGGATGAGGAGGTTCCAGAGCCGGCTGGAGTCGTCATGGTCGGTGAGGTAACCGGTGCCCCCGGGCACGGTGTCGTGCAGCAGGAGGGCGGGGCGGGTCTCGCCGGGGGCGCCGCCGGCCACGGGGTGGGGGACGGAGGCGATGCCCAGGTGGTCGGGGGAGCCGCCGGTGGTGATCTCCAGTCCCAGGAGGATCGCGGAGGCCAGCGAGTCCACCCCCACCCGGTCGGTGGCGAAACCCAGCGGCAGGACGAAGGCGAGTGCCTCAGTGCTCAGCTCGCGCATGAGGTCGACGGCGATCACGTGCTCGGCGGAGTCGCTGCGGTAGCGGCACCAGGGCCGGTGCTCACGGGCGGAGGAGGCCCGCGTGTCCGTGTCGAGCTTGCCGCAGGCCTCGCACAGGCGGAAGTCCCGCGAGGAGAGGGCGTTGCCGGAGACCCGGTCGATGCTCTGGCCGGCCAGGGGCCGCCCGGTGTTGAGCCAGCGCAGGTTCATGCTGCGGTAGCGGGTCACTCCGAACCCGGAGGCCTCCACGTTCCACTGGCGCACCGCGCGGGTGGGGTCGAAGTCGGCCAGGGGCAGGACCTCGAAGTGGGTGCGGAGCCGCTCGTCGCTGGAGTCCCCGATGCGGGCGTCGTCCTGGGAGATGTCGGCGAAGACCCGGCTCAGGCGCAGGACCCGCCGGGCGCGTCCGACCTCGGCAATGTCGGTGTCACGGCACCTGGGGCACTCCGTGGGCGCGGCGGGCCGGGTCTCCTGCGGCTCGCGCACGTCGATGTAGCCGCAGGCCTTGCAGCAGAACCACCACTGGGCCTGGTTGCTCAGGTCGGAGGCGTCAATGCCCTCGATCTCCATCTCCAGGCCGCGGGTGTAGAAGGTGGCGCCGGGGGCGAACTCGTGCAGGGCGTGGACGGAGGCCCTGTCGACGTCGCAGGGCTCGGAGTGGAACTCGTCGCTGTCCGGGTCGCGCCAGGAGACGCGGGCGGACAGGCGCACCGAGTCGTCGATGAGGGTGTAGTTGGGCAGGATGCCGTGGCGCTCCAGGGCCGAGACCCAGTGCTCACGATCCAGGTCGAAGATCCGGGACTCGGCCGCCTTCCGGGCTCCTTCGGCGGAGCGATGGGCTCGCGTATCCTCCTCGGTGGCGTTGGGGCGCTCGGCGGCGACCTTGAGCTCGGGCAGGGCCTCGCGGATCTGGCGTTCCTGGCGGTGGAGCTGCTCGGACTCGGCGCGGTGCTCGGCCGCGGCGCGCTGGAGCATCTCGCGGGGCCCAGCGCCGGCGTCCTGGGTCACCCAGGCGCTCAGGCGGTCGAGCGCCGGCGTGCGCTCCTGGAAGGCGTCGGTGAAGGCCTGCACCAGCAGGGCGCCGTCGCGCTCGATCCGCTCGCACAGTGTGGTGATGAGCGAGCCCTCGCCGGTGGCACCCAGGGCGGTCTTCGCGGTGCCGCCGCCGTGGCCGCCGGAGGGGATGGCCGGGTGGTTCTCGCGGGTGAGGGTGTCGATGACGGAGGCCAGGAACTGGCGGCGCAGGATCTCCTCGGCCCCCAGGTAGGTCGACGGCGGTGCGACGGAGCCGTTGAGGAGCCGATCCGGGGCGTCGAGGATCGGGAGCTGGCTGCGCCTGCCGGGCACGTAGGCCAGGGCGAGCGCCGAGCCGCTGCGGCGGCCCGCGCGGCCCACCCGCTGCACATAGGAGGCGACGGTGGCCGGCAGGGAACCGAGCATGACGGTGGACAGGTCCCCGATATCGATACCCATCTCCAGGGTGGGGGTGGCCACGAGGACGTTGGGGTCCCCGGGCACCTGCGTGGGGCGCTTGAACCCGGTCTCGACGTCGGCGCGCTCCTTGGCGTCGAGCAGGGAGGTGTGCTCGTGGGAGTCGACCCGGCGCACATGGGCCCCGGCGTACATGCTGCGGTAGAAGCTCTCGGCCGGGTGCGGCTGGGCCCTCAGGTGGCCGGGGCAGGCGGCGGCCAGGCAGGGGGCGCCGTCGAGCTGGTCGACGGTGGCGGTGGCGGCGGGCAGCTGGGTGCGGCAGGTGTCGCACACCAGGAGCAGGGCCTCGCGCGTGGTCTCGCGCAGCGGGGAGACGACGACGCGGCCGGCCGGCAGCCCGTAGACGGTGCCTCCGGAGTCGGTGGTGGTGACGCTGAGGATCCCGGCCTCGGCCAGGTGGGCCAGGAGCGCGCAGGCCAGGCGGGAGGCGTGGGTGGGCACGACCCCCAGGCACTTGCGGGCCCAGGTGGCGTACCAGGACTTCGAGGAGCCCACCGGCGTGAAGGCCGACTTGCGGGTGTCGAGGCCGCCGCCGACCTGGGGGAAGGCCGGGGCAGCGCGCCCGGTGGGGAAGGCCGGCTGGCCCTGATCGCGGTCGCGTTTGTACCAGATCCACAGGCGCTTGCCGTCGTCGCGCTTGTAGCGCGAGAGCCACTCGTGGTCGATGGCGCCCTCGCGGCGCATGTGCTCCAGGGTGCCGCGCGCCCAGGCGAGCAGGGCTGCGTCGCTGGTGTCCTTGAAGCCGTCGAGGACGCCCTGCTGGTCGGTCCCGAGGGCCTGACGGGCCAGGGCCACCAGGGCGTTGGCGCGCCCGGCGCTGACGTGGACGGTGACCGAGCCGGTGGCCTCCAGGGTGCGCCCGTAGGTGGACTGGAGGCCCACCTCCAGGGCGATGTCGAACAGGAGCCGACGGCGCACGTGCGGCTTGGCCCGGCTGCGCTTGGAGGCGGGGGCCTTCGGGTCCCAGTAGGGCTTGAAGCGCTGGTGCTCGGACAGGGCCGCGGGGACCAGCCGGTAGCGGTCGAAGGCGCTGGCCTGGGCGTCGTCGAGGGCGGCCTCGGCCCACTCCTCGATGGGCATCTCTGCTCGCAGCGCCCCGCGCAGGGCCGAGCGCAGGCTCATCGTGTGGGAGCGCTGGTTGACGTAGCCGGCGCGGTGGGCGGCGTCCTGCACGGAGTCGGTGAAGATGAGGGCGCGTTTCTCGGTGTTGTCGAGGGCGTCGTCGCCGAACAGGGTGGTCAGGGACACCGACAGGAGGGTGGCGACGGCCGAGCCGAGGAAGCGGATGGAGTCCTTGGCGCCGCAGGAGGGGCAGACGTCGTTGGTGGAGTCCTCGGTGATGCTGCGCTCGTCCCCGGTGAGCATGAGGACCGGCAGGACGAGGCCCTCCTTGGCTTCGGTGCTCTCCTGGTCCGGGCGGCGGGTGAGGATCTCGCGGCTGTTGATGGAGTACCAGCGCAGCCCGGGGTGGCGGGCCTCCAGGTTGATCTCGCCGGCCTCGGCGCGGGTGCGGTAGTCGGCGTCCTCCCCGGGGGCGTGCAGGAGGGCCCGGAAGCGGGGGTCGCCGGTCTTGCGGTCGCGGCGCACGTGGGTCTGGTCGTCCTTCTCCTTCTGGCCGGTGGGGGCCAGGACGATGCCCCAGCCGGAGCGCCCGCAGGAGCGGCAGTACAGGGCGGGGCGCGCGGGCTCCTCAACCTGTGTCTGCTCGGAGGCGGCGTCGGCCCAGCGGAAGGAGGGCAGGGAGCTCAGGGCCCGGTCGACGCGGGTGACCTCCCGGATCCACAGGGTGACCTCCACGTTGACGGCGCTGCGGTCGGGTTTGCCGTCGAGTCCGGCGCGCACGACGGACAGGGCCGCCAGGATCGCGGAGAGGGCCCGCCGGGCCAGACCCGACTCGGGGACGGGGCCCAGGAGGCCCCGGGCGAGGTCGGCCAGCGACGTGGAGCGCTCGGCGGCGCGCACCAGGTCCAGGACGTCGGGGTGGGCCTGGAGGGCGGAGGCGAGGCCGGCGGCGTCGAGGGTGTCCTCCACCTCCTCGGGCAGGTCGTAGAGGTGGGCGACGACGCCGCGGAGCAGCTCCTCGGGATCGGGGGAGCCGGCCTCGGCGAGGCGGGCCAGGGCCAGCAGGTTCTCACCGGGCAGGGAACGCAGGCGCAGGGCGCGGCCGGCCAGGCCCTTGGACTCGGCCACCTGGCGATGCGTGGCGGCCCACTGGTCGAGGTCGGCGCGGGTCTCGGTGACGACGGCGCTCGTGGGCAGGTCGGTTCCGAAGACGTCGCGGGCGAAGGCGAGCATCTGGGAGGGGTCTGCGCCGTCGCCGAGGGTGGCGGAGGTGGCCACGGGGCACACGGGGCCGAGCGGGGCGGAGGCGAAGGCCTCCTGGCGGGGGTGTTCGGCGGGCAGGTGGGCGCGCAGGGTCAGGCCCAGGCGCCGCAGCAGCATGGCGACGTCGGTGCCCTGGGCGCCGTCGTAGGTGTGGAACTCGTCAAGGACCAGGTAGGTGAGCGACCCGGCTGAGGCCCGCCACAGCTCGCGGTCCTCGGGGCGCAGGAGGAGCTGGTCGAGCATCTTGTAGTTGGTGAGCAGGATGTCCGGCGGGTTGTCGCGGATGACGTAGCGGTCGGTGATGAGGGAGTCGGCGGTGACGTGCTTGCGGGGGCTGGCGGAGGAGTCCCCGGTGTAGATGGCGGCGCGCACGTCGGCCAGGGCGGGGTCCTTAGCGATGAGGCTGGCGAGGCGGCTGGCCTGGTCGGAGGCCAGGGCGTTCATGGGGTAGAGGATGAGGGCCTTGATGCCGGTGACGCCCTGGGCGCGGGCGCGCAGGACGTGGTCGAGGACGGGGTGGAGGAAGGACTCGGTCTTACCTGAGCCGGTGCCGGTGGTGACGATGGTCGGCTCGGGGCGGTGGCCGCCCTTGGTGGTCAGGCGCCGGTAGGAGTCCTCCTGGTGCTGGTAGGGGGTCAGGCCCGGGTCCCAGTCGAGGGGGCGGTCGGTGGGGTGGGCCGGGTCGGTTGTGCCGGGGCGGGCGCTCGCGGCCAGGTAGGGCAGGCGCAGGCGGACGAAGGGGCCGACGAAGACTCCCTGCTTCTCGTCCTCCAGGAAGTCGGTGAGCACGCGCCGTGGCTCGGCGTCGGTGAGGGCGAAGGTCGTCGAGAGGTAGTCGACGATGGACCGACGGATGCGTTCGGCCTGAAGGCTAGGGAGGAGGAGCGTCATAGCTGGAGCGTGGTGGTGATGGGCGGTGGGGTGGATGGCGGCGAGTGGTGTACGGGAGTGGTGTCTGCCGGGGCCGGCGCCACCTCGTGCGGATCGTCGTTGTTCCGGGAGTGATCCCGCAGGTCAGAGGCTACCGCAGCGAGGGGGAGGCAGAGGTGGAGGCCCGAGTCGCTTCTTGGTGACGAGGCCGCCGACGCCGGCTGTGCTGAGATCGCCGAGCATGGCACCATCTCCTGGGACAAGGTCAAGGCAGGCCTCGGGAGAGGGCGCGGTCGGTTCGACGTGAGGTTACGAGCCACGTTTGCGGAGATCCTTGGTGAGTCTCGTCGCGCTGTGGACAGGGCTGAGCGGGGCCGGCCATAATGGTGGGGAGCCACCCGGGTGCCATCCGGGCGACTCCCCTAGCAAGGGGATGGCCTAGCCGATCCACTTGCTGAGGGCATCCACAAGGACACCGACGGCCCGGACAAGGCGAGCGATCGAGTTCAGTATGTCGCTCACCTTCCGGGCCGTTACCTTGCCCTTGCGGACGTGTGCGCGTCGGCCTTTCGGCTTGGGCACGGCCCTCACCTCCTTCCCAAGCCCTCCCTCCCCGGCAAGGACACATGGATGTTCCGGGAGGAGGTGTCGGAGGGAGGCACGTCCCATGATGTCAGCCTGCACTGACATTCTGAACTCACCCCTGGCTACTATGAGTGCTATGGAGACCGCGGAAGCCCTCGCCCAGGTCCTGGCTATCACGCGTATCAAGAAGCGCGGCCTGTCTCAGCCTGATCGCGTTCAGGTTCTCCTGGACAGCGCCGACCCCCGCGAAGCCCTTGCCGACATTGCTGGTCCTTCCCTGCTCGATGACCCGGCGTTGAGCCAAGCCCGCGAGGACGTCGACAACTGGCTCTCTCAGGGCATGGGACTCGTCTCTGTACTGGCTGACCAGTACCCCGCACGTCTGCGTGATGTTCGCGAGGCGCCGGCTCTTCTCTACTACCAGGGTGACCTGACCCCGGCAGACCAGGGAGTGTGCATTGTCGGCTCACGCGATGCTGACGACGATGCTCTCCGTGTTGCCGACTACGTCGCCAGAGCGGTAGTCGAGGCAGGTCTGACTGTCGTATCGGGTTTGGCCGCTGGCATTGACACTGCCGCCCACACCGCTGCTCTGGATGCCGGAGGACGCACTGTCGTCGTCATGGGCACGGGGCTTGAGCGCACCTACCCGGCGACAAACAAGAACCTGCGTGAGCGCATCGTTGCCAACCGTGGGCTGGTTATGACTCAGTTCGAACCGAATGCTCCAGTGAAGCCTGCAAACTTTCCGATGCGTAACGCCGTCATGAGCGGCTACGGCATCACCACCTTCGTTGTTACAGCCTCCGAGCACTCAGGCACTCGCTCCCAGACGAAGAACGCAGTCAAACACGGACGCGGAATTGTTCTCGCTCGCCGCGTAGCCGAGACCACCTCCTGGGGACGGGATATTGCTCGCAACGGCCAGGCGCGCGTTGCTGACTCCACGAGCGACGTCTTGGACCAGGTACGCGCCCTCCAGGCTGAGCGTGCTCAAGCGGAGGAATTACTGCGTGAGCTCGTCGCATGACCGTGATCCTGCCTAGCTACTTTCGGGCGACCGCCGTCCCCGATCAGCTGCGCGGAAAGCAGTGCCAACTGTGTCGAACTCCGATCGATGAGACTTACGACTTCTGCTTCCGGTGTAACAGTCAGCCATTCGCCCGTCCAGATGCGGCGGGGTTCGTGACGTACGCCGTCAAGGGTGGACAGTCCGGTGCTGAGATGTATCGCTACAAGAACCATCGGCCCTCTCCTCAGGCTCTCAAGAACGTCCTGCTGCTTCTGCAGTACGGATCACACCATCTCCCTTGTGCAGGACGACTGATGGGAACACCCAGCGAAGCCGTCGCAGTTGTCCCCAGCCGCAGCCATTACCAGCCTGATACGTTGAGCAAGCTTCAGCAACTCTGCCATCGCGTACTCTTGGAATGCATGCCTTTGGTGAGTCTGCGTCCAGCGCCAGGGTCGACATCCGACCGCCGAATACATGGCAGCGCATTCGAGGTCGTTGACTGCCCATATGCATCGCACGTTACGATCATTGACGACACCTGGGTGAGTGGCGGAACCACGCTGTCGGCGGTTGCAGCGCTGCGAGACTCTGGAGTTCAGAAGGTCTCCGTGCTGGCGCTCGCTCGCTGGCTCGACCCTGGGTACGGTCTCACGCGAGACTTTCTCGCTACAGGAAGACAGCACCTCGCCGAGTGGCCTGGCCCGCAACATGTATGTCCCTTCACGCTCGATGGGATCTGTCCATAGACGTGTCCTCATCAATCGCGCGAGGCTCTGCGTCACCCATGAACCTTCTTCCTCACCTGCCACGGTCGCCGCATGGTGACGGCTACATCGTTGGTCTCTCTCGGGCCGGTCGTCCTGTCTAGGCCGGCGTCAATGATGAAAATTTCGTATTTCATGTTATGTCAACGCGCGAGAAGTTCTTGAGGAGGAAGGGAGTATGAAGACCACCGAAGAGATGCTTGACGAGATCGAGAACGCTAATAGCGGGGATGGTCCGGATCCCGTGGCTACGGTTGACGATCCTAGTCTCGCAAGAATTGCGCTAGCGCAGATGCGCCTCCGTGCCGCCGAGCGTGCGCTCGATGAGGCTGTAATGGACGCACGTGATGCCGGTCTGTCATAGCGAGTGATCGGGGATGGCTCGATAGGGGGTGAACAAGCGCCTCCAGGTCGCCTCCTCAAGTTCCGGCACAACGACGGCGTATAGGTATGTTGTTTTGGCTGTGTGATCGGCTCTCACATCAGGCTACCTGAGATAGCGCCGGTCAATTCCAATGCAACCTGACCTGTCGAAGTCGCGTGTACCTTATCTCCTGTGGTTTACGAAGCACCCTGTGTCCACGTAGTGGAGATAGGTGAAACCGCAAGAGAATCCGAGAGATCCGTCGTCCGCAATCAGCCGCTGACGCAATTGCATTGCTCATGTCTGCTACGGAATTGATGACATTCTGGAAGTTCTCACCTCTTGTTGTGGTAATTGCGAGTACTTTCTGAATTGCATTTAAATGATTTTGTAGGTTTGAATGTGGTGGGCGTTCGTTTAAACTAAGAAATCTCGTCAATGAGTGAGGCGTCATAGTCGGGGGCTGTCTTCGGTGTTCTCCAGTTGCACCATTCAAGGTATCGTAGTGTTATATTGTTCGCTGGATTCCGTCGCAGAAGTCTGGCCACTTGACTGCGAGGAGCCCCTGCAGCTAAGAGAGAAAAAGCGAGAATCCTGTCTCTCTGCGGTCCGGGATTCTCGTCAATTATCGAGTGTACCCGCACTTTAAATGCTTTAGGGTCGAGTCGTGATAGCCTGTCTGCCGCGACAGTGAGACAATGTATGGATGTTCCTTGACTAAGCCAGCCCCAAAGTATTTCTCTAAGGTCGTCTTGAACTTCAGTGGAAGGTACTGAAATTGCGTACTGGGCGCGCACCCACGGAAGAGATACTAGCGGCGACAAAATTGATCTTGTGGCCCACGCTGAAAGATCTATTGGAATTAACTGCTGATTCCTTCCGGCTAGAAGAAAGCGGCCAATCCGGTCTGCGGCGTGGGGCATTCTAGGAGCCTGGTCTGCCCACTCGTCGAGGCGATCGTAGATTCCGTGATGTTCCAGGCTTTTTAACACTCGGCCGATCGTGGGGCGACTGTAGCTGGAAGGAGCTCGCAGTATCTCTTCCTCCAGGCCAACTAGGGGGGAATAGTCGTAGAACAGCACCGGACGCTCATCGTAGCCCTCGTCAATCAGGGCTGATTCCACCTCGATGAGCTTGTGCTCCTCTTCTTCCAATTCTTGCACTAGTTGATTTGAGGTGACAATATTTGTTTTCGAGGTATTAATTTCGAGGCCAAATCGGCGAGCTTCGTTCTGTATTATGGTTAGAAGATCGTGTAACTCTTCGTAGTTTCCCTCGAAACTAATGTCGTCCATCCAACGGCGAGCGCTGATGATTTGGCCAGTTGATAACCGTTCTGCAATGCGAAGGTCAATATAGTAGAAAGCAAGTTGTGCAAGAATGGAGGCCGCATTGCTCCGTTGTGGTAGACCTCGACGCCCTGGTGTTATGGCGTGTTGCTCCAAGACGCTAGCGATAATGTTGGCAGCGGTCGTCTTTCCTACAGTTTTATATACGAAATCTGAAATTTCTTCATGGTCGATTGAGGCAAAGCATGAGGTGATATCGGTCTGGGCTGAGTACTCTGATTGCTGAATGTCTTTTTTTGTTTTAATGTATTCTGTCCATTCATTCGATGATTGTCCGGCAAACTCGCCGCTCCTCATGCGCCATCCATATACCCAGTCTTCGAGGGATTCGTGGAGGCTAGGGGCGACTTGCAGTGCTGCTGCTGCGAAAACTAAGGATGACTGAAGGTCTTGTGTAACGGCTGGTCGTGTTGCAAAAAAACTCTTAGGGAAGTCGAAGGGAAGGAAAGATGGGGGGACGGTGAAACTTATCCCGCTAGGTGTCTTCCCGACCCCAAGTGTCGGCGCGTCGAGGGTTTCGGTGAAGTTAGTGTCTAGCTCAGGGAAGTTCCAAGGATCCCGGTACCAGGCTCCATATTGTTCTGATTTTAGGAGGTGCGTTGCTGCAACAATGTCTAGTCCGAAGATGTTGTTGGTGTTGTTTTTGCGGGTTCGTTTGCTCATGAGTTCTACTGAAATGATAGTTAACTGCGTGACGTTAGGACGGTGTGGATGCGGCGGAAGTCGGATTC
>ERZ772906.481-NODE-481-length-23600-cov-13.093820_pt1 | contig 23600 bp, 21 predicted proteins | sample MGYA00511338_ERZ772906 | MGnify/ENA primary metagenome ERZ772906 (study PRJEB29015, sample SAMEA2738076) | human oral metagenome | biome: human oral; feature: human-associated habitat; material: saliva | place: China | collected 2212 ... | reverse complement strand
TGTTACGAGCAGTCTTCTTCTCGATAGTTCTGATTCTCTTCTTTGCGGATTTAATATTTGCCATTTAATTTACCCCACTTTTCTGTTAAATAGTTATAATTCGCCTAGCCATTATATCTCAACAGCTTTGAAATTTCAAGACGTGTGTGAGGTTTATTAATGAGTACACGAACCATTACTCTAGGGCAGCCAGCTCCTTTCGTAGATACTTTGCAATAAGCTTATGACCCGCAGCGTTAGGGTGCATACCGTCAGTACATATATAGTCGCCATAGTCACCGAGCTCAAGAAATGGCTTTCTGATGTCGAAGACCTGAATACCATACTCATCAGCTAATTCGAGAATCATCTCGTTATATGAGCTATGCCAATTCTCTATGAAAATAGTGCTTCCACCCATATATTTCATAATGTTGCCCTTGTTGAGATCTCGCGATACCCAATCGAAGAATCTATTCCTCTCTAGTGGAGGCAAAGTGAGAAGGATAGGGCGACTACCTGCATACATCGTCTTTTCGATTATATTCTCATAGCTTTCTTTGAATTCGGATAGCGGAGTTTGAGCTAGGTGCTCAGAGTTTGGAGTAACTGATATCTGTTTCCAGTTAAAGTTACAGTCGTTCCCTCCAAATTCAATAAGTGTGTATTTATGTGACTTAATACTCGAGTAACGCTCTTCGAATATCCTTAAACCCTTTGTAATTGTCGCTCCGAATGAAGCAAAGTTCTTAATATTAGTGCCGAACTCCCTCTGCAGAAGAGAGATGAAATTATCACTAAGCACAGCATACCTCTGTAGTAAATCATCAAAAACTATTCCCTTAGAGATAGAATCTCCCAGTACACATATATCTGTCATAAAGGTCACCTCCATATGATTTTATCGATAGTAGCAATTTATATCAGTGAGAAAACGCCAATCGATATAATTAACGTTATGCTTTAATATAATATCTAATATTATATTAAACAATTATAAAAATTGCAATATATCGATATGAAGATTTTCTAAATGAAAGCTGTTATTTGCGAACATGATTAAGTATAATAGAATGTATAAATTTGAGAGAGGTATTTACATGTCAGAACGAATTAAAGAGCTCGTCTCAAGACTTGAGAATTCCAGACCTGAGAGTTGGGATAAGATTCCAGATATAGATCTATATATGGACCAAGTCATTGGGTATATGAAGAGACAGCATATAGGGCTTGAGTGTGAAGGAGAAGAAACTCTGACACCAGCCATGATTAACAACTACATGAAGAGTTCTCTTCTTCCGAGAGCACATGGCAAGAAGTACGACCGTGAGCATATAGGGTATCTAACAGCCATTTGCTTGTTCAAGCAGGTTATGAGTGTTAAGGAAGCAGGTCTCTTGCTCGGGTCGGAAATGGAGCATATGGATGTTGAACATTTCTACGAGGAATACTGCAAGACTGTAGATAGTGAATATTTGCAGGTGGCTGACAAGATTAGGGACTGCAAGGATAGAGAGACTGCGACGAAGCTTGCCCTTGAGCTAGCTGTGACAGGATATGCGAATATGCTCGCATGCAAAGAACTCATTGCTTTTATTGCGGATACGGATGAAGATAAATAGGCATTAATATAAATATAGACAAGGACGAATATGGATTACTTAAAGAAGATTAGAAATTTTAGTATCATTGCTCACATCGACCACGGCAAGTCGACACTCGCAGACAGATTAATAGAGAAGACAGGACTCGTCGCATCGAGAGATATGAAGGAGCAATTTCTCGATAATATGGATATAGAGAGGGAGCGTGGCATCACTATCAAGCTTCAGACCACAAGGCTTGCGTATAAGGCGAAGGATGGCGATGAGTACGTGCTAAATCTTATCGATACACCAGGGCACGTGGACTTCAACTACGAAGTGTCACGTTCTTTGGCTGCTTGTGATGGAGCGGTGTTGGTAGTAGATGCTACTCAGGGAGTAGAGGCTCAGACACTTGGTAACGTATATTTGGCTCTGGACGAAGACCTCGAGATACTTCCTGTGCTCAACAAGATGGATTTGGATAGTGCAAGACCTGAAGAGGCAAAGGCTGAAATCGAAGAAATTATCGGAATCGATGCGGAAGAAGCGCCACAGATTTCTGCAAAAACAGGTCTCGGTATAGACGAGATGCTCGAGAAACTCGTTGAGGTTATTCCACCGCCTGAGGGTAATCCTGATGGGCGACTCAAGGGACTAATTTTCGACTCATACTATGATAGCTATAAGGGCGTAGTTATATATACGAGAATTTTTGACGGTAGAGTCAAGAAGGGTGATTTCATCCGCATGATGAACACCGGTAAGGACTACGAAGTGACTGAGGTAGGATACTGTATTCCTAGCATGGTTCCATCCAAGGAGTTAAAGGCCGGAGAGGTAGGATATATCTGCGCCAGCATCAAGCAGGTTGCCGATGCTAGAGTCGGAGATACGATTACGCTGACTAAAGCACCTACAGAACATCCGCTCAAAGGATACAAGAAGGCGCAGTCCATGGTTTACTGCGGAGTGTATCCAGCAGAGGGAGAGAAATATGAGAACGTAAAGGACGCACTTGAGAAGCTACAGGTAAACGATGCGGCGTTCAATTTTGAGCCTGAAAATTCAGCCGCACTCGGATTCGGTTATCGCTGCGGATTCCTCGGACTACTGCACATGGACGTAATAATAGAGAGACTCGAGAGAGAGTTTGACCTTAATGTAATCACGACGCTTCCAAGCGTTATTTACAAGGTCGTTATGAAGGACGGTTCAGAGATAATGGTTCAGAATCCTTCTAATCTGCCTGACCCGACAGATATTCAGCATATTGAGGAGCCTATCGTTTCGGCTGAAATCATGACACCTAAGGATTACGTCGGAACTATCATGACTCTGTGCCAGAGTAGACGTGGCAACATGGTGCATATGGAGTATCTCACGGAGACGAGAGTGCAGCTGCATTATGAGATTCCACTCAACGAGGTAATCTATGATTTCTTTGATGCGCTCAAGTCCAAGACGAAGGGCTACGCATCACTCGACTATGAATTTAAGGAGTATAGAGCTGCTAAGCTCGTTAAACTCGATATACTACTCAACAAGGAACTAATCGACGCATTTAGCACTATCGTTCCTGAAGAGGCTGCATATGCAAAGGGTCGTACAATCTGTGCGAAGCTCAAGAAGCTCATCCCTATGCATCAGTTTGAGGTGCCAATTCAGGCTGCGATCGGACAGAAGGTAATTGCGCGTGAGACTGTAAGAGCTTACCGCAAGGATGTAATTGCTAAGTGCTACGGCGGAGATATCTCGCGTAAAAAGAAGCTGCTTGAGAAGCAGAAGGAAGGTAAGAAGCGCATGAGGCAGTTCGGAAGAGTAGAGGTGCCTCAGGAGGCATTTACAGAGGTCCTGAAGTTCGATGACGACAAATAAGAATCCCGGTATATACGTTCATATTCCGTTCTGTGTGAGGAAGTGCAACTACTGTGCGTTCCTATCTGGTGCTTCAGATGAAGCGCTTAGAGATCGCTATGTGAAGGCTCTGTGTGAAGAAATCCGTATTAGAGCAAGGCATATAACCGGCCGTGTACATGGAGTATTCGATACCATCTTCTTTGGTGGTGGGACTCCATCGCTTCTAAGTAGCGATCAGGTTGCAAGGATAATTAGTGAGCTAAAGGCGAATTTAAGCATAGATGATGAAGCGGAGATCACTCTTGAATCTAATCCTGCCACACTGTCCATGGAAAGCCTGAGAGGTTACAGACAGTCTGGGATTAGTCGCTTATCTATGGGCGTTCAGAGTATGAACGATGAGATACTGAAGAGACTTGGCAGGATTCATACGGCTGGTGATGTAATCACAGATGTGCAAAATGCGAGAGCAGCGGGATTTGATAATATAAATCTCGACCTCATGTTCGCGGTGCCAGATAGCTCGCTAGACACTACTATATCCGACATAGAGGCAGTAACGAGTCTAGGACCAGAGCACATATCTTTTTACAGTTTGCAGCTTGAGGAAGGTACAGCTTTCTTTAAGGAATTTGAAAGAGGAGAGCTCGAGGAAGTTCCTGATGAAATCGATCGGGAGATTTACCATGTAGGTGCAAAGCTCCTTAGAGATAAGGGATACGAGCAATATGAGATTTCGAACTTTGCTAAGATCGGATATGAATCAAGACATAATCTGAAGTACTGGAACATGGCTCCGTATCTTGGGCTAGGGCTCGGGGCGTCTTCATTTGTAGATAATAAACGTATTACAAATGTCAGCTCGCTCGAAGAATATTTTGAGCTCACTAGTAAAGGAGCTCCTCCTACCGCTGAAGTACACGAGAACTCGGAACGTGACAGCGTGGCGGAGGCTGTTTTTACAGGGCTAAGGAAGATAGATGGTATCAAGTACATAGACGTGCTCGGGAGCTATGAGGAGTTCTGGGAGTATTACAGCGATGCTTTTGAAGAGGCTCGTCAATATGAGAGAGAAGGCAAACTCATAATAGATGAAGAGGGCATGAGGCTCACAAGCGACGGAATAGATATAAGTAACAGTATTATGGCGCTTTTTGTATAGCACGGATAGGAGGATGTGATGGGCGAATACATCATGACACTCGACGAAGGCACGACGAGTGCGAGGTGCATAATCTACGATAGGGCAGGAAAGGCGATAAGCGTTGGACAGAGGGAGTTTAAGCAGATTTTTCCTAATGATGGATGGGTCGAGCATGATGCGATGGAGATATATTCCACGCAGATGGCGGTTGCTCAGGAGGCGCTGCTCAAGGCTAGTCTTACCTATAGGGATATCGACTCTATCGGCATAACCAATCAGCGTGAGACCACTATTGTCTGGGACAAAGAGACCGGAAGGCCGATTTACAATGCGATTGTGTGGCAATGCAGAAGGACTGCTGATACTGCTGAATGGCTTAGAGATCAAGGCTACTCCGATATGATTAGTGAGAAGACGGGACTAATAATTGACGCGTATTTTAGTGCTACCAAGCTCAAGTGGATACTCGACAATGTAGATGGTGCGAGGGAGAAGGCAGAGCGCGGCGAGCTATTATTTGGAACTGTTGAGACTTGGCTAATCTGGAAGATGACTGGTGGGGTGAAGCACCTTACTGACTATTCTAATGCAGCCAGAACCATGATGTTCAATATTAATACGCTTGACTGGGATGATGAGATTCTTTCGATTCTAGGCATACCGCGTGCGATGCTACCAGAACCTGTGCCATGTGCGGGTGACTTCGGAGAGACAATCCTGGAGCTGTTTGGAGGAAGATTGCCAATCACTGGTGCGGCAGGAGATCAGCAAGCAGCATTATTTGGAGAGGCATGCTTTAACGAGGGTGAGATTAAGAGCACATATGGAACTGGAAACTTCTTGCTTCTCAACACAGGAAACAAGCCTGTGTATAGCAGTAGCGGTCTACTCACTACTATCGCTTGGGGGCTAAATGGAGAGGTAAAATATGCGCTAGAGGGCTCGGTGTTCGTATGCGGAGCGGCTATTCAGTGGCTTAGAGATAACCTGCAGATTATTAAGAAGTCGAGCATCTCGGAAAACTTCGCAAGCAAGGTTCCAGATAGTGACGGGGTGGTTGTAGTACCTGCATTTACGGGGCTTGGAGCACCATACTGGGAGCCGGATGCGAGGGGAGCAATTCTCGGCATCAAGCGTTCTACTAAGAAGGAACATGTAGTTAGAGCGACACTTGAATCGATTGCTTTTCAGAGTGATGACCTAATCAAGGCTATGGAGAAGGATCTGGGCAGAAAGATTACCGACCTCAAGGTGGATGGTGGAGCCTCACTCAATAACTTCCTAATGCAGAATCAGGCAGATATCTCGGATATCCATATAGTCCGCCATAAATCGATAGAGTCGACTTCGCTCGGAGCGGCATATCTGGCAGGACTTGCTTCGGGATATTATAAGTCGATTGAAGACATCATTGAGATCAAGGATGTAGATAAAGAATTCTATCCAGCGATTGAGGATGAAGAGAGACAGCGTGCTAAGGCTAAGTGGCATAGGGCTGTTGATGCTGTGCTTGCGCTGGCGGAGGATGAGGAATTCTAGGCGTGGACTCCTAGTAAAGTGTTGATGTAATGTATGAGATCTATTCATAAGAAGGGAGAATAGTGTGAGTGCTAGTTTTTACTTAGACCCAGCAGAAATCAAAGCCCAGTGCAGAGAGGCCATAGATAACCTGAATGAGGTATCGTCAAAGACCATAAATGTAGAGCATAAACTAGATGAATTTATCAATAATAGTGAGCTTGAGAGCAAAGCCTTCGATGCTCTAAAGCAGCAGATTGCAGACTACAAGACTGTACTACAAAGTATTAGGTCGCTAATCAAATACAACATAGGCGAATACAAAACCCTTATGAGCAGTGTCGGTGATAAGGTCCTGGATGGTGATAAAATCCTAAAAGGACAAGAGTATGCAAGAGGTAGAATTCTTGCGTATGAGGATAGGGCAAAACGCTGCCGAGAAAATGCGGTTACATACGCTGCAATCGCAGTCTATGCAGAAAATCAAAGCACAAGAGCATCGCTATACGATCACTTAGCAGATAACCACCGCAGGATGCTTGAAATCTGGGAAGAACAAGAGCAGGCATACTACGATATAGAGAATGCCACAAAGGACCTATTCAGCACCGGAGATAGCACAGCAGAGCAGATAAACGCAGCCCTGGCAGACCTCGGTAAGTCATTTAGTGCGGGAGAATTTCATCCAAACATAGCAGCTTCATGGAGAGCAAAGCTAAAGGAAGAGGCAAAGGAGCTGGATGTTATAGTGCTTTATGGTATAAAGAGACCAATATCTATAAATGAGGAAACATGGGAGAAATATCAGGGTGAGGTAACGACAAATGTACTTCTGCTGGAAAAACAAGGCTGGGCAGTCGATGGGATAAAGGCTTATGCCAGATATATTAACAAGAATATAGCAGGAAAGATTACATGCGGTAATGTGCTTGTAGAGATAGATAAGTGCAATAAACAAACTCAACTAGTTGGTAGTGAAGTCTTTAAAAAGATGTGGTACGCATGGAAAGCAGAAGGATTATCTGCATCAGAAAGCAAGAAGAAGTTAAATATGCTGATGAAAGTTACAGGGATGGACAGTATCGATGAGAATTCATCAGCTGACGATTTAAGACGTATTGCAAACAAAATTGATCCTAATCTTGAGCCTGACGATAAATTCTGGGGCAGTCTTTCAAGTACAGTAAGAACAGCGTTCCTGCCTACTCCTGAAGGAAATCCTACAGCACTGGCAAATATAGAAAAGAGAATACACATCAAAAATGCACTAAAAGGAAAATTAGGAAAACAAGTACACCTATTCAGATATGTAATTTCTTATCAGCAGGCTGAATATATATCAAACTTGTATGCAGAAGGCACGGATGAAGAAAAGCTGGCAAGATATATAAGGGAACACAAAGTTGATTGGTCAGTAGATGAATCTGTTAGACTTCATTTAAAATCACACTATGATGTCCTTCAACAAAAATACATATTCCCTGAAGGACACAGTAATGCTAATGGTGGGGTTAACCTTAAAGTTGTTACGAATGGAAAGTTTCGTTCTGAATTTATAATCAATGGAGATGGTAAATTCCTTACCCTTTTAGACAAAGATGCAACTCAAGATGCCAAAGTGAACTGCTCAAGCTTTAATTATGCCACTGCAAATGATAACTATCACCAGATGTTTGATGTATTTCCAGCTAAAGAAACTGGTTATGAACCTAGATTTAGAGATAGTGAATTGTATGTAAAGCCTGAAAGCGGTAAAGCTGATGAATCAAATAAATTTACAGCACCTAAAAAACTAGATTATGAAACTAAAATATTATGGGAAAAGCGCAAGGCAGATTTTAGTAAGGAAGTAATGTCATGAAAGTAAATAACAATTATAAAAAACTTGCAATAGCAATAGTAGGCATCTCAGTAATTGTTATAATATCAATTATAATTTATACAAAAATATTTAAACCTAAACCAATTACAGAGATTAAAAAAAATGAGGTATACATAGGAGGTTCAGGATTTGAGTATCCTGAGAAAGATCAATCAAGATTCTATATTGAATTTAAAGATAATGGTACATTTGTCTTGATGTATGACGATAGTAGGCGCAGTCAAGAAGATTATGGGGATGACGGAGCTCGCTATGCGCAAAATATAAGATGGAGCACGGGTACATATAAACTAGAAAACGGGAATTATATAATAAAACCCGTTATTAGAGCTAGAGTTGTATTTAAAGATTCTGCTTCGGTGGATAAAGGCTTAATTTCTTTTTATAAAGAAGAAAATTATGAGCAAGATTCTCAAGTAGTTGGGATGATAGTATGTAAGCTCAAAAATGGACAATATATGCTAGGGGCTCCAACAGAGGACAAGAAATCATATAGAAAAGATATATATTATTATCTCCTTTATAACAAACCTGATATAAAGAAACTACCTAGTTCAGTAGAGGAATTCCGTAAACAGTTCAAGATGGACAAGAAAGCTGAGCAGGAACGCCTAGCGAAACAGGAGCGTTTAGCAGAGTAAAGTCAGTAGACGATTTTCAGAAAGCTCATATTCGAGCTTTCTGTTTTCACATTAAGATATTACAATATGTAAAATGCCACAAAGAACATATTTAGCATCGGAGGTAGCACAGCAGAACAGATAAACGCAGCCCTGTCGGATCTCGGCAAGTCATTTAGTGCGGGTGCATTTCATCCAAACCTTGCAGCTTCATGGCGAGCAAAGCTAAAGGAAGAGGTAAAGGAGCTGGATGTTATAAACATGTTCGGTATTAAAAGACCTAAGTCAATAGATGACAAAACTTGGGAGAAAAGGTCAATCTTTTAATATGTCTGATATTCAGATATGTAATATCTTATTAGCAAGCAAAATACATAGTAGATAATTAAGAAGAAAGTCAGTGCAACCTGAATATGAACCCAAATTTAGAGAAAGTGAACTGTATGTTGGGGCAGAAGGCGGTAAAGTTGATGAATCAAAAAAATTTGCAGCACCTAAAAAACTAGATTATGAAACTAAAATATTATGGGAAAAGCGCAAGGCAGATTTTAGTAAGGAAGTAATGTCATGAAAGTAAATAACAATTATAAAAAACTTGCAATAGCAATAGTAGGCATCTCAGTAATTGTTATAATATCAATTATAATTTATACAAAAATATTTAAACCTAAACCAATTACAGAGATTAAAAAAAATGAGGTATACATAGGAGGTTCAGGATTTGAGTATCCTGAGAAAGATCAATCAAGATTCTATATTGAATTTAAAGATAATGGTACATTTGTCTTGATGTATGACGATAGTAGGCGCAGTCAAGAAGATTATGGGGATGACGGAGCTCGCTATGCGCAAAATATAAGATGGAGCACGGGTACATATAAACTAGAAAACGGGAATTATATAATAAAACCCGTTATTAGAGCTAGAGTTGTATTTAAAGATTCTGCTTCGGTGGATAAAGGCTTAATTTCTTTTTATAAAGAAGAAAATTATGAGCAAGATTCTCAAGTAGTTGGGATGATAGTATGTAAGCTCAAAAATGGACAATATATGCTAGGGGCTCCAACAGAGGACAAGAAGTCATATAGAAAAGATGTATATTATTATCTCCTTTATAACAAATCCGACATAAAAAAACTTCCAAGCAGCCCAGAAGAATTCCGTAAGCAATTCAAGATGGATAAGAAAGCGGAACAGGAACGACTAGCGGATTAGAATAGATAACATATTTGTTATGGTGGAGTATCAAAAAAAATCATATATATCTCATATAAAGAAGTAGCAGTAAATATAATAGATCACTGCTACTTCTTCCTCTAGTGTAAGAGCATTTAGAATTGAATTGTGTATTTAAGCAGGGGAGTAGGCTTTGGCTTAAATTGGCTGTCTAAGCTATCCAAGAAAACGTCCGCACCACCTATCAAATTCATATATGAATATAATCCTAGATTACATAGCTTGCATATGTGATCACAATGTGGTTGCTATTTCTTTTCGTAAACGAACATTGCTCCGCTATCAAGCTTATGTAAAATGCGCATGTTGTCAGAGTCAAATTCGAACTTCAATACAGAACCTGGTTGCAGTAAGTCGCTTTTATCCTCGCTTATTTGCTTTGCTTCTTCAATTGTTAAGGCGATAGAATTTCCTTTCAATTCCCATGTTCCATGATACTGCTTATCCATGATGTAGAACGAAGCACGATTTTCATCTTCAAATTCAAGATAGTTTAAAATTAATCCGATATTATCAGAATAAACTTTTTTGCCTTTTTCGTAATCTTTCGGATAGGATCCATTTGAATCAATAACTGCAGATCCATCCCATACTCCAACGAAATCTTTCTTTGTAAGTTTCGGTGTAGATTTAGCTTTTTTGCTAGTGTTGCCGCAGCTTGCAAAAGAAAGCGAAATGGTTACAGTAAGTAAGGTAATTAACAGTTTTTTTTATCATTTTTCTCCCTCCTCAATTAAATAAATTTTTTGTATGGTTTATTTGTTTTCATAATATCATTGATGCCGATATTCTCGTCAGCAGCATCGATTTTTCCTGCTAGCCATTCTGTAAAATCAACTCCGGTAAAAATAGGGATATGACTCCTGTACATTCTGCCCGAATAAGCTTCGTGAGGAATATTTATGAAGTGCGGTAAATTACCATTTTCATCTCTCGTCAGAATTCGTCTGTAGATAGGATCTGCAATTACGCATTTTGCACCCTTTAGCACCTTCTCTATGTCAGCTTCGTCACGCACCATAACATCGCCCTCTCTAAGCATATTAGTATCTACCTGAGTAGGGCATAGTATGTGAACTTCAGTAAGTCCAAGGTCGTGCTCTAGCGCATAGCGAATACCTGCTGAATTAATCGCTTCTCCGATAATCCAGGTGCCACCCTTGGCTCTATCCCTAAGCGTATAGCTCGACTTCGGATGCTCGAGCGTAGGGATACTGCTTAGCTCATCTGATGAACCAAGCGCTCTCGATTTACCATCAACGGCAGATTCCCTTATAAGCTTTTCAAGTTCATAGCAAGCCGACTTTCCCACAGGTAGCCCAAGGACAGCTGGTGTTCCATACTTATCCTGTAGAACTCTAGCGCCATCGAGTGCCATTGACGAGCAGACAACGTTAACATCCGCCTTGTGGGCATTAGCCATTTCTTCTAACGTACATCCCATAGTCATACAGCAATTAATCTCGATTCCGCGATTTTTAAAATAATCTCTAAGAGCCTCAACATTCCCGACTATCGAGAAGTCGAGTGGAGTCACACCGAGTAGATTGACAGAGAGAGAATGTCCTTTACACGAAGTCTGAATATTCTTCAGATTAGGACAAAATCTACCGAGAAATTCACGGTAGACCATATTGCCGCCGAGCACATAAGTATCCATAGCATTAGTGGTGAAGCCAAAGGTTGGAATACCAGTGCGCTTCTCGATGATGCGTGCAAGACCTTTCATATCTGTACTCATGAAGAGAGGAATCAGAGCTGCGGAAATAGCGATAAACTTAGGCTGTGTCTCGCTTGCTGCCTCGATTACATCGCTGATTAGTTTTTCATCATTGCCTAGAATTACATCGTTTTCAATGAGTCCAGAGATATAAATCATACTATCGATATCATACCAACGCGGCTCATCGTGGGTATTGTAAGTTGAATTGCACCCAGATGCATCGTGCATCACAACGAGTCCGCCCAGTTCGTATAGGACTGAGCAGATACCGAAGAGATCGGCAGAGTATGTGGATAAAACTCTAGCTACTTGTTTCATGCCGAGCACCCCCAAGCTTTAACCTGAATTATGGATTTCGCATCTTTCTCGTTATTAAATGCATCAATCATCTCATCCGCAAGCTTTTTGATGGCATCATAGCCATACCATCCATTATTGGCAATCAGGTTTACGAAGTGGTTAGTGCCTGTAAAATACGCGGCCTTCTGCCCAATCGCAAGCACTTTGCCATCCTTCACTTCGTCCCTAGGGTAGAAGCGGGCGCGGAAATCCTGCGTAGCTATAAGCGGTATATCTGGATAATTCTGCTTAAACCAATCTATATCATCTTGACTTTCAGGAGTGAGAACATCTCCGTAAATTTCTGTCACATTAAATCCGTGAGATAGAAGCAGCCTTGCTAGACTGAGAAAACGAGGGGTACTCATAAAGTCCACGGCTACCGCGGTGTCTCCGATTACCGAAAGAGCCTTTTCGAGGGAATCATCAGCTTCAGCCCTAAGCGCTGTAAAATCAGGTGCAGGAGCACCTATAATCTCAGCGAGTTTACTCATATCGCGGTCAATCTCGTCATAGTTATAAGTGTACGGCATGTAGAGGCTCTGCTGTCCTAGTCTCTCCTCGAGGCATTCAGTAGACCATTTTGCTACAGGAAGGGAATAGATGTTGAGAAAACTCTCGCCCATAGCCTTGTATTCATCGTATGCATCTATCGAAGCTAGGTCGTGTGTACGGAAGCCATGCTCGTGTAGCAGCTTCATGTGGTCACCGGACTTTGCAATCGGATAACTGTCACCGATGAAGTTAGCGACTTTATAGTTTAACGGCTGTTCCTCTATACAGAGATACATCGAGCGGCACATATCCTCTTCAGGCGTGTGGTCGTTGATCTTCATAGTCGGAGTCATCTGCGAGGAGATGAAATCGATATCAGGGAAGCGAGCAGAGAGCTCGTCATATATGTATTCGATATCAGTAGCGAGGAAGTAGTGAATGCAGCCTGTAAATGGCAGTACGCATGTAGGTCGATGGTCCAATTTATTAAGGATATCGGTGACACCCTCGATAAAAAGCTCTTCCATATTGCCGCTCAGAATATCTTTCTCTTCAATTAAAACCATCGAAAACCTATCCAGACCTTCATACTCGGCAGCAGATAGAACTACGCCGCGTAGACAGGCTGAGGCTCCAATGTATACCATGTGCGAACCAGGAATAATCATCGGTGTATGAGCGATAGTCCAGCCACCACGCGAAGGACATGAATACTCTAACTTGCGCGGAAAAGGAGCTAGGGAATCAAGGTTCCCGAGCTTCACCATCGCCTTATTAATATTGGGTTTGTGTAAATTTATCAGCATATCAACCCCTGTTTATAATATCCAACGCTATCTTAGTGTATACGTCAACCATCGGATCGTCTGGGTAAGCTTCAGCAACGGTGAGCCCGTCGTCAGAGGCTCTCTTTACAACCATGCTATGCTCAATAGTTCCAACTATCGGACATTCGAGGTCTTCGCTGAGAGTCTGAAGCTTTTCATTTTCTCCGTTAACATTTCGTTTGTTAGCAATGATGCCAGATAATCCGTTATGCCCCCTGCGCTTGAAGTTCTCCATAGCGAGTCCGAGATTCATAGCTGCGTATATCGCCATCTGCTCCCCAGAAGAGATGACATATACGTTATCTGCATAATTCTTGCGAAGCGGCATCGAGAAACCCCCGCATACTACGTCTCCGAGAACGTCGTAGAAGACTACATCTGGACATAGAACCTCTTCAAAATTCTTCTGTTTGAGTAGGTCTAGTGCCTTAGCGACGCCTCGTCCAGCACAGCCGATTCCTGGCGTTGGGCCGCCTGCCTCAACGCAGATAACACCATTATAGCCGATGGTATACATATCCTCGAGCTGAATATCCTTGATTTTATCTCTATAAGTATCGAGAACTGGAGTGAGCTCCCTGCCTTGTCTAAGGCTTATCGTGGAATCTGCTTTTGGATCACAGCCAATCTGCATGACAGTATAGCCTTTACCAGCGAGGGCCGCAGACATATTAGACACGGTAGTGGACTTGCCGATTCCGCCTTTGCCATATATTGCAATTCTTTTCATAGAATATACTTCCTAAATATATATAATTTGCCTCGCGCCACGAACACAGATAGATGCTCGTGGGGAGGCACTATATTAAAAATATTTTATCAGTACCTCAAAAAAAAGTAAACGATTGTGATTAAAATACCTTTTATTGCGTACCACATGTAGCGATAGTATAATTTTAAGTAACTAAATGAAGACCAACCACAAGGGGTCCCGAGTGGTATGACATTGTTTTCGGAGACTTCTACCCATGTGGTTTGAAGTCTTTTTGTGTAGGGGGATAAATGATTAAGGTAGCAATATATGGCAAAGGTGGAATCGGTAAATCGACAGTTACAGCGAATCTAGCTGCGGCTTTTGCGGTGAAAGGGTACAAAGTAGTTCAGATTGGCTGCGACCCGAAGGCAGATTCGACAATAAACCTACTCGGCGGTAACCCGCTGATTCCGGTTATGAACTTCATGAGAGATAACGACGATGAACCGACTATCGATGAGATGGTTAAAACTGGATTTGGAGGAGTAGAATGCATCGAAACTGGTGGACCTACACCTGGTATTGGATGTGCAGGTAGAGGAATCATATCGACATTTAACCTCATAGATGACCTAGATGTTTTTGACAGATACAATCCTGACGTAGTTCTGTACGACGTGCTTGGAGACGTTGTCTGTGGAGGATTTGCAGCTCCTATCAGAGAGGGATTTGCAGAGGATATACTCATTGTAACTTCAGGCGAAAAGATGGCGCTCTATGCGGCTAATAATATCAAGACAGCGGTAGATAATTTCGCAGACCGTGGATATGCCAAGGTAAAGGGCGTGGTGCTCAACCACCGCAATGTCGAGAATGAGACGGAGAAGGTGCAGGCTTTTGCAGATGAAGCAGGAATTCCAATTGTAGGAGAGATTCCGCGCAGTCAGGAAATCATTGACTGGGAAGATCAGGGCAAGACCGTTATTGAGGGCAATCCAGATTCCGATATTGCAAAGAAATTCTTTGCCCTAGCAGACTACCTGATTAAGGAGAATTCATAATGGCGAGAGATACTTATTTTACGACGATAGGGGCACTCGCTGAAGCGGGCAACATCCCGACAGAGCTAGTGAGTAACGAGCATCTAGTGTACAGTTCGCCAGCAACTTTGATGTACAATTCTCCAGGCGCACAGGGGTTTGGTGTAAAGAGGGCAGGAGTAGTAATTCCAGAATCGGTAATGCTCGTAGTTGCCCCAGCTTGCTGTGGTCGTAATACAACGATTTTGGCGGATGAAGGTGGATATAGTGAGAGGATGTTTTTTCTACAAATGAGTGAAAATGACCTCGTCACAGGCAGGCACCTATCCGATATTCCACAGGCTATCGAAGAGATTTATGAAGTATGTGAAGTTAAGCCTAAGGTTGTGGTTATCTGCATCACCTGTGTAGATGCGCTTCTTGGAACAGATCTCGAACGTGTCTGTAGAAAGGCGGAGGAACGCACGGGAATTCACGTCGTTCCTACATATATGTATGCTCTTATGCGTGAGGGTAAGAACCCACCGATGGTAGCTGTTAGAGAGGCGATTTACTCTCTGCTCGAGAAGAGGAAGCCGCAGGGTGGGACAGTTAATCTGCTCGGAAACTTTACACATCTTGAAGACGATTCGGAGCTCTATGAAATCCTTGCACAGATGGGAATAAACACAGTTCATGAGGTTGGAAGAAAAGAAACACTAGAGGAATATATGGAGATGGGCGGTGCTGATTTTAATATCATCCTTCATCCTGAGTCGAGAAAGGCGGCATTTACCCTTGAGTCTAAGCTCGATATTCCTTACATTGAGCTGACTAGGGTGTATGAGATAGATAGAATACAGCGCCAGTATACACTGTTCGCTTCGGCTCTCGGAGTAGAAATCGACGATTCGAAGTACTTTGAAGAGGCGAGTGAGGCATGTAGCAGGCTTCAGGAACTCTGTGCAGGAAAGACCTTTGCAATAGGACAGGTTGTAAACGGAAATTCGATAGAAATGGCGCTTGCCCTCGAGAAGCTTGGGCTACACGTTAAATCGGTATTTGCAAATATAAGTGAAGATGACTTTCCGTTCATCAAAGAACTTGCGGTACACAATCCTGACCTTAAGGTATACTCGACGATGTCGCCAACAATGATGAACTACGATGGTTCGGAAAAGGTGGATATTTCAATCGGTATAGACGCACAGTTCTACTATCCAGAGTCAGTAAACGTACACTGGAACAACGAGATTCAGCCATTCGGATATAAGGGGCTTGTTCACTTTGTGGAGGCTGTTGAGAGGAGGCTCGCTGATGAAAGGGCTTAGAAAATATCTTTCACCATTTACGCCAGATCAGTCAGGAGCGGTCTCAGTGCTGTTTCATTATGGCGGTATGCTCATAATCATGGATGCGGGCGGATGTGTTGGAAATATATGCGGCTATGATGAACCTCGCTGGGATAAGAAGAAGAGTGCGATTTTTAGCGCAGCACTAAGGGACCTCGATGCGATTCTCGGTCGTGACGAGCTACTGATTCAGAAGACGAAGGAAGCACTCGGTGATATCGATGCCAAGTTTGTAGGTCTAATCGGTACACCAGTTCCAGCGGTTATTGCTACTGACTATAGAGCTCTTAAGAAGCTAATGGAAACAGACTACGAAGTACCTGTCGTACCCGTGGAAACTAACGGAATAGATATGTACGATGAGGGCGTCAGCAGGGCTTTTTTGCAGCTACTAAGGAATTACCTTGTAGAAGAAAATGGATCTGGTGCAAAGTTCGTCGTAGCAGGAAGTCTGCATGATGAAGTCGATGCGGACGTAGATAAGAGCAAGGCTCATGGAAGAGTTGGAGTTATAGGATTTACTCCACTCGATACACCGGGTAGTGGTGATTATTCGGATATGATTGAGGCTCTTAGGGAAGAAGGGATTGATAATCCAGTTATATACGGAATGAACGATACGCTCGAAGACGTAACCCTAGCTGCAAATGTAGATAGGAACATAGTCGTATCTCCTGCTGGTGTAAAGCCTGCAAGATGGCTCTCTGATAAGTATGGGGTCCCTTATGAGATTGCATATCCTCTGCCAAGAGAACGTGCAAATATTTTCTCAAACAAGGTGAAGGCGCATGAACCCAAGAAATTACTGATCGTGCACCAACAGGTATTGGCAAACTCTTTACGTGAAGTACTTCTAGAGACATCTAATGATGCACTTCTGGAGCGTGTTGATGTTGCGAGCTGGTTCATGATGAGCAAAGAGGCTCGCAAAGAAAATGATACTAAGTTAAATGAAGAGGATGAACTAATGAAACTCGTAGAAGCGGAGGGGTACGATATGGTTATCGGTGATCCGCTTATCAAGAGGGCACTTCCGGGATGGAAGGGAATATTTCTAAGTCTTCCTCACTTCGCTATCTCGGCTTCCCTATATTCTTCTGAATCAGATGAAGAGTACTGGGAGAAGGCAGGAGCTGTAGTTAGATAGCGATAAAATAGCGATAGATATTGGTGATTGTAATTGGTATGTAGAGTAATCAGAATTTATGGAATAGTGCAGGGCGTTGGCTTTAGACCCTTTGTGAGCAGACTTGCGGATAGATATGGAATATCTGGAAGCGTCTGTAACAAGGGCTCTTACGTTGAGATAATTGCCAAGGCAGCGGAATCTGCATTAGATAAATTCGTGCTTGCGATTGAAGCTGAAGCACCTGCCAGATCTGCAATCGTCAAAGTTAAGGTAATGGATAGCCCTGTCGCTATATCGGCAGACTCTGGATTTGAGATTGCACTGAGCAAGCACGAAGAAGGTCAGATATTCGTGTCACCAGACATCGCTACCTGCCCTGACTGTGCAAAAGAGCTATTTGATAAAAATGATAGGAGATACCTCCATCCATTTATAAACTGCACTCAGTGTGGTCCTCGTTTAACTATATTAGATTCGATGCCTTACGATAGGGTGAAAACCAGCATGGCTGGTTTTCCAATGTGCGAGGCCTGCAGTGACGAATATTCCGATATGAATTCGAGGCGCTATCATGCCCAGCCTGTATGCTGTAATGACTGCGGGCCGGAGCTCTACACCCTCGTGGGCGGGGCAGATGGTTCTGACACACAGGATGTAGGAGCTGGTTCAGCTCGCCGCAAAGATGGATATGGTGCAATGAACTCAGATATGTCTCCTAATTCAGACTACCGCGACTCTGGATATATCACGGCGAGCTCAGATGAGATTCCTGATACTGGGCGCCCCGAGGGTGCATATGGCGCGGCGGCGCTTCTAGAAACCAGGGCTGTGATCAGAAATGGCGGCATAGCCGCCATCAAGGGGATCGGCGGTTTCCACCTCTGCTGCGACGCCGGAAGCGAAGCAGCGGTCCAGCGCCTCAGAAGGCTGAAGGCGCGCCCGATGAAGCCGTTTGCTGTGATGATGCGGGATCTCGAGGTTGTCGGGCGCGAATGCATCCTGGAGCCAGAGATGGAGCCGCTGCTTACCGGCCCGCAGAAGCCGATAATACTGATTCCTAGACGTCACGATTCAGCTGGGTCGGCAGAGCTTGATTCCAATATACAGGAAGAAATTAAGACCAACAGCCAGATACGGCATAGATTAAGAATCGCAGCATCCGTAGCACCTAACAATCCAAATTTAGGGGTGATGCTGCCATATACACCAGTTCATATGCTCCTCTTCGATTATCCTGATGATGAGCCAATATCTGATGTGCTGGTTATGACTAGCGGAAATCCATCTGGAGCTCCGATATGCATGAACGATGAGGAAGCGCTTAAGTATCTATCGCCGATGTGCGATATCATACTTTCTAACTCTAGGGACATACGGATAAGAGCGGATGATACGGTTATGGCATTTTACAGAAGCAAGCCTTATATGATCAGAAGGTCTAGAGGGTATTCTCCGCTTCCAATAGTAGCGAAGAGTGAAAGCCCCCATGCGGTGCTCGGAATAGGTGGAGAGTTAAAGAATGCATTTTGCCTAGGAGATAAGGGGCTTTTTTATCCATCACCATACATAGGCGATATGGCGGATATGAGAAGTGTGAGAGCACTTGAAGCAGCGACAACTCGTATGGAAAGGCTACTAGAGATTCATCCAGATATAATAGTGGGAGATATGCACCCAGGCTATAACACGAGTGAGATGGCTAGGGTGATTGCAGAGAGAGAAGGTGTTCCGGTTATGGAAGTGCAGCATCATCATGCACACATGGTATCGTGCATGGCAGAGAACGAATACAATGGAACAGCTCTGGGAGTGACTTTTGACGGAACTGGATACGGTCCAGATGGGACTATCTGGGGCGGCGAATTCTTGCTTGGCGATGAGAAAGGCTACGAGCGTGTCGGCAGTATAGCGCCGTTTATACATGCTGGCGGAGATATCGCCTCTAGGGAGGGATGGCGAATCGCATACTCCATGATTAGTACAGCGCTCGGAAGCGAGGCGGCCAACCGCATAGGAGAGACACTCGGACTCGGAGACGAGAAGGGCAGGCAGAGCATCGACTTCATGCTCGGAAATAGTATAAATACAGTAAAGTCGACAAGCGCAGGCCGTCTCTTTGACGCAGTAAGCGCAGTGCTCGGCATAAAGTCAGCCAGCACCTTCGAAGGCGAGGCCTCGATGGCGCTCCAGTTTGCAGCTGAACGCGCCGAAGCACAAGGAATAAGCCTAGCGCCTTACGAGGGCAGGCTGATGAATATCGACGAAGAGCAGTTCGAACTGTGCACAGACACCTTGCTCATGGAACTAGCTGCAAGGAGCCTGGCAGATCAAGATACTGACCAGCTGGCATACTTCTTCCATAAAGCGCTGGCAGACATGATCGTAATCGCGTGCTGCTACCAGCGTACAAGGTGTGAAGTGAACGTTGTTGCCCTATCAGGCGGAGTATTCCAAAACCTACTACTTCTAAAGCTAGTGGATGATGGACTTGAACGAGAAGGCTTCAAAGTGTTGAAGCACGGAGTCGTACCGACTAATGATGGCGGCATAGCACTCGGCCAGGCGGCTGCAGGAATAGCAGCGCTTCGGGATGAAGAACAAAATAAAGAACAATAAGAAGAACAATAAATAGTACAGTCACATGACTGAACATGGGTATAGAATATATAGAGATTAGAAAATGACGGAGGTGCACATATGTGCGTGGGATTGAGAGCAAAGGTTGCTAATATAGAGAATAATATGGCTGTCATCGATGCTGGCGGCGTTAAGAGAAAGGTTTCTGCGGAGCTGATTTCAGACCTAGCCCCTGGAGATTACGTGATGGTGCACGCAGGTCTTGCCATTGCTAGAGTTGCAGCAGATGAGGCGGCAGAGGCAGATAAGGTCATGGAGGAGCTAAATGACAATTAACGAGAGTACAAAAAAAGCTCGCGACATTGTTACCTCCTACGACGGCCCGAAGCTTAGAATCATGGAAGTCTGTGGAACTCATACGCATGAGATCTTTAGACTCGGAATCAGGAGACTTCTACCCGACAGTATCGAGCTGATTTCAGGACCAGGATGTCCAGTCTGCGTTACGCCAGTTTCGTATATCGATGAGGCCGTGATGCTGGCGCTGGATAAGAAAGCGACTATAACGACTTTCGGAGATCTGATTAGAGTTCCCGGAACTGAGATGAGCCTTGCAGGGGCTCGCAGCAAGGGTGCTAAGGTAAGTGTTGTATACTCACCGCTCGACTCGGTCGAGTATGCCAAGGAGCATCCAGATGAGCAGGTCGTATTTCTAGCGGTCGGATTTGAAACGACAACACCAGGAAGCGTGATGGCGGTTCGTGAAGCGAAGGCACAGAGCATCGAAAATTTCTCAATACTGACAGCTAACAAGACAATGTATAACGCTTATCTTGCGCTAAAGGGCAGTGCGGATGCATTCCTATATCCTGGTCACGTGAGCACGATGACTGGCATGGAGGAATACTATAAACTCCGTGATGAACACGGAATATCTGGAGTAGTTGCGGGTTTCTCTGGTTCCGAGGTGCTGACGGCACTTGCGGTAATCATCAAGAAAATAGAAGAGAACAAACCTTTCGCAGTAAATTGCTATCCAGCAGTGGTAACTGAAGAGGGAAGCCCTGCAGCTAGAAAGCTTGTCGAGACGGTCATGGAGCCTTGCGATTCAGAGTGGAGAGGGCTCGGCGTTATAGAGAAGTCAGGTGTTGAGCTTAGGCCAGAGTATCGCGATTACGATGCTAGATATAAGTTCAATCTTCCAAAGATAGAAGGGAGACCAAATCCAGCATGTAGATGCGGAGAGGTGCTACTCGGCAAATGCAAGCCTTACGACTGCAAGGTGTTCGGTAAGGGCTGTACGCCAGAGCATCCGATAGGAGCGTGTATGGTTTCTAGCGAAGGCGCATGTTCGGCGTTTTATAAATACGGAGGCGACATATGGAACAAACAATAACCCTCGCGCACGGTGCAGGTGGGAAGCAGACGAATGACCTGATCGGTGGGATTTTCAAGAAATATTTCGACAACAAGTACCTAACAGCGGACGATGCGGCAGTGCTGCCACCGCTAGCTGGAAGGATGGCGATGTCCACGGACGGATTTATCGTATCTCCTGCGGAATTCCCTGGTGGTAACATCGGAAAGCTCTCGATATGCGGTACGGTAAATGACCTCGCGTGTATGGGCGCAAAGCCACTCTATATCTCTTGTGCATTTGTAATAGAGGAAGGCTTCCCAGTTCAGAAGCTAGACCGCATCGCTAAGGCGATGGCTGAGACGGCTCACGAGGTTGGCGTTTCAATCGTATCAGGCGATACCAAGGTTGCTGGCAAAGGGCAGGTGGATGGCGTGTTTATCACGACCACTGGCGTAGGCGAGATACTGGAAGGCGTTAATCCAGCTGGTGCAAACGCTGAACCTGGCGATAAGATCATCGTGACTGGAGACGTTGGCCGTCACGGCTGTACGATTCTACTCGAGAGGGACAGATTCGGCATGGAGGCAAATGTGACTAGTGATTGTGCGCCTCTCTGGAATGCTGTAAATGCTGCACTTGAGGCCGTCCCAGACATCCATGTTATAAGGGATGCGACGCGCGGCGGAGTTGGGACTGTACTCTATGAGATTGCTGACCAGAGTGATGTCGGAATCAAGCTCGATACCGAGTCAATTCCTGTAAATCCTGAAGTCGCTGGTGTCACGGGCATGCTCGGGCTAGAGCCACTTTATCTTGCTTGCGAGGGTAGACTGGTTATGTTCGTCCCTGCAAAATCTGCTGACGCTGTACTCGCGGCACTGCACAGCTCCGAACATACAGAGGGTGCGGTGGTAATAGGCGAGGTGACTAAAGAGATGCCTGGTCACGTTGTGATGACCACGGAAATAGGCACTGAAACGCTGCTGCCACCACCAAGCGGAGAGCTGCTGCCGAGGATTTGTTAGTGAAGTCTGGAAAATAGTGAAACTAAAAAATCCTAGTTAAACGAAAAAAGTACTAGACAAGTTCTGAGATATTATGTATACTAATTCGTGTCGCACTCGTGACACGAATATATGCCGCATTGGTCAAGAGGTTAAGACGCAGCCCTCTCACGGCTGAATCTCGGGTTCGATTCCCGGATGCGGTACCAATATAAACAGAGAAAAAACTTGTAACTATTGAAGTTGCAAGTTTTTTCTTTGTAAGCATACGGTGGGGAGAAATACTATGCCAGAAAAGACTAAATCTATAGAGCTTGAAGAACATCAAATTTTAAATGAATACCTTGAATCTGACTCAAACTTAAGTATAGAGGAGTACTTACTCGTATACGGTTCAGATGAATTAAAATCATACTATTTGGCTACAAAAAAATATAAAGAGGCAGAATATGCAAAGGGAGTTATAGTAAATTAATTGACTTATCTGACCATTTATCATACAATACAGCCAATAAGAAACGGTTTAGGGGTTGAAAAGTATCCGGCTCCAACGCGCCACCAGCAGTGGTGGGTCGAGAAATGTGGGCGACATCAGCCGGTCCCACCTAAACTGTTTTTGTTTTACTTAAATTAAGGTTATAGGACAAAAAGAGTTGTTAAATACCGCTGTAGTTGCTGAAATTTCAACGACTATAGCGGTTATATCTTTTTTGAAAGAAGATACAAGGTGGACAAACGCACTTATAGGACAAAACGTGTTGGTGAAACCGTCTGAATACCTTAAAATTTCAAGCCGTATGATGGTTATATCTTCTTTAGAAATGGCCTTTTATGGGGATTATAAAAGCATTATCTGCTCACTGGCGTTTATAGCGATATGAAAATTTTATATGAGCAGCATGATACTTACCTTTAGATTCGGCATTAAGTAGATTATCAAATTCATATTGTGGAACATCAAAGTAATCGTAGACACTTTCTTTGAACATTACTCGCAATATTTGAGTCTCAGAGTCATAGCCGATAGCCTCAAGATTGCTAGATACTACAGGAATCATTTGCATATATCACACCTCCTCTATTAGTGTGAGTATATCATAAGAAATTATCCATCAAGAGTATAAACTGTAACGAAATATAGGAAATATATTTAATTGTATTTGCCTCACAAATATTTCTGTAGGGCACATATTTACTGGTATTCTTTTTACACCCTTACACATCTAGCTCACATGTTGTATCATTAAGTTATTCTATAA
>ERZ772906.478-NODE-478-length-23653-cov-4.133740_pt1 | contig 23653 bp, 28 predicted proteins | sample MGYA00511338_ERZ772906 | MGnify/ENA primary metagenome ERZ772906 (study PRJEB29015, sample SAMEA2738076) | human oral metagenome | biome: human oral; feature: human-associated habitat; material: saliva | place: China | collected 2212 ... | reverse complement strand
GCCGGTTGTCACCCGGCGGGGGTCTTTTCGTTTATGCGTGCTTACTCGCCCATGCTCTTGAGAGCTGCAGCGGCGTTGGGGTCATAGTGGTCTCCCTTGTTGAGAGGGGCCGCTGCGTCCAGCTTCTCTTCGATGCGCGACAGCGACGCGGCCACCTCAGGGTGTGGCGCCATCTCGACCGGGTGATTTGACTTCACATTGATGACCGCGATGGCTAGGGCGAACACTGCAGGCACGAGCGGCAGCCACAGGGCGAGCTGCTCTTGGGACAGAATGCCGTACCCGACGGCGATAGCGCCAATGATGGCGGACGCGCTGTAGAGAGCGGCGCGAAGGTTCGCGAGTTTCTGTGAATCCATGGTTAGAATCCCTTCTTTTCGGCGATGGTGGTCAGAATGTTGATGAGGGTGGTCTGGTTCTCTTCGATGCTCGACAGGCGTGCGTCGAGCGACCCCTGGGTCTTTACACCACCCCGGCCGGGGGTCGCGGCGTCCTTGAGCTCTTGTACCTGAACGCTGATGTTGTCCAGGCGCTGGAACACAGCACCCGCCGGGGTGGCGTGGCGTACGCCTACCTGGCCGGGTACGCCAGGGCTCAGCAGATTGACGATTTGGGTGAGGTTGTGGTTGATCGCCTCGAGCATTTCTTTCGACATTTCTTCTCCTTCAGTTACAACTTGTGCCACAGACTGCACTGCAGCCGCGCCGAGCGCCCGCTGCGCCAGACCCAAGAACTGCTGTCTGGGGAACCCCTCGCCGGGGTCAGTGTGGTCAGACTGCTTGAACACACGGCTGATCTGGGAGTGGGTCGTGATGCCCTTCTCCCCATCGGCCAGCTGCTGGTCGGTAAGGTACCGGGCAGGGATGTTGTGGCGACGGCAGATGTCTGCAGTCAAGGCAGCGGTTCGAGCGAGAATCGCCTGTGACGGGCCGTCGGCCCACTCGGATGCAGTCTGGGCAGCCCGGCCCGCCATCTCGATGTGGATGCCATACGCGTTGCCGACCGGCATCGCGGCCCAAGCGCACGCACGCTCATCGACGCACTGCACGACCGAATCTGGGTCGACGCAATAGTGGGCACTGGTTCCTGCGGCAGGGTTCGCGAACCACGACGAGATGTTCTCTGCAATCTGGTTGCCCTCAGGAGTCTCCATCGTGTGGAGCACTACCCAAATCGGGTTGACCCCCGGCGACCAGGTGCAGTTCTGTGTTGGGTATATGGAGTTTGCGACTGACGAATCAGCCTCTGTAAAACTCATATGTGCCTCTTTCTATGTTTGGTATCCCGGCGGGGACAGCTCAGCCCGCCGGGGTGTGGCCACTAGCACCCCTTGTGAGGCGGGGCGCGTGACTCGCTGTGGTCTGACGGGTCAGACCACAGCAGACTTTCGATATATCGGGACAGATCGCTGGGTAGTGGTGGGGCAGGCGGCGGGTGCCGCATGTTGATGTGGGCGGCGAGCAGATTGATGTGCGAGGCCGCGAGAGACAGCGCCATACGTGCGCGGTCTTGGACGCGATATGCGTCCTCGCGTGCATGCCGTGCATCTTGCTCGATCGTCTTCAGTTCAGTCTTGAGCACCGCGATCTCTTCACGCAGCAGCGTTATCTGTGACTGCTGGTGGTCGATCTTTGCCCGGTGCCTCTGCGACCTGAGCTCACCCGCTCTCCCCATCCAGGCGAAGAAGGCTGTCGCCACCCCACCGAGAGCTACCCCTATGGCTGTCCACGCTTCAGGTGGTAGAATCATTCTCTATCTGTGTGTGTATGAGTTGAGTGCGTCTTGTGAGTTACATGGTGAAGAACCCGACGATGTTCAAAATATACCGGCCGGGGGTACGTATACCATCAGTTTTGAACTGGCGACCGTTTGCCTCGACCCAGACGCCACCCCCGCCGGGGGTGTACGACTGTGCTTCCACAAGCGATATCGCCTTAGGCCCTGTAGCGGGTATCTCGAACATAACACCAGCAACGGTCTTGCCCGCTGGCACAGTGAAGTCCAGATGAACGACCCCCAGACCAGTGTTCGGGTCGAACGTCATGAAGTGCCGCTTGGCCGCATCAGCGCCGCCCGCATTGACCACAGCACCACTGGCGCTCGACCACGAGAGCGGGTACATACGCGTAGGTTCTCGCTGCACCGCACCACCCCCGGCGGGGCGTGCCTCGAGCGCGGCGAGTCGAGACATGATCGACGACAAGTCAGTGGTGGGCAGAGTCACGGTGCCCCCGTCGTGGGACAGAGTCAGCTGTTGCCCAGACAAAGACAACACCTGTGGCACACCAACTCCGGCGGGGCCTTTCGGCCCAGGTTCGCCGGTCGGGCCTTTCTCGCCCACCGGGCCTTTCGGCCCAGGTTCGCCCACCGGGCCTTTCGGCCCAGGTTCGCCGGTCGGGCCTTTCGGCCCAGGTTCGGGTGGGGCAGGTGTTGCCGCGATCGATGATGGGGACTCGTCAACCAACATGTTCGTGAGATCCATCGTCTCGCCGGGGGTCAGCTCGACAACCGCTGCTCGATACGCCGCGAATTTGCCGTGCTCGTCGTACAATTCAGCGACGGCGGTGTATGACCACTTGCTGGGGGTCAACCCTGTCTGGGGGGTCAGAAGCTGAATCCCTTCGGTACCGCCCTCGACTGAGTCCATGAGGACGCCGTTCACGACATACCCCACTCGCTCGACCGGGGTGTACACTGCATCTTGGCTCTTAACAGAGGTGGATGGGGTGAACACAACCCGCCCATTCATAGGTAGGGGTGCCTGAGAAAGTGACTGCTGCGTGAAGAACTTCGCGGTCACTTTTGTGTACTGTGTATTCTCCATTTGGTGCCCTTACGCCTGTGGCTTGGCGGCTTCGAGGGCCGCGATTCGCTTGTCCAGTGCAGTGAGTGTACCCCCCGGCCGGGTGGTGAACTCGTATTTGTCGACCTGGACTCGAACATTGTCACCCTGCGGTGATTTCTCTGCCCGCACCGGCGCGGTGAACCCCGCCGGGGGTGTGATGCCAATGCTGCGGCACGCGTGGATGTCGAGGCCCTTGTACCAGCCCTCGATGTAGTAGCTCCATCGTGCACCGGCCCCTCGGTTGCCGACCTTCTGCGAGAGGCACCCGACCAAGGTCGTGCCGTCAGTACCTTCGTTCGCGATATAGAAATCTGCCGCGTCGCCCTCTTTCGCCGGGGTCTGCACCGTGCCGCTGTAGGACGACGATTCTGCCCGACACCCGATGAACTGGCTCTGCCCCCAGTGGATGAGGTACCCGTGGCCCCCATTTTCTTGGGCCAGGCACCCAACGAAGATACATTTCGTGCCCTTGATGTAGAACCCGGCCCCGTCTTTCTGCTGAGCGCGGTCGGCTGAGCTGGGTGCACCCGCTGTGGTGTCTGCACCCTCGGCTGCAGTGCTGGGTAGGGCATAGATCGACTGCCACGGTGCACTTCGGTGGGTGTACCATACGCGGCAGTGGCTGAAGGTGCACTGTGATGTGTAGACCTCCAGGCCAGCGTACCCAGATTTCGATTGGTTCGCCCCGCCGATGTTTAGGCCAAAGAACTGATTGTCCGCCCCGCCGGGGCCGCCGGCCACTTTCGCGGCAAGCTCGGGGTGCCCGGCGGGTTTGCCAACAACCAGACCTGCCTGCAGGGTGTTTCGTATCTTGAGGTTCCAGACATCCATCGCCTGGTCGTCTCGACCAAGAATCGCGGCCCCGGTCTCCATGTCCCAAATCTTGATGTGGTTCAGTGTCGGCGCTGCGTCAGGCTCGGCAGGGTTGTCCCCGAGATCAGTGTTCAGCAGAACCCCACACAGATTCGAGATGGGCGCTTGGTGGTTTCGCCCTGTCTTTCGTGCACGAATCCAGAGGTTCGACACACCGAAGTGGATCATGTTCGGGTCTTGGACTCGAGCGGCCCAGGTGCCCGTGTGAAAAACGCCGGTCTTCTCCGCGATCGGGGTGGTATCGACGGCCACGATCTGGGTCGCGTCGCCATCACCGACAACCTGCACGAAACCCTTCAGCTGGACGAAGGGGTACGACACAGTGTATTGCCCGGCGGGTATTCGGACAGTGCCCCCGCCGGGGTTGGCGGCGGCTTTGTCGATGGCGGCCTGGATCGCACGGGTTGAGTCTTTCGCGCCGGTGGGGTCAGCGCCGAAATCTGGTGAACAGACGTCATAGTTCGCGCCGGTGCCCACTGCCTGAACTGCGAGAACCCCTTTGCCAGTGAAGCGTCCATCAGTGAGGGTTGGTGTGGTAAATCGTGCCATACTATAACCTAACTTTCTACAGTTATCGTGCCGTCGTTATTGTCTGTCACTCGTGCACCGCTGTCGCCCCCGCCGGGGGTGGGTGCGGGGGTGTTTGTACCGCCACCCACAGAGAGCGCCGACAGGTACACCGATCCAGTCGTGACAATGGATCGCTGTGCGTCACGCAGAAAATCCAGGTCATCGAGAGAAACCGCCACGTTGTCGCTGGGGGACACGTCCCTCACGAAAACAGGCAGATCGAGGCGAAGAAGACCTTCTTCGTCGAAAACCATGGGCATGATCGCGTACCGCACCGCCCCGCCGGGGGACGGCTCCAGCGTGACGTCACTGAAGACGCCACGGTTGATTGGGTGGGTGTGCCCCTTCACCGAGCTACCCGGCGGGTAGCTCAGCACGACAACCTGGACTGAACCAGTCAACTCACCCCAACGAAGAGAACTCTTGAGTGTAACAGCCACAGCGACCCCCTAGTACGATACAGTGTAGATTTTGTTGGCGACCCATGACGTGTACGGCACGTGGAGGTACCCGCCCTGGTTGATGTTGACGCGTGCCCCGTCTCGACTGATGAGAGACAGGGTGCCGTCGAAGAAAGAAATACGGCCGGTCATATGATGGATGCCCCGGCCGGTGTCGTAGACCACTGGAAACATCAGCTCGGCGTACTGCACGGTGCGCAGATGTTCGGGGATAAAATACCCCAGCACGTTCCAGTCGCCGCCGATGACGTAGTCGAAAGCAGCGCGCTTGAAGACGAGAGAGCACTCAACCTTGAAGCCCTCGGGCACCGGCGTCAACCAGAAGCCGTACTGGTTCGGTGATCGATCTGAGCGCTCCCAGCCGGGCATGTTCAGTGGCGCGACGGTCTTGGTGCCGAGAACGTGCGCCCACTGTGCGCTATCTTTGCCATTGATGAGAGACGCCCGGTAGATGCTGCGGTCTTTGTTCACATAGGCCATAGTACCAAAAACCTGCTGCTTCGCCGGGGGCAGGCTTGCCGATTCTTGCATGTCGATCATCGGGGCGATGCGCTGAGCATACCCGCGCTTCGTCGCCTGAGAGAGCACCTGTGACGGCTGGCGGTCGACCTCAACGAGTACGACGTGCTTCTTGCCGCCAGTGTTGTCGAGCGCATTCGTGAAGGCCTGGATGCTCACCGGCGCGGTCGCTGCCTTCGCCGGGTCAAAAGTCAGAGTGATGATGTAGGTCGTTGGTTTCGTCACCGGCGGCAGCGAGACACGCACAGGTTTGTAGAGGTGATGATAGAACCCAGCGACAATCGCGTGGGCGTAGCCTGACCCCTCGGGGGGTGAGATGATGCACTGGTCGAGTGCGTCGTCGAAGCGAAATTGATAATTGCCCGTGCCCTCGTCCAGCGTACCGTTGCCGATACCAAGAGTGACAGAGGCCCATTCTTCGGCGGTCAGCGGTGCATTCACCTTGGGGAAGCTGACTTGTGCCTCGTTAGCCATAAGGTCTTTCTCCTAAATAGTCGAGATGTGCGAGATGTCGGTGAACAGCTTGCGCATACGCACGTCGCGTAGATTTTCATCCACAGAGCCGAGAGTCAGCGACACCGACCGGCTCTGGTACCCATCCCACTCGAGCTTTGCCTGGGTGACGGGCAATGTAGCGCGCACACCGGGTGCGAGCACCGCCGTCACCAGATCGCCGAGCTGAAAATCACGCCCAAACTTCAGTCGATCGGTCTCACGAAACTCCAGCTTCAGTGTCTGCTGGGCTTCGCCCTTGGTCAGTTCTTCGTTCGCGGCCTTCTCCAGGTCGGCGGCCTCGTCTGTGTCCCGCCGGTCTTTGAAAACCTCGATTCGTCGACCCCAGGTGTTGGCTCGCGTGCGTGACTCCAGTGTGCGGTTCGCGCCCTCACCCTGCCCGCCAACAACGACTGTCGTGGCCGTCGGGGCACTGTGGGTCAGCTCCCAACCAAGAACCTCGCCGCCCTGAGGGGTGAAAACGACCGACCTGGCGCGAATCGTGGGCTTGCGGACTAGAATCACATAACCCTTCTTGAGGGGCACTGCCTCGAGCACTACGTCGCCTGCAGTGGCCAAATCTTGGCACACCGCGAGCAGGGGCTTCAGTCGGGTCTCGACAGAGACCTCTTTGCCGACATCTTCGTACCGCACCGTCAACCCCGGCGCGCGCCGCTCGGGTAGGGCACCGATGCCTGCGTTCATCTCGATCAAGCCACCGATCACCCGGCCCGCTGAGCCACGCGCCCGGTAGTGAGAAACATCTTGTTCTTTCTCACCCCGGCCGGGGTTGGGGTATGTGACACGGTCGGCGAGGGTCTGTAGGTCACCGACACCGTTCACCACCCACTCGACGATGCCTTTCTCGTTCTTGCGGTGGATCTTCGTGAAATCGCCCGCGAACTCAACGCCGGTGTCTCGACAGACGAGACCCCACGCCGGGTTTATGCGATCGAAGAATTGAGTCGAGAATGGGTCGAGGGTGCCAGTGAATGTCGTGGGGGTGTTTAGGCGAAGAACCGCAGCGAACTTCGTGAACCGCACCTGCCGCGAGAGATTCTTGGATGGGTCGCGCAGAAAAGTAGAAATCATATGCCCCTACCCCTCGTAGCCAGACAAGTACAGCGGCGTGTACGACAACTCGATGCGTGACGTGTCGGTCATGCCCGAACCAGACACGCGAATGCTGGACTCGCCGGGTGGCAGCTGGAACATCTCAGACCCATCACCCAGTCGGGCGTAGAGCGAATCGTCGGCGGGCTGGATCTGACCACCACGAACATACGACAGGCCGCAGGTACCTGTGTTGATCGTGAGAGAATCACCCGGCGCGATTGTGCCTGAGAAACCCAACATGTTGTTGTCGCCGTCTTGGATCTTCAGGTCAGTGATTGGCCCATGCACCGACCAGACCGGCGAGACTGGCCGGTCAGAATAAATCATGACGCGCTTGCCTGTAGCCACCGCAGAAGCGTCCAGAATGATGGGGAAGAACGTGTGGGTCTTCACTTGTTCGCCGCCCGAGATGAAGGGCTTCGAGTTGGTCTGGGTTCGCCACACGAAGACCTCAGTCCAGCCCATCCAGTACGGCGAGAGCGCCACAAGCTTCAGGCCGAAGGTGTACCAGAATTTGCGGTATGTGCTGCCGAAATTACCCTGCAGCCCCTCTTTGTAGAGAACCTCGATGCGCCTAGAGTCTTTATTCTCGGGGGTGATTTCAAGAATGCAGCCGCCCCCGCCGGGGTGAACCATTCGCTGCAGCGCGGCCCAATGCCGCATGACCTCATCTTGGTTCGCGCCCTGAATGTGGAGGGGTAGATAGATCTCGCGTTCTTTCACCCGAGTGCCCTGCAGAACCGAGCCGACCCCGCCGGGGTGCTCCACGGTCTTGTAGTCAAACTCGGGCAAGCCAAACCCCTCCACGCCCTCGAGGAGCGTGAAGGGGGTTTGCCCATTAGAGAACAGCACTATCGGGTCTTCTTGACCTGATGGATCGACCAGGCGCACGATGGGTGCCCGATTAGCCATAATTCAGTGCCTCTTCTTGCCTACGGCGGCGCTCGATTGCCTCGGCCACCTCTTCGGCTGTGTAGCCTTGGACTGTGCCGATTGTCACGCCGCCCTTCTGTATCTTCTCTGTGTTCTCGGCGATCTTGTACATTCGATCCCACTGCGTCGAGGTCAGCACATAGTCTGGATCTCGGCGCTGGTGATCGATCACCTGCACGCCACGCTGGATCACACCGCCCTTGTCGAACAAGTACGGGCGAACACGACCACCATCATGGTACCCATGACCGTGGCCGATGACTCCCAACATATCGCTGTACCCATAGCGGGCCTTGGCGTAGCGCATACCAGCGACGAGGTTCGCCAGTGGGTCAAGTCGGTTATTCGGCAGCGACGGGTCGCGGAAGGCCGCGAAGGTCGCACCGATCACCTGAACCAGACCCATCGCGAGGTCGCCAGTGATCGTGTTGATGTCCACGTACCCGCTCTGGGTCACGTTCGGGTCACCATTCGACTCGGACTGGATCTGCGAGAGCCATGCGTTGACGTACGGCTCTGAGGTCGGCAACCCGGCGATGCCAAGTGCCTGCACCACAGTGTCGCGCCAACGAAGAACGCCACCATTCGAGTCAGCGACCCTCACAGCTTCGCCGTGGTCTTTGCCGTCCTCGTTCTTGCCCTTGAGTGTTTCTTTCACCCAATTCGCCGCGCCGTCAATCATGGTGATCGCGCCGCCACGCATCAGTTCACCTGGGAAACCGAGGTATTTCGACGTGATGCTATCGATGACGCCCTTCAGCGGCTCGATGACGGTGTCGAGAACCTTACCGGCGGCAGACCCAACGAATTCGCGGCCAGCCTTCCACAGGTCAGAGTTGATGACGGCACCGCCGATGGACTCAACAAGACCACCCTCGGCGTACCCGCCGACCCCCGCCGGGAGACGACCCGTTCTGTTTATGTAATCCAGAACCCCGGGATTCTCTTGCTCGAAGCGACGCCGCGATGACTTCTTCACGACAAATTCGTCGGCGTGGACGATGCCCGCCGGTTGGTACTTCGAACCAGGGCCAGTCCACCCGCCGGTCGCCCAACCAGAAAGGTCGATAGTCGGCAACTTGTCAATGTGGAACTTGTCCGCCAGATCGTTGAAGTGGCGGATGAAACCATCATTCACAACGGTCTGCAGAACGAACTTGACCGGGGCCTTGACTACGTCTTGGATCGCCTTCCATGCCTGGTCGATCGCCTTCACAGCTTTATCGAACGCCTGTGGAATCTTGTTCGTAACCCAGTCAGTCAGAGTGTCAAAGACCGGCTTGATCCATTGCTCCCAGCCGGTCTTGATCGTGTTGGAGATGCTGTCCCAAGCGGGCTTGATCCAGTTATCGTACAGATACCTGAAGAACTTGCCCAGGGTGTCGATGGCTAGGTTGAAGGCCGGTAGAATGTTGTTCTGGAACCACTGGTACACAACGTCGATCGCCCGCTGGATCTGATCCCAGACTGGCTTGATGATGTTGTCGTACAGCCACCTGAACGCGTCACCGAAGACCTTCAACGCAAAATCCCAAGCGGGCTTGATGTATGCGTTCCACCAGTCAATCACAAACTGGATGGTCTGCTGGATACTATCCCAGACGGGCTTGATGACGTTCAGGTATACCCAGTTGAATATGTCGCCGTAGGTCTTCAGTGCGAGATTCCAGGCGGGCACCAGTGTATTGTTCCACCAATCCAGCACAAACTGGATCGCGGCCTGGATCCACTGCCACACCGGCTTGATGGCGTTCTCGTACAACCAGACGAATAGGTCCCCATAGGTCTTCATCGCGAAATTCCAGCCGGGGACGAAGACATTGTTCCACCAGTCAAAGACAAACTGGATCGCGGCCTGGATGCCCGCCCAGATTGGTTTGATGATGACTTCGTACAGCCATCCGAACACTGGCGCGAGTACGTTCTGGATCGACCAGACCAACCCATCCCACAGGGTGAGCAGAACCGCAAGAACGACCACGATCGCGGTCTTGATGCCTGTCCACACAGGCACAACGATTGTCTCGTAGAACCAAGTAAAGACAGCGGCGACCACGTCGATAGCGGCCTTGATGAAGGTCGAGATACCCTCGAACACCGGCTTGATGATGTTCTCGTACAACCAGGTGAAGATCTGTCCATATACCTGGAACGCGAACTGCACACGTGGAATGTAGGTGCCAACGAACCAGTCGATGAAGGCACCAATCAGGGACATAATCCAGTCCCATACGGGCTTCACGTAGTCGTTCCACAGACCCATGAACCATTCACCCATGGCCTGCAGCCCGGCGATGATGACTGGCATGACGTTGGCGTTGAACCAGTCAACGAAGCCACGAATCACGTCGCCGATGAAGCTGAACACCCCGTCGACGATATCTCGAAACCAGCCAAAGTTCTGGTACGCCAAGATGACAGCCCCGATGATGAGACCGAAAATGCCCAGCCAAGCAAAGGTCGCCGCTTTAGCCGCGATCTGTGCACGAGTCAGACCAAGAATCGTGCCTGTCTGGATGCCCGTGATGACCTGCCAGGCAGTGGTGGCCGCTGTACCCAAAGCGACTGCAGCGTTATAGACACGAAACGCCGCGACCGCGATCAAGATGCCCTCGGCGAACGGCATCCAGATATTCGCCTTGTCCGCGATAAGGCTGACAAGTTTGCCAACATTCTCGCCCATATCATGGAGAAATTGGTTCGTACCGTCGTCTGGCTTGATCCCAACCAGACCGTCGAAAAAGTCCTTGATGCCGCTCCCAATGTCTTTTAGCACTGGAAATACATCGTCGCGAAGAACAGGCAAAATGGAGTCGATGAAGTACGCCTTGAGCTTCTCATATAGAGTCCGCAGAGCGAAGGCCAGCTGCTCCATCCAGCCAGCGAACCCAGAACTCGTGACGTCACCGTCGAATGCCTTCCATGCCTCGACGAATGCCTTCACCCCGCCGGCTAACGAACCGAAAGCAGGCAGAAGGTTGTTCGCCATGAAGCCGACAATCGCCGACGCGACAGGCAGAAAAGCTTCACCCATGACCGCCGACAGGTCAGCCCACTGGGCCTTCAGCACCTGAGTCTTGTGCTGGAACGTGTCGCTCTCGCGCATGAAGTTGCCCTGCGCGTCAGCCGACTGCTTGAACAACAGCGACTGGACGATGAGCTGTTTCTGCTGCGAATCGAACGCCCCGCCGGTCTTCTGTATGCCGAGGCGCAGGCCCTCTTGGGTCAGGGCCGCATCATTCAGCGAAATGCCGTAGCGCTCGATCGGGTCCATCTCACCACGCAATGCAGCACTCACGGCCTCGATAGCATCTGCGGTCGTACCACCGTACATTGACGCCAGATCGGCGCCAAGCTTGATCAGATCGTTAGTTCGGCTGCCCAGCTCGCTCATCGGCGTGCCAGCGTTCTTCATCATGGACCCCAACACTGACGCGAACTGGTTGTATTCATTCTTCGAGATACCAACCGAGGTCGCAGCAGAATCCGCCCAAGAATGCATCTGTGCAGACGAGTTCTTGAATACAGCGTCGACCGCACCGACCGACTGCTCTAAGTCGCCAGCCTCTTTGATGAAGTTTCGGGTGAGTGCGGACACCTGCTGGATGCCGGCGAAGGCTATAGCCCCACCGATCGCCGCCTTGAACGCGGTACCGAAACGAGAACCTGCCTCACGCCCGCCGGTCTCGGCATGGGTCGAGGCACCAGAGAACATGCCGCGAAAGCTACCAGAAACTTTCTCTTTAAGACCCGACAGGGCCCCTGAGAATCGGTTGGCAGATGAATGCCCCTCAGCTTCGGCGGCAGCCGATGTGCCACGAAAAGCACCAGTCAGAGAGCCACGTATCGAGCTGGCGGCACCAGAGAACGACGACCCCACCGCAGAAGCGGTACGGCCCGCGCCGGTCGCCACAGTCGAAAACGCCCCAGAAAAGTCACCACGAAAAGCAGATGCGGCAGCAGAACCCACACCACTGAAGGCGGTGCGTGTAACCGAGGCCGCCCGGCCCGCGCCGGTGGCGACGGTGTCGTACGCGCCACGGGCCGTCGACCCCAGACGCGACAGCACCCCGCCGGTCTCTCCAGTCGCTCGGGCCACCTGACGCATAGCGTCTGATGCCTGGTTCGCTGGAGCGAAGAGCGCAGTCGATGCGCTTCGAGTCGCGTTGTTCAGGGCCGCCTGGGACGACTTCAGCGCCTCGTTGTGGGCGGCGATCTGTGCGACACCCCGCCGGGAGACCTCAGTGTAGCGTTCTCGCGCCACAGAGAGTCGGTCTTGCGCCGCGAGAATCTGTGACTCGCTCGCGTTGCCGCGCGCCTTCACCTCAGCCAGCCGGGCCTCGGCTATCTCGACCTTGCGTGCCGCTGCAGCCCGCTGTGCCGCCACCCGCTCTGAGGTAGCGGCGAGCTTCTTCTCGGCGGTCTCGACCTTCTCTTGCAGGCCGGTGATGTCTGCGTCGGGTTTCGTTGATCGAATGCCCTCGCGCAGGTTCGAGCCAATGTTCTTGCCTGTGGTGGTCGCGAATTTCTCAGAAGCCCGCAGCTCAGCCCCGATCTGTTTCGCCAGACCTCGGGTCTCAGCAGCGAGCGTGATATACGCGGTGGCTAGCTCGATAGATGCCACAAAGCGGCCCCTTTCTCTTGGATCTAGCGGGTAAGAACAGAAGCGAAGTCTGCGCCGGTGTGCTCATCGATGATCGACACTGTGACTCGGGCGTCCTCAGCGCGACCGATCTTCTTCTCATCCACAATGTCGCGCTCGTCGTACGGTCGCTTGATTCTCTTCGGAAAATCTGACCGCTTCGCGCCAGAGGCATTGCCGCGCTGGACGTTGCCTGTGGCCAAAAGCTCGAGCATTGTGACCAGCTCGTCGTAGCCGGGCAACGACCACACCCACTCTTTCGGGTTCAGGGCACGAGACAGTGGCCCCCATGGGGGTGCACACGAGAGAAGCGATATAACCTCATCCCACGTGTGCACTTCACCGATTGAGTCCCAGCGAATACCCGCCGGGGCAAGCTCGGCGAGCACCGCTTCAGTGTGGGTGTGATATAGCTCGATGGTGGCTAGGATTTTGGGAGGGTTGCTACCTGCCCTGACCCCCACGCATCGATGAAGGCGCGGGTTTCTTCGCCATCGAGGTCAGCAAAAGCCTCGATCTCTTCTTCGGCTACACCAGCAGAGCGAAGCCACTCGTAGAACTCACCGAAGCGGCCCGCGTCCAGAGCGACCGCCAGCTTCTGAGGCATGTTCTTCGCGCTGGGGAAGGTGAACTCTTCTTCGTAGATCGGGGTGGTGAACTTCACCATGGTGTAGCGCTTCTCGCCCTTACGAGTGAAAGTCTTCTTCTTCTTTTTGGCTTTGTCTTTCGCCATCTTTCGGCTCCTCATAGTTGTTGAATTGGTTCGGCTCACGGGTTAGAACCCCGGCGCGAGAGCCGATATCGCGCCGGGGTGGTCTGTAGGTTAAACGCCCAAAGCCAGCTTGGTAGAAGCTAACTTTTCAGGGAGAACGGTGTCTTGGTATTCGTACGCGTTGTTGTCAGCGCTGTCGGGCAGGGCCTCGATGGTCACTTCGTACTTGATGACAGCCGAGTGGACGAACTGCACATCACCAGACACAGAGATCTGCCCAATCGGGATGACCTCGCGAATGAAGGTGTTCTCGTCGAGCATCTCGAGAGTGTAAGTCGCACGGGGCGCGGGCTTCGCGTTGAACTTGATCGCGACCTTGCCGTTGTGCTTGCCCTCTTCGGGAGGGGTGATGGTGACGTTCTCTTCGCCCACAATGGACTTGAGGGTGACTGCTGAAGCGGCCTCCAGGTAAGAGAACTTGTAAGACACCGAGAAGTCCGAACGAACGACCTTAACGACCTGGCCACCCCATGCCTTGATCTTGTCGTCGGAGGCGTCGGTCGTACGAGTCACGCCGTCATCCGAGATAAGGCCCTGAGGCACAAAAGCCGCGTTCAGTCGGGTAGTCGCATCGGTGGGTAGTGGCGTACCAATAGGCGCGCGAGTCACCCCGCCGGTGGACTTAACCGGCTTACCGGTCAGGACCGCTGCGACGCCAGAAAGAGCATCTGACATAGTTTTTCTCCTTAGTTATTCTGTGTGGATGGGCGCAACCACGCCCGATACGTGAAGGTGTAGGCTGGTATACGCCGATCGGCCTCTGGGTTCCACTGTGGAAAATCTCGGTCATCTTGCGGCACAACAGAGCTGTCCGCAGAAGACCATTCTCGCATCAGTGAGAAAACCTCACCAGCGAGACGCTCTGCGTCTTCTCGTGAGGCGGCCCTGATGTCGAACTGGATGAACACCTCAAGAAAGACTTCTTGGAAAAGCACTCGGGAACCGAGATCTTTAACCAAGACACAGGCCTCACGATAGTCGTAAGAATCACTATCGGGTTCGTCCAGAAAGATAGGGCGCTGCAGGTGCTTCACCAAATAGTTTCGGACTGTAACCGTTGGGTCTTGAAAAACAGACATCAGTCACTCGCCCCCTGCCGGATGTTGCGAAGAAGTGTGTTGTGTCGGCGGTTGTCGTATGCCGCGTGGCCCGTCGCCATCACAGACACAGCGCCACGCGGTTTCTCCAGAACAAGGTCGGTCACCCGGTACCCGGTCACCCGCCCGCCCTGAGACGCCGCCTCGGCTATCTTCTTCGCTCGACGCTCCAAATCAGCACGGACAGCTGGCGACTCGCGTAGCCGGCGAAGAGCCTCTTTATTTATCACTAATTTCACGCTCAGCCCCTACGAACCTCGAGTCGAACCTCTGTCCGGAAAGCATCGCCGGTGAAGGCATTCGTGATGCCCCAGCCGACGCCCTTCACAAAACACTCCACCTCGGCCCCCAGCCGGGGGTGGGTGAGTGTAAACTTGTCTTCTGTCGCCACGGCGAAATTCGGCGGCAAGAAGAGCAGCACCTCGGCGTTTGGCCGTACCGTTATACCATCAAGAGAAATGCTGGCGCTCGGGACATCGATGATGAAGTCATCGATGTCCACCGGCGCTGCCCACACACGAGTGGGCTTACCATACCGATCAGCTCCACCGGCCAGCGCCCTGTAATACTTGACAACAGGTTCTGCCTGGGATTGCCCTGGAAACACTACACTTTTCACAGCGGTGCCTCCTTAAGGACGTACGGTGCGAGGGCTTCTTTCTCTGAATCAGACAAAGAGAACCCCAGCACCTCACCGTTCTTCGACAAATAGCCAACGGCCTGTGACCCCGCCCTCTGGTACGAGAGCGGGGCGGCGGGCAGTGAAGACAAACGAGACAGAACACGCTGAAGCACAAGAGAAAGCTCTGGTGCTTCAGCGAACCCATGCTTGAATTCCACGGTGACCGTTCGATCACCCGCCGGGGGTGTACTCTGTGGGTCGAAAGTCAACCACCCGTCGGATGAGAACGTCCACCCGTGCAGCGATTCGCCCTTCACAGAGACCCGCTGGACATCGACCAGCCGAAGAGTTGGGATAAACAACCGACCCGAACCTGAGTAGTCGAAGGTACGAATCTCATTGACTTCTGGAGTGACGTGCCACCCACAATGCGCTCGAATCATCGAGGTCACGGCGGCGTCTTTAGACACCGATTGTGGTAAAGGCGGGTAGCCCATCTTCTCTCCTACTCTCCAGCCTTCTGCTTAGGTTTCGGGCCGGGCTTACGACGGGGGCGCTCTTCTTTCGCCTCCGCCACAGGTTTCTCTGCCTTGTTCGCTGCAGCTGCCGCAGCTGCTTTGTTGCTGCCAACAAGCACAGCACCAATTTCTTCAGCGGTTTCAGGCTTCAGTTGAACGTTGTACTCGATTCCATCGATGGTGACTTTGTACACCTTCATGACTAGCTCCCCAGGGTCAACTCAACGAATGCGTCAGGGCGACGAACAGCCAGAGCCAAGCGCTCTTCGGCCAAGATGGTGAACTGGTTCTTGGTGAAGTCGTTGCCATCGATGTTCGAGGTCTCGACGCGAATGCCGCCCTTGCGGTACACAGTCGCTGCAGCCTTGCCAGCACCGATAAGCACCTTGCCTGCCGGGATGGCAGTGGTCTGGATGGTGTTGAGACCCCACAGCGGCGGGTCCTGAAGAACGCCACCAACGCCATATTGACCGGTGAAGGGGCCCCCAGCGAGGTACTGACCGTTCGAGTCTTTCTTCAGTCGGAAGCGCTCATAATCAGCGGGGTTGATGATAATGCCGTCTGCACGAAGGCCAGTCTTGGTGTAGACCGAGTTCATGGCCTCATACACTGCATCCAGGTTGCCGTCGGCGCTCGCAGAGGTCTTCTTCTGCAGGCCCTCGCGCTTCAGAATACCGCGAAGGTTCTGGCCAGAGCCCTCACCAGACAGCAGCTGTGCCTCTTCGGCGAGCAGCAGCTGGAAGAGAAGGCGGTTGTTGATCTCGGACACCAAGAACTCAGCATCTTCAGCCATCTCCATGGAGAGCTTGATCCAGCCGGCGACCTTCTTCAACACTTCGGTCACCTCGGTGTAGCCGGGCGGGGTCATGCCGGGCTTGTCCCCACCCTCGGCAACCATACCGAAGTCACCGTTGGTCGCCTTGTCCCATGCCTTCTCCACGAAGTACACGATAGCGTTCGAGTTGATGGTGCCCCCACCGAGCCAGCTAGCGATGGTAGGGCGCTGCGTATAAGCGGTGACGATATTTCGATCGATATCGGGGGTCACCAGGTGAGACGCGGTGGCCTGCAGGGTGTCGAGCTTGATGACGTCACCAGCGGCCTTACCACGGTACTCAGGCAGGTCGAAAGCGCCTACTCGGTTGCCAGACTTCAGACGAGTCAGCACACCCGCGCCCTTCGCGCCACGAACAAAGTACTCACCGAGCGACCCCGCCGGGGTGTCTGCGCCTGCAGGCTCGACAGCGGTGCTCGGTACGGGGGTGCCGAGAGACTTCACGAGAGCAGCGGCTTCGCTCGCACTCTTCATGCTAGAAATCAGGTCTTCAGATGCGGACTTCAGGTTCGCGAAATCGTTCTGCTCGTCTTCGGTCAGCGCCTCGCCAGACTCCAGCTTAGCCGACAGCGCCGCGCTCTTCGCGAGCAGTTCTTCACGCTTCTCGTTCAGGTTCATTAGTTATTGCCCTCCATTATGGATAGTCGAATGTTGCATAGTTCCACTTCAGTTGCCATAGCTAGAACACGCGAATTGTCCAGCCCAGCCGCCTTGATGTTGGGGATTTCGCCCTCCTCCACCTCAACTTCGGCTAGATCCTCTTCACTACCATCTTGGGACTCTGAAGGGTCATTATTCTCTGTTTCGTCGAGAGCTGCAGCGCCCCGCCGGGGGGTGTCAGCCTTCACGTCCAAGATCTCTGTCTCTTGATTTGCCCCCACGGGCACGACAGAAACCTCGAAAAGTTTCAATTTGGTCAGAACGGTGATGTCGTTCTTGCCGTCCTCATCGGTGTATGGTGATTCTTCTTCAACAATATACGTGAACGACATCTGGCGCACCAGCTTCTTCTGCAGCATCTGGTACACCTGCTTGCCCATCGGGTTCTCCAGGTCGAGTTGCACCTCGACGAACAGGCCGTGCTCATCTTCTCGTGCTTCTCTCGTCCATCCGATGCAGAACTGAGGGTTGTCCAGGTTGTGGTTCCAGTAGCACGGCACCCCAGCCCCGCCGGGTGCATAATCGTTCAGCGAATCAGCGAAGGCACCAGGCAGAATGATGTCACCGTGCAGGTCAACGTTGTTGAACACCGCTGCATACCCTGTGAAGACCCCCGGGTCTTTCGGTTCTGCGCTCTCTACCGGCTGAACCTCGGTGAGCTCTATGGATTTGCGCTTAATCTTCATCGAGAACCCATTTCTTGTGTAATTCTTCTGCTTTCTGCGCCCATTCTGGGTGATCAACCAGATCAGCGCTCAATTCTCGCGCCAGGCGAGCGTTCAGTCGATCAGATGCGCCCTTCGCGGCGATAACTCGTCGTGCCCGATCGGTGTGTCGGGTCAAGATCGACTTCACGGCCTCTGGGGGCCCGATCTCGTCGGTTATCTCTGGATCTGTTGCATCTTCTTGCTCGATCTCGGCTTCAGGCAGCCTAGCGCCTTCAGACAGGTTCAAGGGCACAATGAGATCGTCCCCGCCGGGGATGGCGGGCAGGTTATTCGCTCGACGTATCTCGTTTCGAGTCATGTATGGTGCGCCAACCGCCGCTGAAGCGACAGCCGCTTGCTCTTCGAAAGATCCACGAAGCTTCTCTTCGATGTTGAACTCCACCATATGGCGGCGGTTATCGACACCGAGCATCGGCAGCAAGAAGACATTAAGCCGTTGCTCGATCATCCGAAGAGTCGGCCCAAGGGTGTTCGTGTAGAGGCTCTTGGAGAATTCTTTCGCGTTGCTGTAGTTCGCGTTGTCCAAGACACCAACCATGACGGGGTTCACCTGGAACACCTGTGCCACAGTGATTATGGAGAGCTTCACAGACTCTGCCCACTGTTCGTCGGCAGAATTGAACTGCGACGACTCGAGACGCATACCTTCTTCGAGAATCGGCGTCCCGCCGGTGCGAGAATTCTCAGCAGTGAACTCTTCGAACATCTTCAAGAAGCGCTTGCGGTCTTGGTTCGTCCAGTGAGGCGCATCGGTCGGTCGAGTGATGTAGTTGCCAACCCGCCCGGCGCGCCGCCAGACCTGTGACCGATGCCGCCGGGCCTGATACTGCTCATCCAAGATGAGGCGAAGAGTTTCAACAACCGAAGAGGTCTTTCCCGCCAGGGGGTTCCACCCCTCGAAGGCCAGAACGTTCTCTGGGGAGAATTTCACCGACTTATCGGGCGAATCGGGAGGGCTTACAACGTACTGCTTAGGCTCCCAATAGGTAGAATAGTCGACTTTTACCCACGACGCTGGAAACGGCTGTATGGCCCACCCAGAGGGCGTCGAGGTCGACTGATAAATGAACCAATACGCCCTATTGTGTAAGGCCAAGTTGCCAATCAGGTCGTACATCAGGTCGAAGGTCGTCATGTGGGAATTCGGCTGGCGAATCGTCTCTGCTACCACCGAATCTCGATCACGCTCGCGATCTTCACCGTTTATGGTGAAGGCGTGGAGCCCTAGTTGGGCTACATTTCGTGCCAAGAAATCAACCACCGTACGTAGATGCGGCTGTGTTCGCCACATCTGCTCTGGGGTGAGGTTTAACGGCTCGGGGGCGGGCCCCCACATAGGGGTTGTAACTACAACTTCACGTCCCATAAAGGTAGTCACCGCACGAGACAGCCCGCCGGTGAGAGCACGGGTTATAACTTCGCCCGCTGTAGCCATAAACTAGGTTCACCTCCACCATTCGTCATATTCTGGGTCTGAATACACAGACCGTTGTTCTTCTTCTGTGTCTTGTAGGCGCAAGAGCCCCCATAGAGCGAAGGTCGCTGCACACAGAGGCGCTATATCGACTGGAGATCGCTCACGGTTCCACGACCAGACGTCGCCATAGTACTTCTTGACCGCTTCTTCCAGCGGTTTTCTGAGAATCGGCTGCTCTCGCCACCTGATCTTGTGTTGCTCGACTCGTTCTGCGAACTGAGCGCACGCTGCAGGTAGGTTCGACGCCTCGCACGGGGTGAAATTCACGCCCTGCCGGGTGAGGGGCTCGCGGTAGCTTGATATCGGCGCGCCCTTGCCCTGGAGCACGATGTCTCGCGGCGTGAAGTTCAGCTGGTTCTCCAGAAAATCTGGTATCCAGTCCATAAAAGGTCGTTTAGTCAACACTTCGACCTGAGGCACACCGTCGGAACGGTAGCCGGCGACCGCCACATAACTCATCTTGCCGTCAGCCGAGGTGTCCACACCAACAACGAGCGGCGAACTGGGGTCGATTTCGCCCGCCGGGTCAAGACACTCGTCCAGGTCTTCTTGCTTGAACGGGCCGTCAGCCGCCATAGCGACGCGCTGGCACAGAACTTCAGCCCTGAACTTGTATTCAGGCACACCCTCTTGGCCCTGGTCGCCAACGAGCGAGACCGTCGCGGCCAACTTTCGCTCTGTTGGTCCGAATGGGTACCCAAGCGAGGGGTTCGCTGCAGCCCAGCCGTCCCTATCGTGGATCGATGCACCTTCAGGCGCTGAGTACTCGAACAGACCGAAAGTTATCTCATTGGACTTAGCCCATTCTTCTGGCGTACCCCCGCCGGCTATGAAGGCGTCGAACTCTTGGATCGACTTTCGTTCTTTGTCTTGGAGGCTGTTGAGCACGACAGACTTCGACTCACCGGCGTTCGAGACCGCGAACACCTGCGAGCTCAGCTTAGCGTTCGTCGTGTTCGTCAACGCCATCCACGGCGACCATTCTTTCTGCTGACGAAGCTCATCGAAGAAGAGATCAGTCACAGAGAACGAGCGACCCCCGTCGTCCGAGGCAGAATCGCATCGATACCGGGCCCCGTTGACGAGCTCGAGGGTCTTCGACCCGTTCGTACCCGTCATACGGGCTACCTGGTCGGCAGCTGGCGAGCGGGCTATCGTCTTGTATGCTTGGTCTTGGATCTCTTCAGCTGCAGCCAGCTTATGTGCGGTGCCGAGAACCAGGGGCGGTTCGCCTTCTGGAGGCTCCCACATGAGCATACGCCAGAGCATTCGGGTCGATGCCAAGAATGACTTGCCGTTCTGGCGGGCGACCAGCAGAAGAACCGTCTCGAAGCGAAGAATAGGCGTAGGGTCTGATGTGTACGACCCTGGCGCCAGTTCGAGAGAATGAATCAAGACCCACTCTTGCCATGGGTGCAGCTTGCGCCCTAGGTCTTCAGTCGCTGTCGCGATCGCCTCGAACCCGAGAGAGGTCTCTGGGGTCAATTCGCGAAGAGGTCGAGTGAAAATACGCGGCTCTGTGTCGCCGCGAAGCTCTCCAGAGTCTGTATACATCGTTATTTCCTACCTGCAACCCCGCGTCGGCGACGTTCTCGACGCTCTCGAATGCGCCGTTCAGACTCGCTCTCTTTAACTTCGGGTTTCGACTCGGGCACCCCCCGCCGGGATTCAGGCGTCAGCCCAAGCTGTTTTAGCAGCTGGATGAGGTGCGAATTCGTCAGATACCTGGATTTCTCCAGCTCGGCGCGAGTGATTCGCCCATCGACGAAGTCTTCTTCCATATTGTCGAGCGATTGTGCCTGTGACAGCAGAAGCTGCTTCGAGAACTCGTCGGCTTCTGTGATCCAGGGGGCTGATTCGAGAGAGGCCCGTACTGCAGTCTCCATAGGGCCCCATATGATGGCAGGTTTCTCTACATCGGGGGACATTTCGGCTCTTTTCACGTTAAATAGTTAATTTAGGGCCTTTAAACGGCCCCTGGGTCATGTTCGGAGGGGGCGGTGGGGAGTGCCCCGGGGTCACCTGGGCCCTATAGATACCTCGTGATCTTGGGCCCCCTCCCCCACTTCTCCACCTGCACTGGCTGTACCACCTGGACGGTCTGTGCCACATGCACCGGCTGTACCACCTGGGCAGGTTCTCCACATCCAGCGGGCTTTAAATTAAAAAGCTTAGGTCAAGTCGGCGCGGGTACCCCCCACCCCCGCCGGGTTAGACCAAGAAGCGGGCGCTCACTGTGCCGAGGGGCAGGTCACCTTTGCCGTCCGAGCGCTTGTTGTTGCAGGCTCGATGGGCGGGCCTGAAGTTCGATGGGTCCTCAGCATACTCAGGGTGAGTCGAGCGAGGGTACGCATGGTCCAGCTCGAAGGCGTCCGAGTTCACGTGACCGGTCACCGGGTCTGAGTGTGGTATGCTGTAGTCGATGGGCTGGCCACACCACCAGCACGGCGCGCCGGCCACCGCGCACTGCTCGAAGAACTCACGTCGCATCTGTAGGTACCGCCTTGTACCATTGCCTGGTGACGACATAGGGTTCTCCTCAAGTGGGTGGTGTATAGGTCTGTATGTAAGGGACGGCCCCCTAGGCAGGTAAGTGGGGCCTAGGGGGCCTACATGGCCGACAGACATACTTTACGCCTGCAATTCAATTATGCTTGACTTGTAACAGAAAAGCAAATCTCACCCCGCCGGGGGCGAGGGTGCGCCCTTGATCTGCTCGATGAGAGAACGCAGTGTCTTCTCCCCAGACCAGACCGAGCGGCACCCCTCGCACCAGACCTCGTACTCTGGCTCAGCTATGGTGCAGAGGCTCTGCTCCCCACAGACAGGGCAGGGCATGGTCGGATGCGAGATAGGCACCCGTGGGTAGAACAGGGTGCTGATGGCCGAGCGCAGGGCTTTCAGGTACCTGATGAACTCGTACACCTGGGCCGTGTGCTCCCAGAAGTCTGGTGCCGAGAACAGCTGGGTGAGCCACCGCGTCCATTCTTCTGGGGTGGTGACCCCGTATTCTTCTCGTAGGTCAAGTACCTCGAGCGAGACCGGGGTGGTGGGGCCGTACCCCGCCGGGGATGGCGCACCCGCCGGGGTGCTGGGCTCGGCAGAGCTGAGCAGTTCGATCAGTGGCGGGTGAGTGGTCGAGGTGTACCGACCCGACGGCAGAAGAGCCAGGTGCTCACGAGAGTGAAGCAGGTCAGCCAGCACGGGCACCAGCTCGTGGGCGAAGGTGTCTGGGATGCAGAAGGCGAACTCACTACTCATCTGTGTGGCCCTTGCCTTTCGCCTTCAGCACGAGAGCCACTACGGCGAGAATGATGGGGGAGAAGATGACGATGGCGAACAGAAGTGGGTGGAGCACGACGCAGAGAACCACGACTGCGACCACGAGCAGTGACACCATGACGCACCCCGGTCGGGGTGGCTGGTTTGGCTGGTTTGGCTGGGTTGAGTTAGCGGTGGTCACCAGAGCCTCCAATCGTGCCACGGGTCTGGCGAGACTGCAGTTTCGCCACGTTGAGGCCTAGAGCCTCGCTGAACGGGTCATCCCCGCCGGGGGCTGCAAGATGCGGGGCGTAGAACGCTAACGCCCTCCAGAGGGACAGCAGAACCGTTCGAGCGATCGACTCGTACGCCGCGTCGTGGGGTAGGCCCTCGGGCGTGGTCGGCAGGTCGTTCTCTCGGTACCGGCAGGTGAACGAGACCAGAGGCTCGATGATGCCGGGCAGTATGACCAAGACAGCCGTCTCTGCCGAGACCTCGTTCTTTCGCAGGTGTTCGGTGAGGACCCCTAGATGGGAGTTGGTGCTGGAGTAGGGGTCATCGATGCCCAGGTCGTGCAGCCAGACTGCAGTGACCCAGGCAACGTCCCCCAGCTCGCACATGCGGTCGTAGTAGTTCGGCCCGGTGCTGTCGCGGTGCTCTTTCGCCAGAACCCCTGCCAGCTCACCTATCTCGGACACGAGGCCCGGTGCGAGGTACTCGAGGGCGTGTGCCGTCGGCAGGGCCGTCTGGAGGGCTGCTTGCTGATACGCGGCCAGCGTCCACCCCCCGCCGGGGTGTGGGGGCTGCGCAGGGGTGAGAAGGGTTGATGGGTTAGCGGACATGGAAGGCACTACCTTTCTTCGATTGATGATGGGGTGGACGGCTCACGACCAGACCCTCGGCTTGAGCAACCATCTTCAGCTGCTCTGGGGTCAGGCCTGTGGCCCGCACGGCTTGAGTGAAGAGGGGGATGCACTCTGTGGCGGGTACCGCACAGAACTGTGCGTTTACACCGAACAGAATCTCACCCCGACCATTAGCGGCTACAGTCAAGACATCACCGTGAGAATCAGTGAACCTAAAGACCTCAGGTCCAGGTGCCGACTTCGCGAGACGCCGACGAAGCTGCTGGAGCAAAACAAAACTCATACAACTATTATTTATCCGGCAGGGTTTTTATTTTGTGTGACTAATAATCTAGTGAGTCATGAAGCGCCGCGACCCCCGCCGGG
>ERZ772906.476-NODE-476-length-23659-cov-37.130444_pt1 | contig 23659 bp, 10 predicted proteins | sample MGYA00511338_ERZ772906 | MGnify/ENA primary metagenome ERZ772906 (study PRJEB29015, sample SAMEA2738076) | human oral metagenome | biome: human oral; feature: human-associated habitat; material: saliva | place: China | collected 2212 ... | reverse complement strand
CTACAAGTAGGAGATAAAAAATATAAACTGGAGAAGACTAAAATACATGTGTTTAAGCAGGGGGTAAATGAAGATGATGGAGATGCTGTTGTCTTTTATAATAATCATAGGGACCAGCATTCAAGTACACTTGTTTTTATAGGAGAATAAATCATGGTAAATGGATATACAAATAGGATTTGTGGAGTAGGATTGCCTCCAACTTCTCCTACAGAAGAAATTAAAAAAGTCAATATCACCATGGGCGTCTTTTTTGATGGTACCAAAAACAATAAGTATAATATTGATTTTGGAGATAATATCAAAAAGGGGTGGAGGTACTTAACTTCTAAAGTTAAAACTACAGATAGTTATGAAAGTAGTTATAGCAATGTGGCAAAGTTATGGGATATGTATTATGTGAATAATAAGGGAAATGCAGATTCTATAGCTAAGGTCTACATTGAGGGACCTGGAACATCTTCTCCAGAAAGAGATTGGAACTCGAGATTTAAAGATGAAGAAGGATTTGTTTCTTCCAAGGAAGGGGATACTACAGGTGGTTCGGCATTTGGGAATGGACAAACTGGTGTGAATGCAAAGGTAGAAAGAGCATGTGACTTGATTTGCCAAAAACTGTCTTCTCTTATCAGAGGGGAAAAGATTTCTCTTGGTACTTTAACTCTTGACGTCTTCGGCTTTAGTCGTGGAGCAGCAGAAGCAAGATGCTTTGTAAATTGTATAGAGAAAGACAAACGGCAAATTGCAAATGTTAGTAAAAGAATTCCAATGAATAGTTCGGGAGCTTCTTATTATAAAATAGTCACCTCCGATGAAATAAGAAATTACAAGGTTTGTTTAAGAAACAAACTCCCTGAACGATTTAAGAAAATCAATATCAAAGTTCGTTTTATGGGAATCTTTGATACCGTTTCTTCTTTTGCTCCGAATTCTTCGATTTCTCCCGATTTTACTAACGATGTCAAAGAACTGGCTCTTAATATTCCTAACTTTATGCCGAGTGTAGAAGAAATTGTTCATTTCGTGGCTGCAGATGAGTATCGTGAAAATTTTTCTTTAACGACAATCGACTCCGCACCAAATGGAATGCAAGTTGTCTTACCGGGTGCACACAGCGATGTTGGAGGAGGATATAACGAACATGAGAAAGAAAAAATAATATTAGAAGGAAGTTGGACCGATAGTAAGAGAGAGTATAGGGGCTATATGTCTTTGGAAGAATTAAAAAGAGAAGGGTGGTTACCTCCAACATGGAATGTGCCCCTCCCAACTTTTATGCCTGATGGGTCTGTAAGAAATTATAAAGATACCATGAGACATGTTTTTAACGACTATGCCCGTATTCCTCTTTATGCGATGTGGTTCCTATCAATAAAGAAATCAAAGCTTCTATATAAAGCTAATGCTATGAATAAGGAATACTCTCTTCGAGACAAAAAGTTGATACAAGTAAGAACTTTGATAATGGGGAAAATTAATAATAATAATAATATGTATGAAATAAAATGGGACTCTAAGGGAGCAAAACCCAAAGGACGTCTTTACTTTGTTGGAACTGGGGAGGAAAAGAAATTGATACACTCTATTCGCGCAGAGTATATCCATCTATCCGCCCATCGCTCTACATGGCCTATACACCCTCATGAGGCAACGAAAGATAATCAACGAATCTTTATAAAAGGATAGCAATGAACCAAAGAAAGAACTCTATGTTATTTCTATTCGATATATGCCTCTATACAACGGACCTTTCCAACTTTAAAATAGATGTTATTCAATAATACCCTCAATTCCGCAGTATTTTTTCTTGTGAGATACTTTTATATATTGAAGTGACATTTTTGGGATTTATCCATTGATATGGGGGGGGGGTATATGGGGTTCTTGGCTCTTGCATAATCATAAAAGCCCCCACCCAAACCAATGGGGAAATATGAAAAACCACAAAAACACTTCCATAACAGAATGCTTTGCCGCTACTTCACGTTTACCCAATACAGATTCGGTAAGTTTTTCAAAGCCCAACTTTGAAAAAACATCCATAATGTGATAAATTCCACCGAAAGAAGTGATATTCACGTTTTTAAATGCTATCTTTGCCATGTCAGATTTTTGCTTACTTGTTATGTTTGCAGCACCAAGATAGGTGAAATTTCTGACATATCCAAGTATTTTGAGAACTTTGTTTTTCAGACACATGGACTTCTTACAAGAGTTTATGCTGCGGAATTAAGGTAAGGTAAACCATATATGAACCATCATTTTATCAACTCTATACTTCAATGGCTGCTCATTGCTATTGTCTTGAGAGCAATCGGAGCATTGGTCTTAGGGGTCGTTGCCGATGGCGGTAAGGGGCCGACAGTAATAGGTCTGCTCATCGGCGGGGCGCTCATCTGGGCAGAGCATTACACCAAGAAGCGGGCCGAGAAGCGTGACGTGCTGGAGATGGAGACGTCGGCAGATAAGGCAGAGGACGGCACGGATGCATTACCAGCGAGCGAGGAAGCACCGACCGAGAGCTATCGCATCGAACGGGAAGACAATTTTTCCACAGCCATAGAGGCACTGACGCATCAGGAGATTGCCGCAGGGCAGAATAGAGTGCTTGCTTTTGAAGACTCGATGGTGTACGCCTATGAGCTGACGGAGGTAGGATTGCTCACGGGAAGCGGAGAGCAGATGCGCTTCTCGGTGGTGATTCCGCTGCGTCGCAGCAACTGGCAGACGGAGCTGGAAGAGATAGAGAGAAGGCTCGCAGAGGTATGGAGGTGTCTGTGGCAAGACTATGGTTTTGAGACGGCGCATGCGTTGTCAGAGAGCAGCCTGATGCTCAAGATAGAGGCTTGCGGGCCGGTAGCCCACGCCGTGAAAGCGTTGAAGCCCACGCAAGATATACTTCACGAGATTATCATACGTCGGGATCTGCATCTGTTAGACTCGTATTTGCTCATTCACGGCTATGATTGGCCAGAATATGCCTATCTTAGAGGTGGACAGGTGGTGCACGATTTCAGAGAAGAAGAGGGTGTGGCAAGAAGTGTGTACCATGAAGATGAGGCGATGGCTGTGGCACGACTGTACGACTTCCAAGACTGCCAACGCATCAGCGAGGCGGAGTATTTAGAGGCACTTTCCTCTTACGCCCGCCTGCCTTTTGCGTATGATGGTTCTTACATGGCGTATAAAAAAAATAAGTTCAAAGGCGTAGTCTTCACCCTGATTGCGGGCAAATTCCACTTGTTTTGCGGTATTGACGAGGCCTACTTTACGACGGACCTGAGCATGTTTGACCTTTGGGAGGAGGCACGTCAGTATAACTGTCGAGTGATGGAGGTACGCTTCAGATACGACCATCTGCCCATGATGCGCCTGCTGACAGGAGAGATATTATATATCGATGTGGTGCCGGACAAGTGTGGAGAGCTCTATTATCTTGTTCCAAGCTCGTATGGCGGCAGAGATTATGCTCGCATCAAGGCCGATTATGATGCTGCGAAGGTGGCAGAGATAGGGGTGAAGATGAAACTTTAATATAGTATAGCCTCAAATCCGCAACTAAGCCTTTCAACGTCCTTCTTGCGTGTACACATCCTCTCATTACTGAATTTGCAGATAATTTGAACTTGAGACACCCACTTTTGCCTACAATATCCCCTTACCCCACAATGTGACTTGTGGCAATATACAATATCATTCCCATAAGTTGGGCTCTTCAGCAATAGGGAGTGACAATCTGAATCTATTACACAATAAGCCAGACTGAGTTACAAAAGAACTATTTCCTCTTTACTTTCTTCAACACTATTCTCAGCGAATCAGTGAGCACCCTTTTCTCATTACACATAAGAAAATCTGATGGTAGAATAGATAAGGAGAATGAATCTTCAACCCTTTTATCTTGACGTTCACAACCTAATTTGACCGAGATGATTCTATTCTTTACGCGCGTATTATTGGCTTTATATGTATTGGTGCCAGAGAACGGAAAAGATTTCCCTACCTTTATATTCTTATCATAAAAGTCCAAGCGTAAGGAGTCGGGATTCATTACATAGTCTCCCTTTAACCCCAATCGGTCATTAGAGCCTAAACATATTTTGTTTTATTATCGAGCAGATTGTTTGGCTTTGGAACGCAGGCGTAGCGGGCTACGTCAAGTTACAAAGACACACAAGATGCCGATAAGAAAATAAAAGATGTTAGGAAACAATACCACAGTAATAAGAATTAAACATATTGTGGTCTAATGACCGATTGGGGTTATAATTAAAGAGAAGGTAATACCAGCCACCGAAGTACATACTGCTGACCTTCACCATACGATTCTCTGATAAATGAATATCGTGGCTAAACTTGTTGTTATCTAACGGAAGAGTAAATCCCGTATCACAAGATAGAAGAGATAACAAGAAGAAAATACAAAACACAAGTTGTTTGATGCGCCGACAGCTAAATATCATTTTCAATAAATTCTTCATAATAAAATTTACAGTTCTTCAGAACTTTCAAGTGAAAAGGTTTACCACATATATTTAGATAATTAAAAATAGTATTGCAAAGTTATTAAAAAAATCATACTACCAAAAAAAGTTATACTCTGTTTCAAAAAGAAAAGCATAAGAAAAAAGTATACATATAGTTTAAACCTGAAACTCTAAATTTACTTATAACCTACAAAATTAAAAATTTGACATAAAGCTTAGGGCGCATCATAACCAAAAAGTATGATGCGCCCTAATACGATAATCGGAGAACTATTAAATGTTTGCGTAGGTGATAATATATTTTGTCAAACGAGATATACCAGTATCTACTATTGTCTCAGAAACTCTACCTTTAGAATCCAACTTATGTGAAAAGGTTCTATACACTCTTTCTTTTAAAAGAATCCTACTTAGCATGTGTGCAGAACGGAATCCAACAACATCTGACCAAAGAGACCACCAGCGACCAGACGTGTGATAATCTGCAAAGAATAAGTTGAGATCAGGGTAGCTCCTATTTGGAATGTTCGTATAAATATAGTTTTCGTCAATCCCAGAAGGCTTCGGATTAATTTTCGATACACCCCCCTTAGTATGGTAAAGTATCGACTCAATATTGCCATTCTTCCATACCAAAGGGATAATACTTGGAAAACCTTCCTGAGCGAATGATGTGCAATGCCCTAAGCTATCATATTTAAAGAAAGCGTCAATATATTTAAAGTATTCCCTATTAGATGAATGAAGATACGATCCATAAAGATAGGTATTTACCTGTAAAGCCTTTCCCTGCTTGTCTAAAATAATAAAAAAGTCTTCGGGATAACGACGCTTACCCTTATAAGTAGATTCCAATTTATGAAACTCTATCTGATTCTCAGAGTATGACATCTTACAATTACGCTTATGACCATCGTCAAACTCATTATAATAAAACGTACAGTCTACAAGCCGTTTCTGTTTATCATACGTAAAAGTATACTCACCTGCTTTTTCATAATCTTTTACATTATTACCCAATGGTTTATAGAAAAATTCTATTTTAGCAATATAATCTTTCTTCTTCTCGGATAGGGTAGGGCTCATACCCTCCTCATTATCTTTTGAACAAGCCGTAAAGGCAAGTAAACCTAATAGCAAAATTGCTAAATGCTTCATAAAGAATTAGTTTTTAATTATTATGTCCACAAAGTTAAGGAATAAACAATAAACTCACGAATAAAAAAGCTATTATAACATTTCAAAAAAGGTAAGACTGTAAAACATGAGTTTACCACTGCACTAAATCTTTATATAATAAACCACAAACTAATCAAATATATCGTGCGAAGGCTCCGCACATTTGGTGCGAAGGCTTAGCACAACACGTGCGAAGGGCATATAACATTACAAGAATAGGAAAAACCGTGGCGAAAGTATGATGAAAAGGGCGACAAATAGGGAGAGAAAACCGAATAACGAGCAATTATGAGAGTCGACAAAATAGGAACATTCTTACTACTTATAGATTTAATAGGTGAAGAAAAACTATCGATAGCTGTGTTATAAATCAAAATTACCATGCTTTGAGAGCATAAAACGACAAAAAGGGAATATTTTTAATTGACTTAAGAAAGCGTCATAAAAGACTGAATATCAGTTGAAAACAAATATTGATAAAAGTAAAGTGCGACAAAAAAGTGACAAGTTTTTGTACTTTTTGAAGCTAAAAAACGAAGAAAATAAGCATAACTATCTTATTATTAAACGTTTATAGCATGAGTAAAGCAAAAAACTAACGAAAATAGCTTCCCTATTTGTCTCACTTTTCTTTGCTTACAAAACTGCGTTATTACAGGCAGGCAAAACATGAAAAACGGAAAGGTGCGACAAAATAGGAAGAAAAACTCAGTCTACAAAAAGCAAAAAAATAAGCGCAACAATGCCATGAAAAAATGAAAACTCTACCCCATTAAAGGCGATAAAATCAAACACAAAATTTCGAGAAAGCCTACTATCAAAAAGAAAAGAATAAAGAGCAAAAGCAAATTGATATCAGACAAGATCATAAGAAAGAAAAATGAACAACCACCTAAGCTGACATCGAGAGAGAAAACATTGTGCAAGAGTGGGGGGAAAGCTGATTATCAATCCCATAGCCGCCTATAATATATTGAAACACAAATATATAAAAATATATTTACAACTAACTTGCAGTACGCTAAAACACGTAAAAATCAAGCTATCGAACCCAAAACTGACGGCAACAAAAATAAAAAATCGATACAAAATAGCCTACTCATCCGAATCGGTTTTCACACAAAACTGCTGCACACAACCTCCTCGTCTCCGCCAATAAAACTATAAAACGAAAATAAAACTCGACTCCCAAATGCGCAGCCGACAACCGAAATGCGCAACAAAAACCGCCCCGAGTACCCTAAAACGTATGTGCGACAAAAAGGGAGGTTGCGCCCAAAACTTTTGTTTAAAGTCTTCTTCCCCACCAAAAAAATATATATTTTCTTAAAACAAAACACCTCTTCATAACTTAGAATATCGTTATATAATCTTTATTAGATATTAGTAAGGGACCTTAAAGCCATTGAACCTTAAATAGTTACACGCCTAATCTGCGACAAATTAGTAACTTAGCGGCGACAAATTAGTAAGTAGGATGCGACAAATTAGTAAGTATGGTGCGACATTTTAGTAGCTATTGGGGTGGGGTGGTCGACAACTTAGGAGGTTAGGTGCGACGAATAGGGAGGGAATCAGCCTTTGTTATGAAAAATATAAACAAATCCTTTCTTTTTACAACGATTCTTCCTTTCTTTTATTTCTTTTCCTGTGCGCCTTACATAAATAAACTTGTGATTCTCCGAATTTTGTCTTCTTTATTTTATCTTATAAACTATTGTTTTTTTGATACTTACAAATTCGTCCCTAAACGTGCGAGACAAAAAGGGAGGATATTGCCCAACTTGAAACTCACTACTTACCGACAAAATAGGAAGTTTGTAAAAATACTTTACATTTATGAAGCCAGAATGACATAAAGACATAAGGGACAGAGTATGTAAAAGATTAAGTAACAAGGAGACAGAAGCCAGAATGACATAATGGACAGAAGTCATAATGACATAAGTAATAAAAGACATAGAAGTGCCCCTCCCCCCAGCCTCTCCCCCGTAGGGAGGGGAGTGAACACCGAGATACCCTTTGGGTTGTGGCAAGAAATAGTAAACGGAAACTAACAAATCCTCTTTGTCTTAAAAGCCTTCTTAAGCTTATAAGGCTTATTAGCACCATTCTTCCAATATAATATTCCAAGCTTTGTTTTTTTCATTCTGTCTTTTCCCCTGTTACTATGTCTTTACATACTTTGTCCATTATGTCCTTCTGTCTTCTGTTCCCTTGTTACCCTGTCTTTTATTACTTCTGTCCCTTCTGTCATTATGTCTTCTATTCCCTTGTCTTTTGTATTACTTTGTTTTTTCTGTCTTTATTTGTCATTCTGTCTGAAAATGATTATCTTTGCAGTGAGTATATATAACACTGTTTTGTACTAAACGAGGAGAAGGCTATAACCCCAAATTACGGAGTGAGAATTTATAGAAAGCTGTTCTAAATCACAGGCAAAGAATTGTTATATAACTCATAACTATTACTGAGAATTTGAATATAACTAAAGCATATTAGACTAAATGAATATAAATTATGGGGTTGAATAACAGATTACAGATTGGCGATGTATCAAACAATGGTCAGGTAGAGATTGTTGATGAGGACAGATTATGTTATTTGGTTAGGTCAACAAGTAGAGGTGCCTCTGGGTTACGCACTATTTCCAAAAAACTATTAGACGAATACGTTACCTATTGGAGAGAGCATCCTGATACTACACCTGATTCTGCAAGGCAAGCATTGTCGGGGACCAGTGAGATAGATAAGTTTGAGTATGGTTATACTTCAACACTGTCTGTTATGGCTCAAATGGTTCTTCAATCGACTCACAAGGTAAATAATAAAGTAAGTTGTCTTCCTCTCCAGCAAATTTTCTATGGTGCGCCTGGCACAGGTAAGTCATTTACTATCAATCAGGAGATAGACGGAGAAGATGTAATTCGTACTACGTTTCATCCAGATAGTGACTATTCTTCTTTTGTGGGCGCGTATAAGCCAACGACAAGAGAGATAACGATGCGTGATTTGTCGGGAAATCCTGTTATTGAGCGTGGGCAGATACTAACGGAGGAGAAGATTGTCTATGAGTTTGTACCGCAAGCATTTCTTCAGGCTTATATTGAAGCATGGAAGAAGTATGCAGCGTGTGACGAAGGCAATCCACAGCGACAGTTCTTGGTGATAGAAGAGATTAATCGAGGAAATTGTGCTCAGGTGTTTGGCGACTTGTTCCAGCTCTTAGATCGAAATGATCGTGGCTTCTCTGACTATCCTGTGAAGGCTGATAGCGATATGAAGCGTTATTTGGCTAAAGCCTTTAAGGGTCTGTCTGTTCGTCAGGCAGATAGTATCAATAGTCTTTATGGTGGTTGTGATGTGGTGAGTGAGGTGTTAGAGGGTAATATTCTTCTACTGCCAAATAATCTGTTCATTTGGGCAACGATGAACACCAGCGACCAGAGTTTGTTCCCGATAGACTCAGCCTTTAAGCGTCGTTGGGATTGGAGCTATATGCCAATATCGGATGCAAAGAAAGGTTATGTCATTGATGTTGCGGGCAGTCGATATGACTGGTGGCAGTTCTTAGAGAAGATAAACGAGAAGATAGAGAGCACGACTAATTCGGAGGATAAGAAGTTGGGTTATTTCTTCTGTAAGGCACGTGGAGGTGTTATTAGCACAGAGACATTTGTGGGTAAGGTTGTCTTCTACCTTTGGAATGATGTGTTTAAAGACTACGAGTTTAGTGATGACATCTTTGCTGATACTATTGATGACGGAAAGCTATCGTTTGCAAAGTTCTATACTGAGGAGGGAGAGAGTATCAAGGTTAATACGGATAAGGTAAGGGTGTTCCTTACAAATTTAGGGTTGACACCACTTGAGGAAAGCGAAGAAGAATACAATGGACAGGCTGAGAGTACAGATGCCTCTGAAAACCTAAGGGCGACGTGGTCAGTGACAGAACGAAAGCGTTATGATTTTTGGCAGGCATTCTTAGCCTATGCACAAAAGAATGACGAGTTTAAGACTTACTTTGGAGAAACCAAGAAGGCTGGTAAGGATCATTGGAAAAATTTCTATGTATCTGGTGCTGATTTCTATATGTCTGTAGTTCTGAAACTTTGGGAGCGTGCTATTGCACTGCAAGTGTATTTCGATAGAACCACAGATACTTATTATCATCTTGCTACGCAGAAAAAAGAGATTGAAGCAGAGATGGAAACAACGTATGAGTGGCGTGAGAATCCGGAAAAGAAATCAAGTACGATTGTAGAGCGGATAGACGATATAGATTTTGAGGATAAAGAACATTGGACTACTATCTTCGATCTTATTATTACACGAACACTTCGTATGCGTGAGGTCTTTGTTAAGTATTCAAAGCAGCAGTAAATATTCGTTATGCGAATCCTTATAGAAGAATATCAGTACGATGTTTCTAAGGTTAGGGACGTTCTCTATGGTATTGATACCTTAGTGAATGTAGAGGGTAGGGTGTCTATCCACTATGTAGGGTATTATTATAACACCCTGCTCAAAGACTGTGTGTTTATTCTTCCGAAGGTATTGCTGAAGAATATTGATGGTCAGGACCTCGTTTTAGGGAAGTATAAGCCAGAGGATATCGCTAACGTAGACACGTATAATTCGTTCGACGATGTAGAGCGTAATTTCATCTATAAGTTTGCAGTATGGATTTATCGTGCTATTGTGGTCTATAAGAATGATAAGCGCAGCGACACAACGATTGTATGCCATTCTCGCATAGCACAGATGGGTAATGGAGGTCGTCGGTTGAGTAACACCTATCTTGACATCCTTTTGTCGCTGATACAATTCAATCGTGACAACCAGCACTTTTTCTTCTTTGTTATAAAGAATCTGCATAGCGGACTAAACAAGATTAATTGGCAACGAACGATAGCAACGAAGACGGCTATTATTCAAGATGGGCAGGCGGTCTATCTAAATCCTGTTAATAAGCGTAGACAAGTAAACTTCGATGAAGAACTACTCATTATCTTCTTCTCTATCTTGAATTATATCGGTGACACCTATGGTTTCCCAAAAGATATCTGTTTTCAGTTCCCACTCATCACAGGTAAACGTTTTGAAACCTATCTCAATGGATTAGGCAAGACGCGATTGAGACAGATTAAGTATAAGTATTTCTCTGATAAAGCCCTGCAGCTATGGAATTTATGTTATGCATTCTTTAAGGAGGCACGGCAGATATCTGTTTCTACAGAACAGCGAGAATACCTATTGGTAAAGAACTTCAATATTGTCTTTGAAGCCATTATCGACGAGCTGATAGGCGATAAGGAACCACCACGAGGACTGAAGGATCAAGACGACGGTAAGCGGGTAGACCATATTTACAGTTACCGTAATCTCACGAACAACGAGGAAGATAAACCGATTTATTATATTGGCGACAGTAAGTATTATAAGATTGGTAATAAGATTTCAGACGAGTCTGTCTATAAGCAGTTTACTTACGCTCGTAACGTGATACAGTGGAATCTTAACCTCTTTTTAAATGAAAGAGTTGAGGATGCAGCATTGCGCAAGGAACATCCAATATACAGGGATGAACTGACGGAGGGATATAACATCATTCCGAACTTCTTTATCAGTGCAAAGATGGATGAAAAGCTGTCGTATGCTGATAATGTGTCGGCTACTGACCGTAAGCAAAATGTCTTCCTCTCCCGTCATTTTAAGAATCGACTCTTCGATCGCGATACGCTGTTAGTATATCATTATGATGTAAACTTCCTCTACGTTGTTTCGCTCTATGCGAGAGAAAATGCACACCAGAAGGCACAATGGAAGCAGAAGGTGCGTGAACTCTTTAGAGAGAAGATACAAGAGGCATTAAAAGAGAAATACGCCTTCTATGCGATGACACCAAAGCCGGGAGTGAATCATGAGGAATATCTGCGCAGAAACTTCCAAGAATTGTTGGGAAAGGTGTTCCGTCCCTTTGAAGAAACACAATATCTATTGTTGGCATTGGAGAATGGAACAGCGGAGAATGGAACAGCGAAGGAGAAAAGAGAAAGTGAGCGATTATTAAAGAAATTACGAGAAGACTATTATGTGGTGGCTTGTCCGCTGGGAACGAATCCGAAGACTGTGATGAGTGGAGTGGGGGAGGAAGATACTTCGCTAACTGTTCACGGTCGTCAGGGTGTGTTGATTGTGCATGATACCAAGCCTACAGATTTTTTATCTAACGGCAAACTTGCTATCGGAATCAAGCTGACTAAGGAGAGTATGGAGATAGTGGAAAACATTTCCCGCATTGGTTATGTACTCTTTCATCATCGCAGCGATAACGGTCAGCATCTCTTTTCTGTTAAAGGATCGTGTGTTATAAAGGCTGCTGACGAGTTAGAAGCCGACCGCTACAAGAATGTAACGGGTAAAGACTTATATGTCTCTGTAGACATCGATACAACCGAACTCTCCAGCGGTAACCTCCATGCATCAATGATTAAACCCGCATCAAAAGAAACAAGATATGATGCGCAGTTCGCAAGGCTGAGTGAACTAAAAGGGGGACAGAGTAACAGAAGGACGAGTTGACAAGTTGAATGGTTGACAAGTTAACTGGTTGCTTGTAAATAAGACAGAGGAACAAAAAATAAGATAACAGAAGAGCGTTCATTATGTACATTCTGTCATTCTGTCTTCCCATGTCTTTCTGTTATTCTGTCTTTGTCCTCCTGTTACTCTGTCTCCCTTTGTCCCTTCTGTCTGTTTTTGCTCGTTATTATTTTGTTATTCAAAAAATAATATTTATCTTTGTGCTGTGGGAGATATGACCACTGCGACCAGCCCGCGAAGCTGGAGTTCCTCAGTCAAGGGTTAGTCCTTGGCTGTTGTATTTTTATGACATCTCTACGCAAGTAGCTGGTCGGTTAAGGAGTATTGTAGAATTGATATCAGAAAGGAAAACTTTTGCGAAAACGATTATGCGACTTGCTTCATGGACTTTTTACTTGTATCTTTTCAGTAGGATGAGAGTCTGCATATAAGTACGATAACTTCAAGCTCCGCAGCCGTCCTACTTTATATAGAGCCGTATCCTTGCGGCTCTTTTTGTGTTATGTAGGGTTTATATACAAATTACGTATTAGCTTGTTTTTCTTAATTCTGTCATAATAAGATCAGTCGAAACTTTGTGTAATTAAAATATTTTTGCGATATTTGTATGCAATAAAGTCTTATGACTAAACAGCTATAAACAAAGAAAATCTACTTAAACTATAAAACAATATGGCATACTGGAAATTAGGATGTAACTGGGGTAGTGGTAAACCAGACTTTTATGATTTACTCATAAAAAAATCTATTGTTATTTGTGCGCATCATAGAATGAGAAAAGGTGACTATGTGGCTGTGACAAGAGGCTTTAGGGTCATAGGCTTAGCGCTGATTACAGGAGAAAGAACCCCTACTACTTCACATCCAGAGTTAAAAGCTGACTTTGAAAAGAAAGCAATAGAGTATGAGGAATGGTGTTATGTGGCACCTGCAAAAATATGGACTCTGCCAAAAGAACTCGTATTTGAATATCGTCTGCAACAGGGTATCCGTCAAATTCAAGATAGTAATATTATTAAGCAAATTCGTTTTAGACTAAATATACTTATGGAAAGACAGTTGGTAGAAGACTGTGCTAAGCTATTAAAGGCTAATCACAACCTTATTTTAACAGGTGCTCCAGGCACGGGTAAAACTTTCTTAGCAAAGGAAATTGCTAAAGAATTAGGTGTAATGGATGAAAACTGTGAACTTGTTCAGTTCCATCCTTGTTATGACTATACAGACTTTGTAGAAGGCTTACGTCCTGTTAAAGTAGATGAAAAGTTAGGCTTTGAAAGAAAGGACGGTGTTTTTAAAGAGTTCTGTAAAAAGGCTTTTGTAGATCAAAAAGATCCTTTTGAAAGGGGATATAAGAAGCTTGTGGAAATAATAAAAAAATCGCCTAAAGAAATATATAACTATCGCGCATCAGATTCTAATAATAAAGCTTTTGATCTAAGCTACGATGGTAAAGATATTATTTTTATAAGATATGAAGGGGATAATAATAGGACTGCATATAAAGATAGACTTCGTAAGCTATATTATCATTATATAAATCAAGGCATCACAGATTTTGGACATATCAATAACAATGAGATGAAGGAAGTCGTAGATTGCGTTATTGATTATACAAACTATAGGAGTATTCTGCAAGAAATATATAACTTACAAGCAGAAAGTAATGAGGTAAAGCCATACGTATTCATTATTGATGAAATCAATCGTGGCGAGATTTCTAAGATCTTTGGTGAATTGTTTTATTCTATTGATAGCGGATATAGAGGAATTAAGGGTAAGGTTTGTACGCAGTATCAGAATCTGGTCCCAGATGACGACATCTTCTCTAATGGTTTCTTTGTGCCAGAGAATGTTTATATTATAGGAACAATGAACGACATTGATAGGAGTGTAGAGGCGATGGACTTTGCTATGCGTAGAAGATTTGCTTGGAAAGAAATCACCGCCTTAGAAAGGCAGTCCATGCTTGATGATGATGATGCTTGGGGAGGTAATAAGCCAGAACAATTGGTTATTGACGAGATTAAACGCAGAATGAATAATCTCAATGATTGTATTATAGATAAGAGTGCAGGTGGAGATGTGTCAAGGCAAGATAGGATAGGACTTACCGAAGCTTACCAGATAGGTGCTTCATACTTCCTTAAATTGGGCATGTACAACAATAACTTTGATGAGTTATGGAATAATCATCTTAAGGGGTTACTCTATGAATACCTTAGAGGTACTACCAATATCGAGAAGAAAATGGAACGATTATATAGCGCATATAGCAACTAATAAGCTTTGAATACTAAAGATTATCATAAAACGGTCATCTGTTCTGAAGAATTGGATGACCTAAAGGCTATAGCTGATATTGCTATCTCTGATATTACGTTTGAGGAGTATCCTAATCTGCTTATCTTTCCGGATTCCTTTGAATGCTATGACAGAGACTTTGGTAAAAAGGAAATCTGCAACGTAATAGAAAAAGATACTAAATTACTTACCAATAGTATTGTAGGCTTTGTTGGACGGAATGAAACTTATCTTTCCATACGTTCAAGGTTTGCTGCAGAGGGTGATAAAGACTATTTTCTTCATTATATGCTGCAGAAGGTTGCAGGTGTCAACCTATTTAATCTTCAGCATACAACAAATGAAGATAGTGGATTAGATTTTCTTATTTACTTGTTTCCTCTATTTCTCAGGAGGGCTGTTAGCCAAGGTGTATATAAGAAGTATATTACCAGAAAGTATAATGACGCCAATATACGGGGAACAATTGATGTCAACAGACATATAAGATTTAACGAGCCCTTTAATGGTAAGGTTGCTTATACGACCAGAGAGTATAGCTATGATAACGAAGTGACTCAGCTTATCAGACATACTATTGAGTTTATTAACAAAGAAAAAGGTGGTGACATATTGATGAATGACACAGATGTACAACAAGCCGTGTATCAGATTATAGATGCAACACCTTCTTATCTATCAAGTGAGCTCCAGTCTGTTATTAATAGGAACCTACGACCTGTACTCCATCCTTTTTATAGTCAATATACATCACTTCAAAGGTTGTGCCTACAAATTCTCCGTCACGAAGAGTTAAAGTATGGAAATGAGAAGGACGAGATATATGGCGTACTTATAGATGCAGCTTGGCTATGGGAAGAATATTTGAACACCGTACTTTCTAAAATTGGGTTTACACATCCGAGAAACAAGGAAGGAAAGGGAGGTATAAGGATGTTTGCTAATCCAACAGAGGAGGACAGTTTTGATAGCAATGGCAGGCGTTTCTATCCAGACTTTTACTGTGAAGACTATATTCTGGATGCCAAATATAAGCATTTGGAAGAAGGCGTAGGGCGTGAGGATCTTTATCAGGTTGTCTCGTATATGTACTGTATGGACAAGCCTTATGGTGGTTATGTCTATCCTGATGACTCTGGTCAGAAAGCAACAAGCTTCAAACTTGCGGGTAAGGGACTTAAATATGAGAGAGATACGGGTGGTATCCTATCCGTCATTCCGTTTAAGATACCTCAAAAGGCTGATAACTGGAAGGATTTTCTTCAAGGTATAAATCAATCAGAGAGTAGGTTGAAAGAATCATTTGCCTCCAGATAACATTAGAGCGCAAGTACCTTCTTGCTTCTAAACCTTGTGTTTTGGTAGATAATGGAAATACTTAATTAAATATTCGTTTAAATAATTTCTAATTCTTATAATTAAAGATGGAAGTAGAAAGATTACGTCAAAGAGCAAAGAAGAAATTACTTCGTGTCACCTTTCCCGATGGAAAGGTAATCTGTTGTAGCAAATCAGTAAACACGATGATAGCGACTTTGATAGAGGTAGGAGCCGAGCGGTTCCCCTCAATAGAAATGACGATGTGTCACCTCCCATTACTATCTAAGACCATTTATCCACAGTATAAGGAGTGGATGAAGCCCATCTGTGACGGGTGGTATCTTAATACACAGGCTGATACGGAGACGCGCTATATGCAACTTCGTTCTATCAGTCAGCAACTCTCCTTAGGTCTTGTCTTAGAGATGGGTGTAGGCTTTGAAGTGCAGGCAGCGTCTACGAAGGAGAGGAAGCAGCGTACAAGAGAGCGTCTTATTGTAAGATTTACCGATGGTGAATATTTTGATAGTGTAAGAGCCTCGGAAATTTATCTTGGAACGATAAAGAAGTTGGGCATAGAAACCATTATGCGCAAGCATATCCCATGGGGTAATTATGATCTCATTACTTCTACACAACAGACTAAGTATCAGGTTCAGATAGGTGGCAATAGGTGGGTGACGATTCCAACGACAACAAAAGACAAAGCAAGAGTGCTTAAGGTTATATCTGCAATGCTACATATTAAAATCGAGGTGACTTGCCTTTGAATATTGTTGTTTGAGCTCTATGTTTTGACGTAGTTATAAGAACCAGTTGTTTGTAGAGAAAGATAGAAGGTTGTTCTGTCAATAATCGGATATATGCCTGAACAGCTTATCGTCCAATCAACTAACATTTAGGTAATGATACAAAAGAAATAAAAGGCAAGTAAAATCTTTTTTATAACATTAAAGATTCATTTATCTTCGTGTTATTCATTAAAAGTTTTTAACTTTGTGCCACCTTACGGAACTAACTTATACGATGGGAAAAGCGAAAGAAAATAGCAGCGTTACTAAGAAACGTTTGAAGATGCGAGGTGTTTATTAGTATGTTCAGCCAAGGAACTTGACATGTTTCTTACATCTGCATACTTTTGTTTGCAACTGCAAGTAATGCGACTTTGCTGTTATCTTCTAAGTAATTAATTTGCCTAATATGTAGCACAGAAAGGAATAGAATGATGCATAATAACCTGATAGATAATTCTTCTGACGCACTCTCTATGCAAAGTTACATCAAGAGGTGTATTTTGGCAGAGGGTATTGATAAAATACAGATTGCAACTGGGTATTGGGACATACCCGGTATGACGCTTGTTCTCAATGAACTTACAAGTTTTTTGGAACGTGATGGGACCTCGCTTGAACTTCTTATAGGTAAAGACCCTGTAGTTTATACCTCGTTACTTGCAAACCCAAAGTACAAGGATGCAAGCTATCCTTATGATTTTATACGGACTGACATACACGACCTTAAAATAAAAGATGAGTACAAGAGTGTTATCAATCTGCTACTTCAGTATTGTGGTAATGGTAAGATGCAGATACGCATCTATTCGAAAAATGCCAAAGGTGAAGACGAATTCTTACATTCTAAGTGTTATATTTTTTCAGGTCCTTCTTTTTCTTATGGTATCATTGGTAGTTCTAACTTTACGCAGAAAGGATTATTGGGGAATGCCGAATTGAATTATCTTGAGACCGATCCCACACGTATTGCAGCTCGACCCACACATGGATCAAATTCAAAAGGACATATTTGTTGGTTTGAAGAGAAGTGGGAATGCTCAGAAGACTGGACACAGGAGTTCTTGGAGCAGGTTATCAAGAAGTCGCCTATCTACATTGATATACAAAAAAATGCTGTTCAAGAGTTTACCCCCTATGAGCAGTATATCAAATTGTTGCAAATTCAGTTTGGAGATGTTGTAGACGCATCACTTGGACAACAGATAGAAGCCTATTTGCCATCAAAGATTCATAAACTGAAGTATCAGATAGAAGCTGTCAAGCGATGTCTTGGTATTATGCGCGAACATGGTGGTTTTATGTTGGCTGACGTGGTTGGACTTGGTAAGACAATTATTGGAACGCTTATCATCAAGCGTTTTCTTTCCGTACCAGATGATGATGGTCGAGAACATAAGGTGTTGGTCATTACTCCTCCTGCCATTCAGTCGGGTTGGAAGAAGGCTATTACCATGTTCGACAAAGATTCTGACGATAAGATTGCACCCTACATTGACTTCATTACAACAGGACGAATCGGAAATGTTACCGAGGATGAAGGTTGGGAAGATGATGACAGTGCTGATACTGGTGAATTTGAGGGAACACTTCAAGATAAGGATTATGGACTCATTATTATTGATGAGAGTCATAAGTTCCGCAACAGCAACACAATGATGTATCAGTCGCTTGACCAACTGATACAGAAGATTGGCTCAAATACAGGCATATACCCCTATATTGGACTTCTGTCTGCCACACCACAAAATAATCGTCCGAATGATTTGAAGAATCAAATTTACCTTTTTGAGCGCAACCATAATGATAGTACGCTAAAGAAGGCTGAAGGAGGAAATATAGAAAAGTTCTTTGCCGACATAAATAGGGAGTATGACCTCCTTATTAGTAAGCCGAAAGTAGACAAGGAAACTGGACTACTTATCCATGACATTCCAACAGACGAACGTCGGGTGCGGCTCAATGCTGTCTCAAAGAAAATACGTGATTGCATTCTAATTGATATCCTTGAGCGCAGAACAAGAACTGACGTTAAAGAATATTACGGCGACGATATGAAGGCAGAAGGACTGATCTTTCCTGAGATTGTTGGACCAAATAATCTTGAATATGTTATGGATGATGAATTGGCGCAGCTCTTCTCTGATACAATGACGATTATTGCTCCTACGGAGGAAGAAAAGTTGCAGACAGATGAGTGGCTGAAGTATTTCCGTTATCGTGCCATAGAATACTTTACCAATCCAGCCAATGAAAAGAAACATACGGGTCGAGGCAACCGTGGTGTGAGTGATGTGGCTAAACAGCTTTCTACCATAATGCAGAATCTTCTTGTGAAACGTCTTGAAAGTTCCTTCTCGGCATTTACGCAATCCCTATTGAATTTGCGCTATTACACCGAGAACATGATTAAAATGTGGGAGAATGATACTATTTTTGTATGTCCACAAATTGATGTAAACAAAGAGCTTGATTACGAGGCAAAGACTAAAAAACGAGGAAAGAAAGTATCATTTAGCGATTGTGTAGAAGACATCAGGGGCAAAATAGAGAAACTGACAGAACAAGGGCGCAACGAGAAAGGACAAAATGCAGAATATACACGTAAGGACTTTAAAGAGGAATATTATATCCAACTGAAAGAAGACTTCCGCCTTATTTCTAAGCTCTATGATCGATGGGCACGTAACTCACAGGATCCAAAGTTTGATGCTTTCAAAGAAAATATCAAGCCTGAACTGTTCAATCCTCAAAAGAATACGTCAGGAAAGTTAGTTATCTTCTCAGAAGCAATAGATACGGTTGAATCGCTTGTTAGAGCTGTTAGAGCAAAGGGCTACAAAGTGCTCGCCATTACTGCTGCTAACCGTGATGAACTGGAACATACCATTGAGGAAAATTTTGATGCCAATTATGATGGTGAGTGGAAGGATGACTATGATGTGCTTATTACGACAGAAGTCTTAGCTGAAGGTGTAAACCTCCATCGTGCCAATGTCATTCTGAATTATGATACACCGTGGAACGCCACCCGCTTAATGCAGCGTATTGGACGTGTAAATCGTATTGGCAGTAAAGAACCATTCGTTTATGTTTATAACTTTATGCCAAGTGCTGAAGGTGATGCTCAAATACAACTGGTTCGCAAAGCATACACCAAGCTACAGTCATTCCATATACTCTTTGGTGAGGACAGCAAGATTTTCTCGGAAGAGGAAACGGTTGTGCATCATGAACTTGTTGAGGCGATTAATGGTGAGGAGTCACCCTTGCAGAAGTATATCTTTGAATTAAAACAATACAAGAAGGCACATCCTGAACGCTATCTGCAGATAGAGCAAACTGAGGGTGAATGGGAGATGGCACAAGCAACAAGTGGCACCGCTTACTTTGTTGTGAAAGCTCCTCACTCTGCACGGCTGGCCATCAGAATACGCAATGAGGAAGATGGACAAAAGGGTACTCAGATAATCTCTTTACTTGAGTTGCTTGAGGAAATGCGAGTAGATGAGAAAGCTAAGCGTATACCATTGCCCGATAACTGGCAGCAACTTTCGGCTGAAGCCTTAAAGGCATATACACAATATTTTATCCGCATTAAAAGATCAAGGGCTGGAGATAAACGTACGCTGGCACAGGGATTCGTTGTAAAACTCTATGAGAACGACACTATCTCAGCAAAGTCAAAAAGACTTCTGGAGAGTGCACGAAAACTTGTTGACAAAGGAAACTTTGATATCATTAAAAAGATGTTGGCAATAGAGCACGAATTAGAACATCGTAACCAAAGCCTTTTTGCCATCAAGCAACAGGATATTGATGAAATCTTGGAGCGTGAAATTGGTAAACTTGTTGCGCAGGTAGAAAATAAGCAGGGCGTAGCATCTATTGTTTTAGGAACCATCAAGTAAAGACAAACTTATGAAAAAAGAAATATTAAGCGTAGAGACATTAAAGGGGTATTTAAGCAGTAAATATAAAGGCTGGAGTTCATTCGTAGACAATATTATTTTCCCTATTTTTGGAGAAGATAAATTTGAATCTCTTTCTGAGACAGAACTCTTGGAGAATAGTCCTGAAGAGAAACCATTGGCTGAAGCAACAGGAATATGTAGTATCAAGCAAGTGGGGCAGATAGACATTGGGGTGCAGCCACTACAGATATTCGATGTCACGGTTAGTGATCGTGTGATGATGGAGCGAAACCGTGTAAACATTCAGCGACTTATCCGTAAGGTTATGGAGAATTATTCCAGTGCCTTTATGCTCTTTCACTATGAGAACGATACTCGTTGGGATTGGCGTTTCACTTTTTGCCATAAGAAGGGCGGTCAGAAAGAAGTCACAGACAGTAAACGATACACATTCTTGTTGGGTCCTGGACAATCTTGTCGTACTGCGGCAAATAACTTTAATAAACTATATGAGAACAGAGACACATTGGATATGTCGAAAATTGAGGATGCGTTCTCTGTCGAAGCACTTACTAAACAATTCTACAGAGACTTGTTTGAATGGTATCAGTGGGCTGTTAGTGACGCGTCAAATATAACCTTTCCCAATGACACGGCTATAGAAGATGATGACCGAGACGACATTGAGAAGAAGATAATCCGCATGATAACGCGTATTATGTTTGTTTGGTTTATCAAACAAAAAGAGTTGGTACCCGATCGTATCTTTGATGCTGATTTCCTCTCAACCATTCTTAAAGACTTTGACCCGTATAGTAAAACGGAGGGGAATTATTACAATGCTATCCTGCAGAATCTTTTCTTTGGTACGTTGAACCGTGCTATCAAGGATGAGAACGGGAATACTCGTAAGTTCGCCACCTCAAGCAAGCGTGATGTCAAGACGCTATATCGCTATGCGGAATTATTTTCTATCAGTGAGCAGGAAGTTATCAATCTTTTTGCAGAAGTTCCATTCTTGAATGGTGGGCTGTTTGAGTGCCTGGATAAGACACGTTATAGTGATGGAGTGGAGCAGTGCTATAACTTCGATGGTTTCAGTAGAAACGATGCGCGATTTGCTGATGGGCGTTTCAAGCATCGCGCTGTTGTTCCTAACAACCTGTTCTTTGCGCCTGAAACAGGTTTGATATCCATCCTAAGCCGTTATAACTTCACCATTGAAGAGAACTCTCCAGAAGAGCAGCAGGTTGCTCTTGACCCTGAACTCTTGGGTAAGGTGTTCGAGAATCTTCTTGGAGCTTACAACCCTGAGACGAGAGAAACGGCACGTAATCAGAGTGGATCATTCTATACCCCTCGTGAAATAGTCAATTATATGGTTGACGAAAGTCTTATTGCTTACTTGGGCAACAATGATTTTGTGCGTTCATTGTTCAGTAGTGATTTTAGCTTTGACGAGGCGGAGGCAGAAGAATATAGGAGAACAGCAGAACGATTAAAGCGTGTAAAGATACTTGACCCAGCCTGTGGATCAGGTGCGTTCCCAATGGGACTGCTCAACAGAATAGTTGAGATACTGGAGCGTATTTCGCCAGATGAAAATGTATATGATTTGAAACTATCGCTTATTGAAAATTGCCTTTATGGTAGCGACATACAAAGCATAGCAGCACAGATTACAAAGTTACGCTTCTTTATTTCGTTGATATGTGATTGCGAGAAGGATGCGTCAAAGCCCAACTTTGGAATACCAACGCTTCCAAACCTCGAAACGAAGTTTGTGTCTGCCAATACGCTTATTGCAAAGAAAAAGAAAGACCGTCAGTTAAACTTCTTTACAAGTGAAGAGATAGAGTCAATAAAGAAAGAATTACATCAGATACGTCATCTACATTTTTCTGCTAAGTCGACTTCTACAAAACACCGCTTAAGAGAGAAGGATTTAGCCTTACGTGAAAAACTAATAGAACTTTTATCTGATGAGAATAACTTTGCATCTGATGATGCCAAACAACTTGCAGAATGGAATCCATACGACCAAAATGCAGTTAGTCCGTTCTTTGATCCTGAATGGATGTTCGGAGTGGCTGATGGTTTTGATATCGTCATTGGCAATCCGCCGTATATTCAACTTCAGAATAATAGTGGTGAATTAGCTAAGTTGTACGAGGACTGCGGATATTCTACTTTTGCTCGTACTGGCGACATCTATTGCTTGTTCTATGAGCGAGGATGGCAACTATTGAAGAAGGGTGGGCACTTATGCTACATCACGTCCAACAAATGGATGCGTGCTGGATATGGCGAAAAGACAAGAGGTTTCTTTGCCAATAAAACAAACCCAATGTTATTGATCGATTTTGCAGGAGTGAAGATTTTTGAGAGTGCTACTGTTGACACAAATATCTTACTTTTCTCAAGGTCTAATAACCAGCATAAAACAACCTGCGCCATTACCAATAAACAGAACAAAGATAGCGTAAATAATTTGAGCGATTTTGTGCGGCAACAAGATATCATTTGTGACTTCTCAACATCGGATAGTTGGGTCGTGCTTTCACCGATTGAGCAAAGCATTAAAAAGAAGATAGAAGCAGTAGGCACACCATTGAAAGATTGGGATATCCAAATCAACTATGGCATAAAGACAGGCTGTAACGAGGCTTTTATAATATCAACAGAGAAAAGGAAAGAAATCCTTGATAACTGTAAAACTGAGCACGAACGCAAAAGAACGGCTGAACTTATTCGACCGATTTTGCGTGGCAGGGATATTAAGAGGTACGGGTATGAGTGGGCTGAACTATGGCTTATTGCCACTTTCCCCTCACGCCATTACAATATTGATGAATACCCAGCAGTTAAACAATACTTACTTTCTTTTGGTATTGAAAGGTTGGAGCAAACAGGCAAAATGCATATTGTAAATGGTGAGAAAGTTAAATCCCGTAAGAAAACCCATAATAAATGGTTCGAGACACAGGATAGTATCAGTTATTGGGAGGATTTTAGTAAGCCAAAGATTATCTATCCTGATATCTGTACTTTTTTATCT
>ERZ772906.469-NODE-469-length-23734-cov-39.747160_pt1 | contig 23734 bp, 18 predicted proteins | sample MGYA00511338_ERZ772906 | MGnify/ENA primary metagenome ERZ772906 (study PRJEB29015, sample SAMEA2738076) | human oral metagenome | biome: human oral; feature: human-associated habitat; material: saliva | place: China | collected 2212 ... | reverse complement strand
CTTTCACAACGGGTTGTGCTAAGGACGTACGTCGTGCCTTCCTTGATATGAAGAAGCAGGGGATGATCTCGCTTGTCTTTGACCTTCGTAATAATGGTGGTGGTAGTTTGCAGGAAGCTGTTAATATTGTAAATATGTTTGTACCGAAGGGTATTACACTCGTGAAGACAGTGGGCAAGATGGATCGTGCAAATAATGAATATAAGACAACTGTAGAACCAATCGATACCCTCATGCCAATCGTTGTATTGGTGAATGACGAGTCTGCCAGTGCCAGTGAGATTACCAGTGGTAGTTTGCAGGACCTTGATCGTGCGGTAGTTCTTGGTACACGTACATACGGTAAGGGACTTGTACAAGTATCAATGGACCTTCCTTATAATGGAAATTTAAAACTCACGTCAAGTAAGTATTATATCCCGAGCGGGCGTTGTATACAAGCTATCAACTATAAGCATGGCAATGGTGGATATACTGAGCATGTTCCTGATTCACTGACACGTGTTTTCCATACTGCAAATGGACGTGTAGTGCGTGATGGTGGTGGTATTAAGCCAGACGTTGAGGTGCGTCCTGACTCTTTGCCAAATATCGCTTTCTATCTTGCTTCCTCTGGTCGAGATTCAACGGAAGTGATGTGGAACTGGGAGTTACAGTATTTGAAAAAGCATCCTACGATTGGTCCTGCAAAGACATTTGTTATTTCAGATGCTGATTTTGAGGATTTCAAGCAGGCTGTGCTGAAGAGTGGTTTCAAGTATGACCGTGAGAGTAAGAAATACTTGGAGAACCTTGTTAAGTTGGCTAAGTTTGAAGGCTATTATGACGAAGCAAAACCAGAGTTTGAAGCTTTGGAGAAAAAGTTGAATCATAATCTTGCTAAAGACCTTGATTATAACAAGCAGACACTGAAAAAAGTGTTGACGAGTGACCTCGTTTCGGCTTATTATTACCAGAAAGGCTCCTTAGAGAATAGTCTACAATTTGATAAGCAGTGGAAAAAGGCTGTGGAAATCTTGCAGAATCCAGCAGAGTATAAGAAACTCTTGCAGCCTGTTGTTGGTCAGCCTTTGGTTAAACTCGAACCTGCAAGCAATGTAGCTGTTGATAATAAGAAGAAGCTAAAGGCGAAATAAAGGGAACTTTATAGAAAGAATTAGGGCTTATAGGTTTGTTTGGAACCTATAAGCCCTAATTCATTAATATGGTTTCGGTTTTTTGTTAGTGCGGTCTTGTAAATATATCTCTGTTTTTTGTTGTTGTGTTGGTGTTTGGCACGTGTGGTGCTGTAGGTAAACACCATTGGTGTTGAGGGTTAAATATGATGCTGTGTATAGTAGAGTGGAGAGTAATTTACTGTGAAAAAAGTGTTGTAAAACTAAAGGTAAATGGGATGTATTTAGCTGTTTGAATGTTCAAAGAGCATAATTGTCGAATTATTTTCATGAAAAAAAATATTTTTGTTCATGAAGAAAAATATTTCTCTTCGTGAAAATAAATATTTATGTTCTCGAAAGGATTTTGATTTTGGTAAGCTTCTTCGGGCTAATGAAAATGGTGCTTGCTTCTTATAACGCGAGAAAATAATTATGTGAAGGCTTGGACTTTTCGAATAGAATATGTAAATTTGTGGCGTGTTCATTTAAGAACATCATTGTTGATATGAAACTAATAAAGAAAAAAGAACAGAATAATGTTACCACATCGGTCTTGTTCTCAGAAAGACCAACGATGCGGTCTGGCTTATTGTCTGTGATAGGTATGGGTCCAAAGAGACGCTTTGGACGCTATCTGCATGGAAATGATTTCGAAGATTTGCAGCGAGATGCAAGGCTTGTAGCAAATGATATGAATGCTGTTCTGAAACGGCTAAACTATGGAAATCGATAAACAAAAAGAGACTAAACAAGACACATCTACGTTGCCTAATAAAGAAGAGTTATCAGAAGATATTACCGATATCAATAAAGTACTTGAAACCTTAGAGCCTGAAAAACGCTCTAAAATAGTAAGTGCTTTTATGGCATTAGAAACAGAACATTCTTTTCGTGGTCCTTTGCCTGCTCCTGAAGATTTTAAAGCCTATGGGGAAGTTATTCCTGATGCGCCAGAACGTATATTATGTTTGATGGAGCGGCAGGTGGAGCATCGCATAAGCACAGAAAGGAATATTGTTACAAGTGGATTGAAAGAAAGCCAGAGAGGACAATGGATGGGATATTCTATTGTTGTGATTCTTATTGGATTATCGACACTTTTAGCTTTTTATGGGCATGATGTAACAGCTGGAATTATGATAACGGCAGCTATAGGTTTAGCTGTGGTTTTTGTGCTAAAGCAAAACCCACATGCAAATGAACAGGATGAAGTGGAAAAGGAATGAGTTGTTGGACTTGTCTTTTATTCCGTTTAAATCAATTGTAAGCTGATAAAAAAGCCGTAAAACATTTGGTGTGTGGAGAAAATATTCGTAACTTTGCAAACGTTCAGAGGAATGAGGGGCTTTCAATAGTCCCTCATTTTTCATATTAAAACACTTATGATAGATAAAAACGTTGTAAAAAGTCTCGTTGACGAGTGGCTGGAAGGTAAGGAATACTTCCTGGTTGACATTCAAATCAGTTCTGACGACAAGATTGTTGTTGAGATTGACCATGCCGATGGTGTATGGATTGAAGATTGTGTAGAGTTGAGCAAGTATATCGAAGATCGTCTTTCACGTGATGAGGAAGATTACGAACTTGAGGTAGGCTCTGCAGGATTGGGACAGCCATTTAAGGTTCCTCAGCAGTATCAGAACTTCATTGGGAAGGAAGTTGAGGTGCTCGGTAAGGACGGAAAGAAAGTCAAAGGCGTATTAAAGAGCGTTGATGGTAACGACTTTGTTGTGGCTGTCAATGAGAAGGTACAAGTGGAAGGTAAGAAACGTCCAGTGAAGATGGACGTAGACCATGCGTACAAGATGGATGAAGTAAAATATACAAAATACATAATTAGTTTCAAGTAAAGCTATGGCAGCAAGAAAAATAGAAGAAGAACGTCCGAACATGATCGAGACCTTCAAGGAGTTTAAAGACACCAAGAGCATCGATCGTACTACATTGGTGAGCGTTTTGGAGGAGAGCTTCCGTAATGTACTCGCTAAGATTTTCGGTAGTGACGAAAACTTCGACGTGATTGTAAACCCTGATAAGGGCGACTTCGAGATTCACCGTAACCGTGTGGTTGTGGCTGATGGCGAGGTTGAGGATGAGAATAAAGAAATTAGCCTTACAGATGCACGTAAGATTGAGTCTGACTATGAGGTAGGTGAGGATGTAAGTGAGGAGGTAGACTTCAATAAGTTCGGCCGTCGTGCTATCTTGAACCTTCGTCAGACTTTGGCTTCTAAGATTCTTGAGCTGGAGCATGACTCTTTGTATAACAAGTATAAGGATCGCGTTGGTCAGATTATCTCTGGTGAGGTTTATCAGACTTGGAAGCGTGAGGTTCTTCTTGTTGACGATGAGAATAACGAGTTGATTCTCCCTAAGGGCGAGCAGATTCCACGTGATCAGTATCGTAAAGGCGAGACTGTTCGTGCAGTGATTCACCGTGTTGATAACGAGAATAACAATCCTAAGATTATTCTTTCACGTACTGCTCCAGAGTTCCTTGAGCGTCTGCTTGAGGCTGAGGTGCCTGAAATCAACGATGGCTTGATAGCTATTCGTAAAATAGCTCGTATGCCAGGTGAGCGTGCTAAGATTGCTGTTGAGAGCTTTGATGAGCGTATCGACCCAGTTGGAGCTTGTGTTGGTGTACGTGGTAGCCGTGTTCATGGTATTGTTCGTGAACTTTGCAACGAGAACCTCGACGTTATCAACTGGACAGCAAATACTAAACTCTTTATTCAGCGTGCACTTGCTCCTGCAAAGGTAAGTAGCCTTACAGTTGATGAGGAGAATAAGAAGGCTGAGGTTTACTTGCAGCCAGAGGAAGTTAGTCTTGCGATTGGTCGTGGCGGTATGAATATCAAGTTGGCAAGTATGCTAACAGGTTATACCATCGATGTATTCCGTGAACTTGACGAGCAGAGTGCAGAGGAGGATATTTACTTGGACGAGTTCTCTGATGAAATCGATCAGTGGGTTATCGATGCTATTAAGGGTATCGGACTCGATACAGCACGCCAGGTACTCAACGCTCCACGTGAGATGCTGATTGAAAAGGCAGACTTGGAGGTAGAGACCGTTGATAGCGTGTTGAACGTATTGAAATCAGAGTTTGAACAGTAAAAGGTGATTGGTTGGTGGGTGATGGCTGTTGACTGAAAGCTAACGGGTGTGACTATTCAGCAACTCCATGTTCGGAACCCCTCTCTACCAAAAGGCATATCAACAACCAACACCCTACACCGAAAAATAAAGTTAATGAGCATCAGATTAAACAAAGCAATTCGTGAATTAAATATAGGACTCCAAACGGCAGTGGAGTTCTTAGAGAAGAAGCCAGAGTTAGGCGAAGTGAAAAACGAACTTAACTTTAAGCTAAGCGAGGGTCAGTATAACGCTCTCGTAGGTGCCTTCAATAATGATAAGGAGGTAAAGAAGGACGCAGCAAAGCTCTTGCAGAAGAAAACTAAAGAGAAGAAAAGTTCTGCAGAACATAAAGGTGAGGCTGTCTTGAAGGCTGAGCGTCAGCAGTATAAACCAGTCGGAAAGATAGATCTTGATCAGCTGAATAAGCCAGCTGCAAAGAAAGCTGTTGCTCCTACTGAGAAGAAAGAAACTCCAGCTGCAGCTGCCGTTAAACCTGCAGAGGAGAAGAAAAAGGTAGAGAAGCATGATGCAAGCAAGAAGCATGCAGCAAGTAATGAAGAGGTTAAGCCTGTAGCTCCAAAGGTTGAGAAGCCTGTTGAGGTGAAGGTAGAGCCTGCAAAGAAAGAAACTCCAGCAGCTGCGGTTGAGGTAAAGACTGAAAAAAAGGTTGAGCCTGCTACTACTAATGCACCAGCAGAACCTACTGCTGTAGAGGAGAAGGAAGATAATGGCTTGTTCATGACCAAGAATGAGAAGAAAATCTTGAATACACCTAAGGTGAATGTCTTGGGTAAGATTGATCTCAGCACTTTGAATCAGAGTACCCGCCCTAAGAAGAAGAGTAAGGAGGAGCGCCGTAAAGAGCGTGAAGAGAAAGCTGGTCAGGGTAATGGTCAAGGCAAGAAAAAACGCGTTCGTATTAATAAGGAACGTGTTGATATCAATGCTGCCGCTAATCAGCAACAGAACCAAAATGGTAAGAAAAACAATAACAACAATGGCGGTGGCAACAAGAATGCGGGTAAGAAGAACCGCAATCGTAATCAGAAACCTTTAGAGGTTGATGATGAGGCTGTAGCACGCCAGGTAAAGGAGACACTTGCTCGTTTGACAAGCAAGAGTCAGAATAAGAAGGGTGCTAAATACCGTAAGGAAAAGCGTGATGCTGTTCAAGAACGTCTGAATGCAGAGGCTAAGGCAGAGCGCAAGGAAAGTAAGATATTGAAGTTGACAGAGTTTGTTACTGTTTCAGAGTTGGCAACAATGATGAATGTTCCTGTAACAAATGTCATCTCAACCTTGATGTCTGTCGGTATCATGGTGTCTATCAACCAGCGTCTTGATGCAGAAACTATCAACCTTGTTGCTGATGAGTTCGACTTCAAGACAGAGTATGTTAGTGCTGAAGTACAGGAAGCTGTTAGTGAAGAGGAGGATGATGAGAACGATCTCGTATCACGTGCTCCTATCGTGACAGTCATGGGTCATGTTGACCACGGTAAGACTTCTTTGCTCGACCATATCCGTAATACGAATGTAATTGCTGGTGAGGCGGGTGGTATTACCCAGCACATCGGTGCTTATGGTGTGACACTTGAGAATGGACGCAAGGTTACCTTCCTTGATACTCCAGGTCACGAAGCATTTACTGCTATGCGTGCTCGTGGTGCACAGGTTACTGATATTGTGATTATTATCATTGCTGCAGACGACTCTGTGATGCCTACTACCAAGGAGGCGATTGCTCATGCACAGGCAGCAGGTGTTCCAATGGTCTTTGCAATCAATAAGATTGATAAGCCAGGAGCTAACCCAGATAAGATTCGTGAAGACTTGTCACAGATGAATCTGCTCGTTGAAGAGTGGGGTGGTAAGTATCAGTGTCAGGAAATCAGTGCTAAGAAGGGTATCGGAGTGAACGAACTTCTTGATAAAGTTCTTCTTGAGGCTGATATGATGGATCTCAAAGCTAATCCTAACCGTAAGGCTACAGGTACTATCATTGAGTCTTCACTTGATAAGGGTCGTGGTTATGTTAGTACGGTTCTTGTATCTAATGGTACTTTGAAGATTGGTGATAATGTTATCGCTGGTACTTCATGGGGTCGTATCAAGGCTATGTTCAATGAGCGTAACCAGCGTATTGAGAGTGCTGGACCAGCAGAGCCTGCAATCATCCTCGGTCTGAATGGTGCACCAACAGCTGGTGATACCTTCCATGTTATGGATACAGAGCAGGAAGCACGTGAGATTGCTAATAAGCGTGAGCAGTTGCAGCGTGAGCAAGGCTTGCGTACACAGACTCGTCTTACCCTGTCTGATATCTCTCACCGAATCGCTCGTGGTGAGTTCCATGAGATGAATATCATTGTGAAGGGTGATACTGATGGATCTATCGAGGCTTTGTCTGACTCATTCATCAAGCTGTCAACTGAGAAGGTTAATGTGAACGTTATCAGTAAGGCTGTAGGTCAGATTTCTGAGAACGACGTTATGTTGGCATCTGCTTCTGATGCTGTCATCGTCGGTTTCCAGGTTCGTCCTTCTGCTGATGCACGTCGCTTGGCTGACCGTGAGGGTGTAGAAATCAATACTTACTCTGTCATCTACGATGCTATCGACGACGTTAAGTCTACGATGGTAGGTATGCTTGACAAGGTGAAGAAGGAGATTGTCACTGGTCAGTTCGAGGTTAAACAAGTCTTCAAGATTTCCAAGGTTGGAACTGTTGCTGGTGGTATGGTTACCGAAGGTAAGGTTCACAGCAAGGATAAGGGTCGCGTAGTCCGTGATGGTATCGTAATCCATACAGCTCCTATTGATGCTCTGAAGCGTTATAAGGACGATGTGAAGGAGGTCGCTACAGGACTTGAATGTGGTATCTCACTTGTCAATTACAATGATTTGCAGGTAGGTGATATCATCGAAACCTTCACGGAGATTGAGGTTGAACAGAAATTGTAATAATATAAAAAACCGTCTTTTCTCCATCAAAGGGGTAAAGGCGGTTTTTTCTTCATGGTAACAAATGTTGCCATTGGTCTTTGTGGCATATATATTGTATGTTCATAGAGTGTATATAAGTATTGAGAATAGAGACGGTGGGAACTAAGAACTTATTGTTGGATGAATAGAAACGATAGGTTTAAATGAATCAAACAATAGGTATAGGAAAGATAAAGAGTGTATTTGGATGGGCTAAACGTTAGAGATGAAAAGATATACAGTAAATGAAAGTATTGACTTTAAGTCGTCTAACTCCCTCTAATTTCTCTAATTCTTAAGTAACCTTCTTCTCTTTAATCACAAAAAACAAATGTCTGAGAACAAGAATAATGAATTTGTAAAGAAGGTCGCAGAGCAGAAGTATGAGTTCGGCTTTACGACTGATGTACATACGGAGGTCATTCCGAAGGGTCTGAACGAAGATGTCGTTCGACTTATTTCGCAGAAGAAAGGGGAACCAGAATGGCTCCTCGATTTTCGTTTGAAGGCTTTCCGTTACTGGCAGACACTCCCCATACCAACTTGGGGACACTTGCATTTGCCAGAGTTACATCTGCAGGATATCTCCTATTATGCTGATCCATTGGCGAAGAAGCCTAAGAACAAGGAGATTGATCCAGAGTTAGCTAAGACTTTTGATAAGTTAGGTATTCCATTGGAAGAGCGTCTTGCTTTGAGTGGTACGGCAGTTGATGCTATTATGGACTCAGTGTCAGTGAAGACTACTTTTAAGAAGCAGTTGGCTGAGAAGGGTATCATCTTCTGCTCTATTGGTGAGGCAGTTCAGGAGCATCCTGATTTGATACGTAAGTATCTTGGAAGTGTTGTTCCTTATCGTGATAACTATTCTGCAGCACTCAACTCTGCAGTGTTCAGCGATGGTTCCTTTGTATATATTCCTAAGGGAGTACGTTGTCCAATGGAACTTAGTTCGTATTTCCGTATCAATGCGGTTAACACAGGTCAGTTTGAGCGTACACTGATTGTTGCTGATGATGATTCATACGTTAGCTATCTTGAAGGCTGTACAGCCCCAATGCGTGATGAGAATCAGCTTCATGCAGCGGTCGTAGAAATCGTTGTGATGAACAATGCTGAGGTGAAGTATTCCACGGTTCAGAACTGGTACCCTGGTGATGAGAATGGTAAGGGTGGTGTCTTGAACCTTGTTACAAAGCGTGGTGAGCTTCGTGGTGTAAACTCTAAGCTGTCATGGACACAGGTAGAGACAGGCTCGGCTATCACATGGAAGTATCCTTCTTGTGTATTGAAGGGTGACAACTCGCAGGCAGAGTTCTATTCTGTTGCTGTGACAAATAACTATCAAGAGGCTGATACTGGTACGAAGATGATTCACATAGGTAAGAATACCAAGAGTACAATCATCTCTAAGGGAATTTCTGCTGGTCATAGTCAGAACTCTTATCGTGGTTTGGTACGCGCAACAGCGAATGCCGAGAATGCTCGCAACTATTCAAGTTGTGATTCTCTTCTCTTAGGTTCTGACTGCGGTGCTCACACCTTCCCTTATATGGATATCCACAACGATACAGCTATTGTTGAGCATGAAGCAACCACTTCGAAGATTAGTGAGGACCAACTCTTCTATTGTAATCAGCGTGGTATTCCAACAGAGGATGCCGTTGGTTTGATTGTCAATGGATATGCTAAGGACGTACTCAATAAGCTTCCTATGGAATTTGCTGTTGAAGCTCAGAAACTTCTCTCAGTAACGTTGGAAGGAACAGTAGGGTAATATAACTAAACACGGAATATGCGAAGGGGCATACTTATAATGTCTGGCTTGCTACTAACAATAATGCTTCAAGCCCAGTCATGGCAACCAAAGCCGTGGCAGAAGTATCTTATTGGTGAACAAGTAAAAAAGGAGTCAATAAGTAGTTGTCATTCAGTAATGGGCAATGTCGTTGAACCAACGCCTTATGATCCTCGTCTCTTTCGTACAGTAACGGGGTCTGCTTTTATAAAGGATATTCGTCCTTATAAGAAGAAATCAAAGTCCTTCTTTGGTTATAATGACTCTTCGCCATCGCTTTTTGAAGAGCAGAGAGCGCAAGAGAAAGCGGAGAAGATGGCCCGTGGTGAGTATCATACCTCTGATTTCGTATTTGATATGTTGTTAGATTTCGTTAATATATTTTTAGTCAAGAATAAATAAAGCAAAGATAATATGTTAGAAGTAAGAAACCTGCATGCAACCATCGCAGGTAAAGAAATATTAAGAGGCATCAACCTCACAATTAAAGATGGTGAGATTCATGCTATTATGGGTCCTAATGGCTCTGGTAAGTCTACGCTCAGCGCAGTGCTTACGGGTAATCCTCTTTATGAGGTAACGGATGGTATGGCTCTTTTCAATGGCAAGAACCTCTTGGAGATGAAGCCAGAGGACCGTTCTCATGAGGGACTCTTCCTGTCTTTCCAGTATCCAGTAGAGATACCTGGTGTAAGTATGACTAACTTCATGAAGGCTGCTATCAATGCAAAGCGTGCCTATGAAGGATTAGAGCCAATGAAGGCTGCAGAGTTTATGGCACTTATGCGTGAGAAACGCCAGTTGGTTGGTATGGACTCAACACTCTCTCGTCGTAGTGTAAACGAAGGTTTCTCCGGTGGTGAGAAGAAACGTAACGAGATTTTCCAGATGGCAATGTTGGAGCCAAAACTCAGTATTCTTGATGAGACGGACTCTGGTCTTGACGTTGACGCTATGCGTATCGTGGCTGAGGGTGTAAACAAGATGCACAATGAAAAGACATCAGCTATTGTTATCACGCACTATGAGCGTCTCTTGGAGATGATTAAGCCAGATGTTATCCATGTACTTTATAAGGGTCGTATCGTGAAGACTGCAGGTCCAGAACTTGCTAAGGAGATTGAGACACGCGGTTACGATTGGATTAAGGAAGAGGTTGAGGCAGAGGATTAATGGCTGGCTTTAGAGAGTTTAGTTTTTTTAGTTATCTTAGTAGTCCTAGTTATCTTAGTAGTCCTAGTTATCTTAGTAGTCCTAGTTATCCTAGCAGTCCTAGATAATCTATCTTTTCTATAATCTCTAATCCGCTATTCTTTAGATAAAACCTCCAAAAAGAAATTACAATGCAAAGCGAAAAACAATATATAGACCTCTACACAGAGGCGCAGCAACTCATTAAACAGCATGCTGCACCTGTGCTCAATGAGGTACGCGATAAGGCTTTTGAAGACTTCCGTCGGCAGGGCTTTCCAACCAAGAAGGTGGAACGCTATAAGTACACGGATATGCAGAAGCTCTTTGAGCCAGACTATGGACTGAATCTCAACCGTCTTGAGATTCCTGTTAATCCATACGAGACCTTCAAGTGCGATGTGCCTAATCTTAGCACTTCTCTTTATTTTGTTGTCAATGATCAGTTCTATAGCAAGATTCTTCCTAAGGCAAAACTGAGTGAAGGTGTCATTGTTGACAGTTTAAATCGTATAGCAACAGAACGCCCAGAATTGGTTGAGAAGTACTATGGTCGTCTTGCCAATACTGAGGTAGATGCTATTACGGCTTTGAATACAATGCTTGCGCAGGATGGTCTTTTCATCTATGTGCCTAAGAATGTACAGCTTGAACGCACTATACAAGTAATTAATATTCTTCGTTCAGATGTAGACTTGATGGTCAACCGTCGAGTACTCATTGTTTTGGAGGAAGGTGCAAAGGCACAGTTCCTCTTCTGTGATCATGCAGCAGACGATCGTAACTTCCTTGCTACACAGGTAATCGAAGCCTACGTAGGTGCAAATGCAAGTCTTGAACTCAACTGTCTTGAAGAAACTCATGCAAAGAACGTACGTGTATCAAATGTTTATATTGAACAACAGCGTGATTCACGTGTAAGCCACAATGTCATTACATTGCATAATGGTGTTACTCGTAATATGCTCGACCTTGTATTTAAGGGTGAGGGTAGCGAGTGTTTCTGTAATGGTTGTGTGATAGCTGACAAGAACCAGCATGTTGACAACAATACGGTTATTGATCATCAGGTACCTCATTGCACAAGTTCGGAACTTTATAAGTATGTACTTGACGAGAATGCTGTTGGTGCTTTTGCAGGTCGTGTTCTTGTTCGCAAGGATGCACAGAAGACCCTCTCACAGATGAACAACCGCAACCTCTGCGGCAGCAAGACAGCCCGTATGTTTACCCAGCCAATGCTTGAGATTTATGCTGATGATGTTCAGTGTAATCATGGTTCAACGGTAGGACAACTCAATGATGCCGCACTCTTCTATATGCAGCAGCGTGGTATCGACAAGAAGGAAGCAAAACTCCTCCTTGAGTTTGCCTTTATCAATGAGGTAATCGACAAGATGGAACTTGAGCCATTGCGCGAACGTCTTCACCATTTGGTAGAGAAGCGTTTCCGTGGTGAGCTTGATAAGTGTGAAGGTTGCGATTTGTGTAAGTAATTTGGCATTGGGCTTATTAGCCCAATTAACCTAATATGGCCCATTGGTCCAATAAAAGATGTACGATATAAACAAAGTTAGGGAAGATTTCCCAATTCTCTCTCGCACCGTCTATGGCAAGCCTCTGGTTTACCTTGACAATGGTGCTACCACACAGAAGCCACTTTGTGTGTTGGATGCTATGCAAGAGGAATACCTTAATGTAAACGCCAATGTACATCGTGGTGTACATTGGATGTCGCAACAGGCAACTGATTTGCACGAGGCAGCACGAGAGACTGTACGGAAGTTTATCAATGCCCGTTCAACAACTGAGATTGTCTTCACACGTGGTACAACAGAGAGCTTGAATCTTGTTGCTTCCAGTTTTGTTGAAGGCTGCATGAAGGAAGGTGATGAAGTGATTGTTTCAACGATGGAACATCACTCAAATATCGTTCCTTGGCAGTTGCAGGAACAGCGTAAAGGAATTGTACTGAAGGTTATTCCTATGACTGATGAGGGCGAACTTCAGCTCGAAGCGTATGAAAAACTCTTCACCGAACGCACAAAGCTTGTTAGTGTAACGCAGGTAAGTAATGTCCTTGGAACAGTCAACCCTGTAAAGGAGATGATTCGTATCGCCCACGAACACGGAGTACCAGTAGTAGTGGATGGTGCACAAAGTGTTCCTCACTTTGCTGTTGACGTGCAAGACTTAGATTGTGATTTCCTTGCTTTCAGTGGTCATAAGGTATATGGACCTACGGGAGTGGGTGTTCTCTATGGTAAAGAAGAGTGGCTCGATAGACTACCTCCGTATCAAGGTGGTGGTGAAATGATTGAGCGTGTCAGCTTTGAGAAGACAACCTTCGAGCGTCCACCTTTAAAGTTTGAGGCAGGAACTCCTGATTATATCGCTACGCACGGACTTGCAACCGCCCTCGATTATGTTACTTCCTTAGGGATGGATAACATTCTTGCTCACGAACAAGACCTTACGCATTATGCGCTTCAGCAGCTTCGTGAGATAGAAGGTATGCACATCTATGGACATAATAATGACTGTGGAGATGCAGTTATCAGTTTCAATGTCGGTGATATTCACCACATGGACCTCGGTACATTGCTCGATCAGTTAGGTATTGCTGTCCGCACAGGTCATCATTGTGCTCAGCCTTTGATGGACCGGCTTGGCATCCTTGGTACTGTTCGTGCCTCCTTTGGTTTGTATAACACTCGTGAAGAAGTAGATGCTTTGGTAGCAGGTATCAAGCGTATAGTAATGATGTTTTAAGGCTATAAGAAATGATAACAGGCGTTTATATGCGTTTCATTACGCTTATGAACGCCTGTTTTCTTGCAGATATACAAGGTCGTACGGAAAGACACCTCATCCCTTTTTACACTTATAGAGGCTGAAGGCAAACCAAGTAAGAAACACTCCCTGCAATAGCAATGAGGAAACAATAGGAAATATGGTTAGAATAAAAGCTAACTGAGCTTGTGTGATATACGAAGCCTGCTTGCTACTCACTTCTCGTTCAAGGACTGAGCTGTAATAATTGCGGAGCCACTCTACTGGAGTTTGGAACCATGCAGCAGCGTCTGTGATGAAACTACTAAGCTCGTTATACGATGCGTTACGCTCTGTGAGAATCAATTCCTTTTTCATATTCTTTGTCTTTAATTGTTTGCTATATATAAGTAAGGTGTAGAACCGTCCTTTGGTTTACGTATGCAAAAGTAGTTTTCCTTTGTGCAAGGAATGTTCACTCTAAGAAAAATATTTGTTATATAAGATTAATTTGAAAGGTTCTTTAACGTTTAAAACTTATTACTCATGCTGAAAAGTCATTATTATGAAGACCTTATAGAGGCTGGTTGCGATGAAGCGGGCAGAGGATGCCTTGCTGGAAGTGTCTATGCAGCAGCTGTTATCCTACCACCCGATTATCAGAATGAGTTGTTAAACGACTCTAAGAAGCTGACGGCTAAGAAACGTTATACACTTCGTGAGGAAATTGAGCGAGATGCTATTGCGTGGTCGGTGGGAATCGTTACGCCTGAAGAGATAGATAAGATAAATATTCTCAACGCCTCTTTCTTGGCTATGCATCGAGCGTTGGACCAGTTGAAGGTACGTCCAGAAGCGGTTATCGTTGATGGTAATCGTTTTAAGCCTTACCAAGACCTACCTTCAACAACCATAGTTAAAGGAGATGGGAAGTATCTTTCTATTGCAGCTGCCTCAATCCTTGCCAAGACTTATCGTGATGATTATATGCTCTCCTTGGCTGAGGAATATCCGCAGTATGACTGGCAGTCCAATATGGGTTATCCAACGAAGAAGCATCGTCAGGCTATTCGTGAACATGGTATCACACCTTATCATCGCAAAAGTTATAACCTTTTGGGTGATGGGCAGCTCTCTTTTGACTTTTAAGCCTAATTGAGTATATGATTCTAAACTGATATTGTTGTATTGTCAAGCATCTTGTCTGTTATTGTAACGCTAATATAGTGTATTAATATCAAGTTACAAAGACAGACAAGATTCTAATAAGAGCCTAAAATCGGTTTAGAGATGATATTATATTAGGTATTGTTTAATGCTCCAATTTGAGATTCATCTGTTTTAGACTTCATTTTCCTCAACGAATTGAGTTGCGACTTTTATTTACACCATTCTAATAGGATTACTTTACATTATATGTGGTTCTATCAGCGTAAATGTAAGGTTAAGTTCTTTTTATTTTATATATTGTTTATGTTGTCTTGTAAACAATTCTCTGATAAATTTGTTCTTTATACCTTATAATATACTATAAGGAGTCTTTCTTTCCGTTTTCTGGTTATGTGTTGTTATTTCGCACATGTGGTGCTAAGGCTCAGCACCAATTGTGTTAAGCCTTAGCACCAATGGTGCGGAGTACTAAACACTATGTAATATGTCATTTGTTTGCGTGTAACTTACTGTCAGAAAAGACTTATTTTATTGTTACTAAGTATGTTTGTTAAGTTATTTACTTCTTCTAAAGATAGCGAGATATTGTTTAATAGGATTAATCTTAATAATCAATATTACGATTTAAAGTTAGATTTGGCTCTAAAGTTTCTTTATCTCTCTATACTATACTGTAATTTAAGTTTTAATAAGGAATAAAAGTGTTGGACTTACAATATGGTGTTTTTGGTACTATTATATGTAATAATTAATTTATTTTCATGCACTAAACTATTGTTTTGTAAAATCAAAATATTAATAAATGTGAAAATATTAATTAAAATTTCATTTCCACTTGGAACTTTAAAAGCGGTGCACTATCTTTGTGAAGTGTTAAAAAATATCTGTACCATGATTGTATGCAATTTGTAATACCTTACGTATTAATATTTTGAGTCTGAAATAGTTTATTTATTATATTAATTAAAGAGAGAATTTATGGAAAAAAGACTAATGATGTTTTTAGTCGGCTTATTCCTAAGTTTAGGAACAGCGCTGGCGCAAACAGAGATTAGCGGAACTGTAGTCTCCACAGATGATGGACAGCCAGTTGTTGGTGCGTCTATCCTCGTGTCTGGTACACAGACGGGTACTGTAACAGATGTTGATGGTAAGTTCCGTCTCTCAGCACCTGCAGGTGTTAAGTTGGTTGTGTCTTATGTTGGAATGAAAACAAAGACAGTTACAGCAACTAATAACATGAAAGTTAGCTTAGCACCTGATGATAAGAATCTTGAAGAGGTCGTAATTGTTGCCTATGGTACTGCTAAGCGTCAATCAATTACGGGTTCTGTAGCTGTTGTAGACTCTAAGAAAATCGGCGATCGTATCAGTACAACTGTAACGGGTGCGCTGGAAGGTTCTGCCCCTGGTGTTCAGGTAAATAACTCTTATGGTGAACCTGGTGCTACACCAAAGATTCACATCCGTGGTGTGGGTACATTGGTTAAAGATGCAGACCAGCCTCTTTATATCGTTGATGGTACTCCATTTGAAGGCAATATTGCCGAGTTAAATCCAAGCGATATCGAGTCTATGTCTGTCTTGAAGGACGCTTCTTCTGCAGCTCTCTATGGTAACCGTGCGGCTAATGGCGTTGTCTTGATTACAACAAAGAAGGCTAAGTTCTCTACTAAGCCAAATATTACTTTGAAGATGGATCAAGGTTTCTACAGACGTGGTATTGCTGAATATGACCGTTTGAATGCTAACGAATGGATGGAAGCTTCTTGGGTAGCAATGAAGAATTATGCGCTCTCAGGTGGTATCGCTTCTACAGATGCTGCAGCTGGAACTTATGCAACGCAGCACTTGGTGCCTGATTATGTGAAGCGTAATATCTATAATGGAGCCGATGACGCTCTCTTTGATGCAAATGGTAAGTTGACTGCTGCTATGCGTGCTGGTTATGATGACCTTGATTGGCAGAAGGCTGTTGAGCGCACTGGTCACCGTCAGGAGTATAACCTCTCTGCAGCTGTTGCAAGTGATAAGTATAATATCTATTCTTCTGCTGGTTATCTGAATGAGCAGGGTTATACATTGAACTCTGGATATGAGCGTTTTACTGGTCGTATCAATACGAATTATAATGCTAATAAGTGGCTCGAGTTAGGATTGAACATCTCTGGTACTTCTTCAGTAAGAAGCTATAATTCAAATGCAAATGGTAATTTTTACGCTAACCCATTCTATATAACTCGTTACATGGCTCCGGTTTATCCTGTTTATTTGCATAATGCTGATGGTACATACGCTTTAGATGCAGATGGTAATAAGCAGTATGATACCACATCTGAGTATCTTGGCAACCGTAACCTCCCATACGAGATGACAATGGACATGGACCGCGTGCGTAGAAATGTTTTGGACGGTTTGATCTATACAAAAATTACTTTACCATACGGCTTCTCTTTGTCTGGAAAGGTGAACTTGAACCATGCTAATACAAACCGTCAGACCTATAACAACCCTGTTATTGGTGATGGTGCTTCTAACAACGGTCGTTTGTCAGAATATGCTAACCAGTATATCTCTTATACAGGACAGGAACTCTTGAATTGGGATCATAATTTTAATCTCCACCATGTTGATGTTCTTCTCGGTCATGAGAATTATAGCTGGAATCGTAAGTATGCACGTGTCATGAACACGAATGCTGCTATTGCAGGCTTGCGCGCCCTGAGTAACTTCGTATTAAACACTGATACAGAAGGCTATTTTGAGGATTATAGAACTGAGTCTTATCTTGGTCGTCTTCGTTACAACTTTGATGAGAAATACTTCTTTGACTTCTCTCTCCGTCGTGATGGTTCTTCTAAGTTCCACAAGGATAAGCGTTGGGGTAACTTCTTCTCTGCTGGTGTAAACTGGAATATCAAGAAGGAGAAGTTCATGGAGAAAGTAAAGTGGGTTGATGCTTTGCGCGCTCGTGCTTCTTACGGTGAGGTAGGTAACGATGCTGCTGTTAATTTCTATGGTTATCAGGCACTTTATTACATTACTAAGAATGGTGGTAACCCTGCTTTGGTACGTCAGAAATTGGCTGCTCTCGACTTGAAGTGGGAGACAACTCAGACACTTGACTTTGGCGTTGAGGGTACGCTCTTTGATCGTTTGAACTTCAGCTTGGGTTATTTTGATAAGCGTTCTAAGGACTTGCTCTTCGAGGTTCGTTTCCCATTGTCAGCAGGTTCATTCTTTAATAATGATGCTATTGAGAACCTTACACAGTATCAGAATATTGGTACTATCTCTAACCGTGGTTTCGAGATTATGTTGAGTGGTGATGTTGTACGCTCTAAGGATTGGACATGGAATCTCTCTTTGGATGCTACTACATTGAAGAATAAGGTACTCAAGTTGCCTAAGGGTGAGGATATCTTACATGGTCAGCAGAACTATTCTGAGGGACACTCTGCTTATGAGTGGTATACTTATCATTTCGTAGGTGTTGATCAGATGACTGGTAAGGCTCTCTATGACCTTGATCCAGAAAAGGAGGCGGCTGCTTCTGCAGCAGGTGACCTCGTTGAAATCAACGGAACAAAGTACACTACATCTACTTCTCAGGCAATCCGTAAGTGGGCTGGTACAGCTCTTCCTTCTGTCTATGGCTCATTTAGCTCTAACCTTCGTTGGAAGGACTTGAGTTTGTCTATGTTGATGACTTATAGCCTTGGTGGTAAGACTATGGATGGTTCTTATAGAACATTGATGTCTACTGCTTCTGCCTCTTCTGCTTCTGCACTCCATAAGGATGTACTCAACTCTTGGAGCGGTGCCCCTAATGGTATGACAGCTACTTCTCCTAACCGTATCGATCCTAATGGCACTCCTATCCTTGATTTCAATGGTAGCAATGATAATAATGCTATTAGTGACCGTTGGTTGACAAGTTCTTCTTATCTCATTATGAAGAATATTATGCTCACTTATCGTTTGCCAAAGGCATTGGTAACAAAGTGGGGTCTTGGTGGTGTTTCAGTAAAGGCTGGTGTTGAGAATCTCTTCACACTCACAGGTCGTAAGGGTATGAACCCACAGTATAGTTTCTCTGGTGGAAGTGATAACACTTATGTTTCTGCACGTGTGTTCAACTTCGGTTTGACAGTGGATCTCTAATATTGTAGAATTTAAAAAACGAATAATATGAAATATTCAATAAATAAATTCACAGCAGGGGCTTTAATTGCTGTAGCTGCAATAACAGCATCTTGCTCCAGTGACTATCTCAATGTTTCACCTGCTGAATCGGCAGAGCCGTCAGCAGCATACGCTACGACAAGTAATGCACGTAATACCTTGAATGGTATTGCAAAGTCAATGAGCGTACAGCAGAGTTACTATAGTCAGGGATTTGCGGGTGAGAATGCGATTATGCGTCTATACGAGAATCTCCCAAGTCAGAACTATAACTATAACCGTTATGCTTCTGGTTGGGCTCCTATCCATAATCAAACATTCCACTTCCGTTCAACAAGTATCTATGATTCTTATGCGTGGACTTATTACTATCAGATCATTAACAATGCAAATGCTCTCCTTGCGAACATTGATAATGCTACGGGTAGTGAGGCTGAAAGAAAGTTTATCAAGGCTTCTGCATTGACTTTCCGTGCATACGCATTTGAGAAGTTGACACACTATTACTGCTATCGTTGGCAGGATAGTAACAATGGTGCCTCTACGGGATTGCCTTTGCGTATTGATACTTCTACGGGTGAACTGAAGGCTTCAACACTTGCTGAGACTTACGCTCAGATTTACAAGGACTGTCAGGAGGCTATCAAGCTCTTCACTGAGAGTGGTGTGACTCGTTCAACAGCTGAATGTTGGATTCCTGACTTGAATACCGCTTACGCTGTTTATGCACGTGCAGCATTGACTCGTCAGGACTATGCTACTGCTTTGGCACAGGCTAAGTTGGCGCAGAGTAAGCGTCCTTTGATGACTGGTGAAACATACGCTACTGGTTTCTATAAGCCAAATGATGAGTGGATCCTTGGTAGCTATGGCGATGCAAGTGAGCAGAACTGGTATTGGGCTTATGGTGTACAGGGTGCTTGTAATGGTTACTATGCAAGTACGCAGAGTACTGGTGCTGGTACTATCGGTCATGAGTTGATTACACGTATTCCTAATAATGATGCTCGTAAGCAGCTCTTTATCACTGCTGATAAATTCCGCAGTATTGACATTACTGACAATGCACAGGTAAACCAGACCTATGGTATCTTGGGTATGGGTAATGAGAGTGTGTTGGCACAGGCTGACTCTATCGTTAAGAAGCATCAGATTTCAGGCCTCTCTGCAGCTTATGCTTCTGGTTATATCTACTTGGATAGCCACATGAAGTTCTGGGTAACTGCACAGCCGGGTGTTAGTTATGTTCCTTTCATCCGTTCAAGTGAGATGGTGCTTATCGAGGCTGAGGCTAATTACTTCTTAGGTAACACTGCTGATGCACAGGCTGCATTGGTTAAACTGAATGCTACAACTGGTCGTAACGCAAGCTATACTTGTACAAAGACAGGTACTGACCTCTTTGAGGAAATCAAGGATTACCGTGAGGTTGAGCTTTGGGGTGAAGGCTTTGCGTGGAGTGATTACAAGCGTTGGAATATTCCTGTTGTTCGCCACTCATTTGCTGAAGGTGGTAATGCACATGCAGCTGTTGCTAAAACTATTGCTGTAGACTTCGGTAACAAGTGGACTTGGGTGGTTCCACAGAACGAGATTGACTATAATGATCTTTTGAAGAACGAGTAAGTCGTAAGTTTTTATAAATAGAAAGGCGGAAAGAGTAGGTCTCTTTTCGCCTTTTTGTGTTATCTCTATTTAATTTGGCTCATTTGGTTCTCAAGTGACATAGTAGTTATTCCTTATTGTATTTTTGCTGTCACTACTGTCACATAAAGTATTCTTCTAACTTGTTAGTTACCAGTAGTGTTATGTGAAATGTTAAAAGTGACAGCAAATCAATTTAAAAGTATTTTTGTAAAAAGCATAATAATCTTGTGTTTGTTAAGGAACCTTTATCTCTCAATATCGGAAGAAACTTTTATTATAGACGGAAATGTATGTGGACTAAGTTATATTAGATTATGATTAAAGATAAAAAACGTTGCACAGGTTAATAAAAGTGTTGTTTCTGCGTTATATATTATATTTCTATTTATTGTAAGAATGAGGTTTGATAAACTAAAGAAACAGTTAGAGCTGTTGATTCTATTGTCAGACGGACGTAACTATACTGTCGAAGAGTTGTGTGAGCGGATGGATTTATCACGTAGGAATTTCTATTACCTACTTGACTTCATCAAGCACGCAGGCTTTATCGTGTTCAAGAGTCAGGGATATTATCATATTGACCGTCGCTCTCCTTTCTTCACACAGTTGCTGCAAACGATTCAGTTTACAGATAAAGATGTGAAGACAATCCATAGTGTACTGACGATGGCTGGCAATGATAGTGAGATGGTGAACCAACTAAGGCAGAAGTTAGAAAGCACTTATAACTTTTCTGTGTCAGCCGATTCGCCTATTCATCGCCAGATGGATAGTAATATGAAACTGTTGCGTAAGGCTATGGCAGAGAAGAAAACGGTTAGAATAATTGGATATTCAAGCCCACATAGTCACTCTGTTAAGGATCGTCTTGTAGAACCTTTTCTCTTGTTGCATAACAATGAGGACGTTCGTTGTCATGAATTGGTGTCGAAACAGAATAAGACATTTAAGATTTCACGTATGACGGGTGTGGAAATATTAGATACACCCTGGCTTCATGAAGATAAACATAGGCAGGTGTTTACGGATATTTTTATGTTTAGTAGTGAGGAGCGACATCGTGTGAGATTGCGCTTAGGACAGTTGTCACACAACCTCTTTAAGGAGGAGTATCCACAAGGTGCACATTATATTACTCCAATAGAGGAAGGCTCGTGGCTTTTAGATATAGAAGTATGCGATTATCGTGGTTTAGGTCGCTTCGTCCTTGGACTCTTCAAAGATATAGAAATCATTGAGGGAGATGGTTTCAAGGCGTATATGAGAGCGGAAATAGAAAGCCTTATAGACTCGTCAAACCAACTATTGCAGAAGTAGGAAAATCATTCTTTATTTTATTATTCATAACAAAACATCATTATTTATCATCAACCTTTTATCAATAGAAATATGTTTTCTAATATTATCTTTTAGTTGGAGACAATGATAGAGGATTGAGAGGTTTTAAATTCAGGACAATGTTTACACGTAAGATTTTATTCGTTTTATTGTTTTTTATTACTCTCAACGCTTATGCACAGCAAGAGCGTTGGGTAGGTACATGGGCTTGTGCGCCACAGACAGTTGATAAGGGTTTTATGCCTTATAATAACCAGATGACGAATCGCTCTGTGCGACAAGTTGTGAAGGTGAGTATCGGTGGTCCTGTTGTTCGTTTGCAGTTGAGTAATGAGATGTCTTCTGAGCCTGTTGAGATTACCAGTGTTTACATTGCAAAGGCTGGAGAAGGCCCAGAGATACAGAAGAATTCTGTAAAGTATCTTCTCTTTAATAATAAACGTCGGGTAACTATCGCTGCTGGTAAAGCTGTCTTTTCAGATGCGTTGACATTTGATTTACAACCGTTGGAACGTTTGTCAATTACTATTAATTATTTTAAGGCACCGAAGGAACCTACTGTTCACATGGGTTCGCGTACTACATCTTATATATTACGTGGTGTGACAAATGCTAATACTGATTTCTCGACAGCCTTCAAAGAGGACCATTGGTTTAATATTTCTGCTATTGATGTCCTTGATGCATCTGCTTCCAGTGTGGCTATCCTTGGTAATAGTATTACTGATGGAAAAGGTTGTGTGACAAATGCACAAGATCGTTGGCCTGATTTTATGTCTGCAGTACTGAATGGAGAAAATGATTCAAAGAGTCCGAAAACGGGTGTGTTGAATCTTGGTATTGGGGATAATCGTATCCTCTCTGTCGGTTTAGGACAGCCAGGACAAGAGCGTTTCGATCGTGATATCTTGGGACAAAGAGGACTTCGTGCTGTAATTATCTTTGAGGCTATTAATGATATCGGTACGTCAACCAATCCAGAAGAAACTGCTCGCCAATTGATAGAAGCTTATCAGGTGATGATTAAGAAGGCTCGCCAACGTGGTTTGAAGATTTATATGGGTACGATAACCCCTTTCAATGGCTGCAAGAATTATTTTACTGAGGAGCGTGAGGCTGCTCGTAAGACGGTGAATGAATGGATAAGAAGCACTCGTGAAATTGACGGTTTCATCGACTTTGATACACTCATGCGTGATCCGTCATCACCCGACCGCTTGCGTAAAGAATGGCAGATAGGTGATTGGTTACATCCGAATCCTGCTGGTTATAAAGCGATGGGAGAGTATGCTGCAAAGAAGATGTAGGGGGTATTTCCAACTCTTTTTAAAGAATGGAAGGCTCCTTACTGATGTGTGTTGGTGAACGCTTCAGTTCAAGAAGTCTACTTGATCGCTCATAGGTTGAGAGGACTATTAAATCTATCTTTTTCAAATGCTCTCCTGTGTATCTGATTGTTATAACTTAATGACGAAGGTGTGTTAGGCATAAGGCTGATTTGTCCTCTGTTTCAAGTTCTATATCTGCTTCAGGAAGTTCTTCTTATGACTTTTCCATCTTCTTTTTCATTCTACTTTTAATCGATCTGATGGCTTGTGAAGTACAACAGAAGGCTTCAGCTTTCTGCTCGTCGGTCATTCCGTTGTGTTCCATTATATAGTAGAATGTCTCCTTTGGAGTGAAAGCATAGCGGGGATTATTGATGACGTAGGCAAGATCATAATCAAAGTATGGCATAATGGCGTTGAGTGCCTGTTGTTCACGTTTGCCCATTTGTGAGATATTTCCACCTTTTAGAATGGTGTAGAGAGTATCTACTCCCAACTTTGTTTGCTCGATGGAATCGGCTGTTTTTGTATCTCCACTATGTGTTGGAGTCTTTTGTTTCAGCTCTTCTAACTCATTGATTTTACTGTCAACTTCTGCCTTCATCTCATCAATGGTTGCATCTTTCCGTCGGAGTAATAGCTGAATATTCTGTTCAGTTTCCTCTTGTTGTTTCCTATATGTGTGTTGTTGTTGGTGCATACGTCGGCGAAACCACACTACAATACCAGTTGTAAGGAGTATAAGGAAGATAACAAGATAAGCGATATAGAGTTGTAATTGTAGGGTCTTACGCTGTGCGACAGCCACTTCGTAGCGGTCTTGTATCTGTACAATCTCAATATCTTTTTCCGGTGAAACCGATAAAATTTGGCGTTTTTCGATGCGTGTTTTTAGTTCTTCGATGCGACTTGCTTGGTCTTTACGAATACGAGGTTTGAAGGCTTCAGCCTTCTTTACGTACCACAGGGCAGAGTCACGTTGTCCGATTTGGTTGAAAACAGAGGCTTTACCGAGGTAA
>ERZ772906.467-NODE-467-length-23948-cov-3.839660_pt1 | contig 23948 bp, 19 predicted proteins | sample MGYA00511338_ERZ772906 | MGnify/ENA primary metagenome ERZ772906 (study PRJEB29015, sample SAMEA2738076) | human oral metagenome | biome: human oral; feature: human-associated habitat; material: saliva | place: China | collected 2212 ... | reverse complement strand
TTTAACTTCAAACGACACGCCGTCGACCACGTTATTTCCATCATAAGTTTTAACGAGTCTATCGACTTTTACAATTGGCTCGAGTTCCACTCCGCAAATTCCTCTCTGTTGTAATTTTGATCAAGCTAGTCTCTACTTATTATCAATAATAACAAAACCAAAATACTAGTGCTATACTTATAGTATGCGCATTCAGAGAAAAAAAGCAAAACCAAAATCGAAAAAACTATTTATTATCATACCGTTTTTGATTTTGCTATTTTCGGCAGGGCTATTTGGGATATATTTTCTCAATCAATCATACTCGCGACAAACGACTGCGCCATCTGACGAAAAGTATTATTTTGCCGATTCGAAATATTCTGGCATTCGCTCAAAATTTGTCACCAGAGATAACAAACGAGAAAAAGTTTCAATTGAATATCCGATCACGGAAAATGAAAAGATTAATCGCTTAATTAGCGAGTCGATTGATAAAATTGATCGCGATTTTCAAAATACGGTTTTACTGGCGACAGTTTTTGATAAGCCAATGACTGAAACAATTGGCTATCAAGTCACGCACAACACTTCAGAAGCGCTGTCAATTGTCATCAATATTAAACAAGATATGAATGGCGCCCATTCAGCATCAATGACGCAATTTTGGACTTTCGACAAAAAATCTGGCGAAGTTGTCGGCTTAGCTGATTTTATAGAACAGTCCGATGAAGCCGCCGAAGCAATCATATCCGCTGCCAAAGATAATATTTCTCAGACCATCAAACAACGCCAACAGCCAGAAATTGACCTGAACGAAATCATAAATAAAGAAGCTTTGTCTAATTTCATCATCACTAATAACGGCAATTCATTGGCTTGGCCACTCGGTCAGGCATCGCTGCTGCCATCATCTTACGGTGAATTGACAATTACCGTGCCAATTTCCTCCGTCTCTAAATATCTACAAAACCCAACAGCTCGGAAACTAGCCAATATTCCCAAGCCACCCGAGCCAAAGCCAGAACCAGCACCAGCACCCGCTGCGCCAACGCCTGCACCAACCACTGGCAATAAAGTGATTGCCTTGACGTTTGATGATGGACCAGGTCCATACACCGCGCACCTACTGGACATCTTGGATCAGTATGGTGCGAAAGCGACATTTTTCTTGATTGGCAGCAAAGTTTCTGGGCAAGCTAGCGTCGTACGTAGTATACAGGCGCGTGGTCATCAACTGGGTAATCACTCGTGGTCACATCCGGAACTACCTAAGCTATCAGTTGACCAAATTGCTGGCGAAATCGACCGTACTAACGAGGCCATCAGGCAAGCCACTGGTGTCAAGCCGAGCATCTTACGACCACCTTACGGCGCAGTCAACGGCGTTGTCCTGGAACAGCTTCGCCTGCGGAATATGTCATCAATCTTGTGGTCGGTCGACACGCGGGATTGGGCTGATCGCAATAGCCAGATTGTCTGTTCACGTGCCGTCGCTGGCGCTCGCCCTGGAGCCGTCATCTTGATGCACGACATACACCAAACTTCCGTCAATGCCGTGCCGTGTATCCTCAGCTCACTGAAGCAGCAGGGGTATTCATTTGTGAGGATACAACGGTTGAATTAGTCCGACTGATCAATGTTAAACACCTTGTATTTCGAGGTTGCACCGCGTAGTAATTTTACCCGTGAAGGTGCCACACCAAAATATTTTGCCAACAACTTTCCTGCCGCTAGATTCGCTCGCCCCTCAATGGCTGACGCCTTGGTGTAGATTGTCAGAGAACCATCATCGTTCGGGACGACTTCTTCGCGGTGGCGAGAGTTGGGTTTGAGATGGACGGAGATTTTCATGATATATAAAATATTTATATACTATCATTATACGTTATTTTTAATGTATATTTTGCTATACTAGTAAGTAGGTTATGCTTGCATAAACTATAATATAGTATTATAAACGGAGGGCGTATGACTAAAGAAGTTTTAGAGAAAGTTAAACAAAAAGCTTCAAAAGTGTTATCTGACAATCATATAATAGAGCCCTTCGTTAATGTTTTTGATATAGCAGCTGAAGCTGGTCTTTCAATTGAATACAGAAAAATGCCACAAGGCAATACTGATGTCTCGGGGTTTTTCGATAGTAAAACAAATACAATTTATGTAAATGTAGACAACTCTATAGCTCGTCGCACATATACAGTTGCGCATGAGCTTGGACATTATTTTCTAGGACATAAACCTGACGAGTATGGTTTATATCGACGGAATAATTCATATAGCGGAGCAAAAGAACAAAAAGAAAAAGAGGCTGATTGTTTTGCAGCTAATCTATTAATGCCCGAGGATATGATAAGAAAAGAACTAAGAGAATATCCCTTCCTGAAAAGCTCCATCCAACTACTAGCCGACAGGTTTGGAGTTTCTCCTAGCGCAATGACTTACAGACTGATGAATCTGAGGATAATAAAACGATGAACGGGAATGAAAAGTCTGCTAACGACCATATTATAGATAACGTAGAAAATATGCTTGAAGCTCTAGGTGCCGTTCCAGGGCAAATTGAAGATGATTCTGAAATTGAGGCTTCTACTGAGGATAGAGTTAAGTCTAAAAGTGATTTAAGCTTAATTAAAATACAATAATTACAAAGTATTATACATTTAAGAGAGAAGTGGAGTTTAATACTACTCATACTAGTTGGAATAGTAATCATAAGTGATATTGGAATTACCTACTTGACAGGTTTCGGAATTCTAAATTTTACAGGAATATCTCTACCTCTATTTATTGGTAGCAACCTTGCACAAATATTCGCCTTGAGTGTTATAGTTGTTAAGTTTCTATTTGACACAAGCGCCAACTAAAACGATATCACATCCAACTCCCGTGGCAAAATCTCCTGCACTTCTACCGAACCTGCTACCAAATGATAGCCGTGCAACTTTGACGGCAAATCACGCTCGGCTGAACGCCAATTAACTGGGCGATTTTCATCGAAATAATCGAACAATTCCGCATTCAAAAAATGGTCACGCGGCAATTCCACCGAACCATCCTGATTGACGACCAGCGCTATCGACAAGCCCGATGTCACACCATTTTCATTCTTGGCATACGCCGCCGTTACCAGATGAACCAGCGGCTCAAATTTCAGCACCGACTGGTCGCTCGCCTCCACCTGCGCCTGGCCGCGACGCGCTAACTGCTGATTGATTTTTGTTGTCAATTCGTCAACACTTGGCTTACCGTCGCCCGCTCGGCAATAGTCGCAACCATCTGCCGCCTCGACATATTCCAGCAGCAAATCCATGTCGACGTCAGTGTCTTTAACGCCATGCTGCGACAATTGCTCCACCATTTCACGTAACGCGCCCAGCAAACTATAATCATTAGCATTTCTGGCGGCATCACCGATACGGATGATAGCACGAGCGATAATGATAGTTTTGTTTGGTTTGTTCATGCATTCTCCTTAGCATCTTTACTCCGCTCCAAAAGCATTTGTAAGCACCCAGTAGCCAACAACGGGCGAACATAATAATTTGCGTGTGTATCAGGTGTCACAATTACCATCTCCGACCATAGTCAACGCCTGCCGCAAACTCCGCACCGGCGCCGCATATGGTACATTAATTTCTGCAAAATGCTGGCGGGCCGCAGTAATTTTAGCTCGTTCATTAGCACTCAAGTGATTATCATTAATATCATCTGAGCCTTTCGTCTCGGCAACAAAGTAAATCCGCTCATCGCCGTCAAACGCTACTGCCCAATCTGGATTATACTTACCAACCGGTGTATCAATCTTGAACCAACTTGGTAGCTTAATATAAAACTTAACGTCGGTATTGTCCTCCAGCGACTGCATGAATTCACGCTCAACTTCTGAGTCAACCGCCACGTAATCGTAGATGGTTTTTGCCTGGTCACCCACTGCAATTGCCCCGCTCTTCATCGCCGCATCATACAGGTATGTCTGTAATTCACTATTCTCAAACAACGTCATGTCATAATGCTCACCCGTTCTGTGATATTTAACACCGTCAACTGCTAAGCGCCGCTTCACACGATTAATCGCCCGAGCCGTCTCATCAATAACCTGCTGTGGATTAATAGCAATCTGCTCAAACATCCCCGCCTGATCAAGCACATCAAATATCACCCGGCGGGTCATTTGTGTCTGACGCTGAATATCCGCTAATAAATTCGGTATCTTAACTTCAGTTTGGCGTGCCGCATAGGCGTTAAAGCCGGTCTCGCGCACCATAAAACCGCTGTCATTATTCATCGAGTCAATCAGTGTTTTAGTATCAGCAATGTGCGGTTTGCTAATAGTGATCTGTGCTAATTCATTAGCCGCCTCCGTTACTAACTTCTCTGTATCAATTGCCACCCGGTAGGTCGTCTTATGCTTAATCTTATCCCACAACTCCTTGAAAGCCGGGTCAAGCGCCCGTGATTTCTGAAATCCGACGACTTGCCGATTATCACGATTCTTGATTCGTCCACCAAAGTGAATGCCCGTTTCTTCCTCAATTTCCGTCTGGAGCTTACGACTAAACTCTGCATAACTTTCGTTAGCCACTACCGTTAGCACGTTGACGTTATCATCATACACTCGTTGTCCGTCAACATTCACCGGCAGACGCAGTCCTCGTCCGATTTCTTGGCGCTTTTTCATTTGGCTCGACGTTTCGTTAAGCGTACAAATTTGGAACACATTAGGATTATCCCAGCCCTCACGTAGTGCGGAGTGGCTAAAGATAAATCGTAGCGGCTCGCCGGTATCCAGCAGCCTCTCCTTGTCCTTCATGATTAGGTTATACGCCGTATCATCGTCCTTCGTCCGCCCACCCTCGCCTTTGGTGTCGCGAGAATCTTTCCATTGGCCATTCTTATCCGCCGCAAAGTAACCATTATGAACTTCACTTGCCGACAGGCCATCCATGACGCCAGTATATTTTGGTTTAGACGAGACCTTGATGTAGGCTTCCTCAAACCACTTAGCAAATTTACCTTTCTTAGCGCCATTCGCCGTATACTCACGATAATTTGCCACTTTATCGATAAAGAATAGGCTCAGTACTTTGACGCTATTCCCCAGTCGGCGCTGTTTATCAAAGTGATCGTCAATCGTCAGTTCAATTTGTCGCTTGATAATATCATCATGTAAGCTTTCATCGCGCTGACCAACGTAAACCAACTTGCCATTACTAAACTCGACGCAATCATCGCCGTGATTGATCGACTCGACATAGTAGCCGGCATAGACCGAACGTCCCGTTTTTACCTCCAGGTCGTCGCCCGGAAAAGCCTTGATGATCTTGCGCTGCAAGCCATACTCATCACTAGCGTCTACCTCTATCTTGGCGAATGAGCGAGTCTTCGACTGACGCTCCAGCGACAATACATTGATATACGCATCATTATAATTATCCTCACTCTGGACACTATGTACCTCGATCTTCTTGACCAAGCCTTTGTCATAGGCATCGACCGGAGTCAGCCGATAAAGCAAATTATATAAGTGCTTGTGTGTGGCACTATAGCGCAACGTGCACAGCGGATTGAGGCTGACAATAGCATTCCGCCGTATGTCCGTCTCCATATTCTGCGGCTCGTCGAGAATAACTACCGGGTGGGTGGCTTTGATAAAGTCGAGCGGCCGGCCATAGTCACTCTGCCGATTCATCACATTCTGTGCCTTGGCAAAGCTATCAATAGTAATCACCATGATTTGCAAGGTATCATTCGTGGCAAACTCACGAGCCTGACCTGTTTTCTTGCTGTCCCAGACGTAGTAGTCCATCTCCGGCTTGCTGTAAAGATCAGCAAAGTGCTCCCTGGTGATCGCCAAATTCTTCAGCACACCTTCACGAATCGCCACGCTCGGCACCACGATAATAAACTTCTTCCAGCCGTAGTGCTGATGCAGCTCATGAATCGTCCGCAAGTACACATACGTTTTACCGGTGCCGGTCTCCATCTCGATGGAGAAATTCATGCCGTGCTTCAGGGATTTTTCGCTAATTTCTAGCGGAAAAGTCATCGGGATACTGAAGCCGCCCTCTTTAACCTCGCTTTTCTCAATACCATTTTTCTCTTGAATTTTATGCGTATTCTCAATTATCTGCGCCGTATCCAGCACCAAGCTATTTCCCTTGGCGATCGTCGCCTCCAGACTTAACTGTCCACCCTGATCCATACGACGAGTCGCATCGTCACTATCTGCTGGCTGCCCAGCAAATACATTCACCACCGCATTGATGGCGTCGAGTTGGTATTGCTGATTGGAGTCAAACTTTAGTTTCATCAAAACGTCGTCCTTTTAAATTAACAAAATCTCATACTAATATAGTTCTATGATGCATTTTTAATCCTATTATCTTTCAAGCCATCTTCTGTAATAATTCGCCTTCTCTCGTCTAAGTCTATAGCCTTTTTGGTTTTATCCATCGGTTCTGCGACTAATTTATTATAAACATGCTTAAGTACGTCTTCTACACAATAACCAAACTCCCCAATTTCATCTATCATTTCGTTGGTATCGTTCAATAGCCACTCATATTGCTGTATTGTCGTATGCTCAATATCCAAAGTAGTCCATTTATTTATTATTTTTTGTATTCTATTATTTAAGTCATGATAGACTAGCCAGAGAGCGTTATATATTTTTGAGTTATCCCCAAAATCAGCTCCGCTCATATCTAAAATCCTAGTAAGCTCTAAAATACTGTACTGAAGTTTATACGCCTCATCTACTATCTTCTGTGTCGGCTCAAGCCAATCGTCAAGTAATTTTATTTTCTCTTCTATAGTCGGTTCGTTATAACCTGCTTGTCCATGCCATTTATTTAAGATATTTGCAATTACCTTTATATGCTCTCTTATAATGCTAATAAATGATGAGTTTTTTGACGATATCTCATTAATAGAACGAAGGACCTTTTCGTATATTGTATAGTTAGTCGACATAATGGTAGATAGTTTTACTTGCTCTATAGTATCTTTACGCGCTTTATCCCAACCCTTTACGGTTAAAATTAATGCAATAAACGCACACGCTGAAGTTACGATTTGACAAAAATCTGCTATATCTTTCACTGCACCATCTCCACAAAATCCGGAAATCCCGGATTTTCTACGTAACCATTCGGAACTGCCGAATAAATGACTATTTTGGCAACTATCCGGAGATTCCAGACAAATGAAATATCCTCAAGCCCCCCCTTATTAGATGAGCTACTTGTAATTTTTTTATAGATAAAAAAATTAATCACCTATAACCACCTCACATCGAGCACGCCTGACACACTCGCCACTGTTGTTTACACCAAAACATTCAACATAATGTTCGCCGGTATATTCTGTATGCTCGGGATTATTGCGCGTTTGCCCTTTTGTTATCTCTCCACGACGCTTATCTTCGTCAAGTTTCTTTGAATTTTGTACTTTCCAATAATACTCTAGCTCTTTTTCAAATCCATCTATTATCTTAAAATAAAGCTCTTTTTGCTTAGGTATACCCTTTCTCATTCTCGCACGCCTTTGTCTGCGATTCTCAAATTTGTCTTGCTGGTCATAACTAATATCAAATTGATGTGATAAGTCGACCACTGATAAATACCCGAAATCAAAGATAAAATCCTCGCTGGGATCGCGGTTATACTCTTGTGCCTTAAATATATATTCTGCTTCATAATCATCTATAGATTCTAGTCGCACCAGAACCATATCTTTTGTTTTCTGATACTCTTTTGCCTATCTGTAATAGTTTTTAGGTAATCATCAATATATTTACCACGTTGAGCTCTGTCCTCTATACAATCTGAATGGTCAACTATATTTGATATCTCCGTAAAGAAATAGAATAGAGCGCCTATTAAATCTTCCTCGGAGTTATTCTGAAACCACCGAGTGATAACCTGTTCAAGATGAAAAGATTTCAACTTCAGGTTGTTATCAATATCACGCAATGTTTGTTTCCAGTATTTTACTATTTTTACAGCCTTGCGAAAGTCATCATTAGATCCCACTTCTTGAGCTTGTTTTATATATCCTCTAGGGTCGGACGATATCCAAGAACTTTTATCAGTTGGACTCCAGTAGGTATTTTTTCTCTCGTTGTGATCCTTCACCTTTGTAACTTCTGGTACTTTGTACATGTAGTCATCATACTCATTCTTGCTCCACTCGTAGCAGGGTACTATATCTACTGAAAATTCAGCTTCTCCTTTAAGCTCAATCACTACAGAGTGATTCTGTACATCTACTCTATATGAATAACCATTGGGACAATAATTAGCGTAACTAGACCTTACTAGTTCTTTTACTTCATCTAACGCATATTCTGGATCTTGTAAGTCGTTATTGTCAGACCATTCTCCAATTACATACAAAATGTCCAAATCATGAATAGGAGTTATTGCAGTATATCTTGGATATGATCCGATTTGAATACACTTATCCCTTCCTAATATCTCTTGCAGAGACGAATACACTTTAGATACAATCTCCCTTTCACGTTCCGTGGGAGAAAGAGATCTAGCAAACTCTCTTAGTTTATTATTTACTTCGCTTCTTATCATAGCTCGTACTCATTAAAGTTATTAAAATATCGTTAACTAGACGACCTCTCATGTTTACTAGCACAGTAAACGGTTCTTTATTTACCATTTCTACGACATCGCCAGGCACGCTCTGCTTGTTGGCTGACGAATAAACAATAAGGCCGGCTCCTTTTTGTTTATTTCTCAGTACGTCATTTATGCATTCTGGAAGTTTCCAATAATCATAAAGTATCAAGTCGCCGTCTTTTATATCGGCTAAATTATTGTCATTTGCTATGGTAATATTCTTCTCACGAAAGACCCCAGAATCTACCAAGTCTTTTTTGAGAGTTTGTCCTCCATCATTAGTTGAAACGATCAAAATCTTTCTATACCATCTTCCTAGACCTAATCTCTTCATTACTAAAAACACGCCAGAAAACCAACCTAAAAACAGCGCTATACCACCAAAGATCGTTACGGTTGTAGTTATTATGCCTACTATCTCAAAGAAAAGCCTTATTATTTCCATCACACTACCTCCACCTCAACACCTTGCCGCTCAGCTTGCAGGAGTAGGTTTACTTTTAGATTTATGTCGTCACCGAAGGCTCGGTCGAGGATGATGATGGATGATGGTTTAGTGGCGAGGATGGCTGTAAATAGCTCTTCTGTCATGGAGTGCACCAGGCAAATGACGAGCTTTTCGGACGAGACAAAGCAGAAGTCGTCATGCTGATCTATCTGCGCCAGCGGTGAGATGCCGCGCTTGAGCAGGAGCTCGGTCAGCAAGTCGTCATCGGTCGTGCCCTCCTCCAGCGGGTCAAGGTTGGCGAGCGCCTGCTGGCGAATCTCCTCCGGGTCGGAAACCAGCTCGTTCCACTGCTTGAAATTACTATCACCCACCCGATACGCCCGAAAGCCAAGGTCAAGCGGGACATTGCGAGACGCTAGCTTGTCCGCCCAGTCAGTACGGATTTTGGCGCCCGCTCGGCGGATACGCTCACGAGCAATGTCTGCGATGGTGCGGTAGCCAGATTTATACGCCTCCGATTTCTCGTCAGTCAGCTCAGGCAGCTGCACACAAATCCAGCGACGGTTGCCGCCGTCTTCGGCGTTAAGTTCGGCAACGGCATGAGCGGTGGTTCCGGAGCCGGAGAAAAAGTCGAGAATAATATCGTTGCCATCAGTACACAAACTCGCTAGCTGCTTAATCAGCTTAACTGGTTTTGGATAGTCAAAATACGCAACACCGTCAAACAAATCCTTCACTTCTTTTGTCGCATCTTGCGAATGTCCAACGTCAGTGTATTTCCAAACCGTCATTGGAGTTACGCCGTCTTTTACCTCTGATAAAAATCGTTTATACGCAGGAACATTGTTACCGTCTTTTCCGAACCACACACGGTTATCAGCTATCAATTCGTTTGTGCGTTCTTGCGAAAACAGCCATGACCTACCACTGGGTGGTAGAATCCTTCGTCCACTTGGCGTTATAATTTCATAGATATTCTTTGGATTCGCAGGACCCACAGAGAAGTTATCTGCTTTATATGGGCCACGCGGATCATTATCTGGATTTTTATATCGTGTATCAGCCGCCTCATTGCGCTTTAAAGACAGTTTATCCAACAAATCAATATTACGCGCGAAACAAACAATATAATCATGGCTCTCCGAAAAATGATGCTTTAGATTAACTGGCGCATAGGCTCGCTCCCACACAATCTGCGCTACAAAATTCTCCTCCCCAAATATCTCATTCATCATCAAACGGAGGTTGTGGACTTCGTTGTCGTCGATCGAGACGAAGATGACGCCGTCTTGGCGAAGCAGGTTGCGTGCCAAAAAGAGGCGTGGATACATCATGTTCAGCCAGTTGCTGTGCTTGTGTCCGCCGGTATTGGTACGCAAGCCATCGTCACGCACGACGTTACCCTCATCATCGGTGATACCCGCCTCTGCCTCATAGCTGCGACGTGTTTGCTTGAAGTCGTCGTTGTAAATGAAATCATTGCCGGTATTGTAAGGCGGGTCGATATAGATCATCTTAACCTTGCCATAATACGCCTTGTGCAAAATCTTCAGCGTCGCCAGGTTATCGCCCTCGATAAACATATTGCCCGTCGTATCCCAATCGACGGAATTCGCCCGGTCGAGGTGGAGCGTCTGGACAGTCTTCTCCTGGATGGCAGCAAAGACGTCGCTCTTACCCTTCCAGCTAAGCCCGTAGCGCTCACCCAAATCAACCGCCTCGCCCAGTGTCGACTGGAGTTTCTGCCAGTCAATCTTACCTTCGGTGACCACCTCGGGGAAGAGCTGTACCAGCTTGTCAATCTGTTGTTGATGTATATTGTCGTTGTAGCCGTTCATATTTTCGTTCATGTTTTGATATACCTCACCTAATATTTTTATTATACTCCCTCTCTCTGATTTCTAGCATGCTTAAAATAGAGATATATACTCAGCATAGACAAAGACCCGTCCATAGTCGGCCGAGCCGCTCTGATGCAGTATGCCAATATCGACAAATTTCTTTACTAGAGCATTAGCCGCTGGACGGGATAGCCCGGTTATCTTCTCGGCTCGTGCAACATCAATAATCGGACTACCGTACAATCCCTTTAGTAGCATAAGAGCGGTTTTTGCCTGCTTTCCGCCAAGTGCATTCACCTTCTCCATATCTCGTTCTCGCAGGTCAATCAACTTCTTAGATACCTGGATGGCTTCCTCTGCGATTGTTGTCACGCCTTCCAAGAAAAACAACACCCACTCCTCAATTTTCTCCTTATTGTGATAATCTGACAATCTATCGAAATAGGTATCGCGATGCCGCTTGAAGTATTCCGACAGATAAAGTACAGGATATTCTAATACCTTATCATGATGAAGTTGCAGTGTGACTAATAGGCGACCTGTTCGACCATTGCCATCAAGAAATGGATGTACGGTTTCAAATTGCGCATGGAGTAGAGCTGCCTTAATAAGCGGTGAATATGGCTGGGGTAGATTGAGGAACTTTTCGATATCCGACAAAGCACGTGATAACTCGTGTGCCGGTGGCGGTACAAACAAAGCATTCTCAGGTCGTGTGCCACCAATCCAGTTTTGTGTCTTACGAATCTCCCCAGGAGTTTTGCCAATTCCCTCTCTAGTGTTTTTCATCATTTTTTCATGCACTTGGCGAATAATACGCAGCGTCAGGGGTGAATCCTGCACCGCAGCAACCCCATGGTTAATTGCATTGATGTAACTAAAAATATTTTCAACATCTTCTGGGATGTATTCTGTCATGCCAATGTCGGCACGAAGAGCATCGTGCATTGTCGCTTTTGTTCCCTCGATATTACTCGAGACCGCCGCCTCTTTCTGTATGTAGGTAGAAAGAAAGTAATCAATATCTGGTATCAACTGAGCAATACCGTCAAGTTTACCAAGGGCTAGAGTTGCCCGATCATTCGTAAGATGAACAGTAGGAGAAAATACTAGCATTTCCTTTGGCGGAAATTGCCCTGGTATAAAGGCTTTGTAGCCTTGCGGCTGTTGCACAAAATTACCCAATAACATACTTAACATCTCCTTTTCTAATGTTAAGTATATCATACTTTACTTAACATCTGCAAGAAAGATGTTAAGTTTCTCTAAAGGATTGATTTATAACCTTGTGCCGTGACGATGAGGTGATCATTAAGCGTAATGCCAAGCAGTTTTCCTGCTTCCACCAGCCTGTTCGTTACTTCTTTATCAGCAATACTGGCCTCTAAACACCCGCTCGGATGATTATGTGCCACGATGATGCTGGCGGCACGATCGGCGATGGCGTCGGCGAAAACCTCGCGCGGGTGTACCAGGCTGGCGGTCAGCGTGCCGATGGTCACCACCCGCTTGGCAATCAAACGATTCGCACCGTCCAGCGTCAGGCAGACAAAATATTCCTGCTTTTTGTCGCGAATATCGGTCAGCAGCTCAACCGCTTTCTCTGGACTATCAATAATTGGCTGGTCGCTGTCCAGCAAGTACCGCCGCGCCAGTTCCAAACTCGCCAGAATCACCGGTATTTTCGCTTCACCCAAACCAACCACGCTACGCAGATCATCATACGAAACATCACCGCCCTTTTGACGCAAAATTTTCAGCACCTCGCGCGCAATCTTGCCGACATCGGCCCGAGCATTACCGCTGCCAATAATCGCCATCAACAGCTCCAAGTCGCTCAGCCGCGCCGTACCGTAACGTGCCAACTTCTCGCGGGGACGATCAATTTTCGGCTTGTCGAGCACTTTCATAGTTTCATTATATCAGGCTTTAACCATTCATCAGCTGCCAATCTTCGCGCTATCATTTCGCGCAGCCCTATTTATCGCTTACACCACGCAAAGATCATCAGCTATTCGGAATCGCTCTAGCTTGTCGGCCGCGCGCCACACACATCGCCACCACCAACGCACCAACCAGCCGCGATACCAATGATGAGTCATCCGCAGCCGATTGAGTCATTGTCACCAACCCCTCTTCTGGATTTAACGGACTATCGTCTGACCATAAACCAGATGATGGATGGGTATTCATCAGCAAATCATCACCATTCGCGACACTTTCTTCGCCATTATAGACACAATCATCCAGAATATCGTTAAGTTCTGCTTGCTCTCCGGACAAGTTGATGCCTGATTTTATGTCACTAACATCCATAATTACACTTTCAATTTCATCATCACTGCGCAGCAAATCGCTTTTTTCCGATATTTTCACAAACTCCTCACGAAGCACGAGACATTCCTCTGGAATTTTCGTTGCCACCTCGTCCGACTCAATATCAAGTGTTGGCTCAATAATCGGTGAGGTGGAAATAATTACTTGTTCCACTGGCTCAGAGTCATCAGTTTCTTCACGCACTGTAATCGTTTCTACCGGCAACGCAATCGTCACTGCTTCAGCAGAAGACGCTTCCGACTCTACTACTGGGGACTCCTGCCGTTCGATAAAGAAAACCGCATCTTCTTCAGCCCAAAAATCATTATCCTTACCATGACTACGCTCTATCGCCGTACCACTATAGTCAAGTTGCTCAATTGACAAGACCTGTGTATCAGTGAAAATTTGATCCGCCGCCAATATGTCAATCTCCTCGTTTGGAGGATCAACCTTAGCTTCATCAACTATTGCGGTATCAACCAGCCGCTCATTATCAACAATGTCAGTCGATTCGACAGAATTATTATAATCCGGCGTCGCATCTATATTAATCTCGTTAGATTGAATGTATACTGGTGCTTTCGTACCAGAATTGTCAATTGGTACCGTAATCGCAGATTTATCCGCCCCTACTGCATCAAATTGTGCTGCCAAGTGCTGCTGCTCGGAAATTGACGTAAAAGCACTTTCATCATTTTCTGCTTCTCGGCTCGGCGCAGACTCTACAGCCTTAGCAGCAATCTTATTATCGCTAGCCGCAGGGTAAACAGTTTCATGTTCCAGCGAATTGCTATTATCATCAACGGTTTGGGTGTTCTTATCTATCACTACCGATACCGGCGCATTTTCCGTCTTTGCCGGCGCATCTAAGGACTCTGGTGTCGGCTTCTTGCTGTCATTATGCACTGCGTCAGAAATAGAATCAATAATGTGCGGCTTCATCTCCACCGAAGGGCTGACCACCCCTATCTTCTCAATGTCCACATCCTCGCCCGAAGCTTCAACCGCCTGGTTAGTCGAAGTTTTATCTTCTCGTTCCTGCGGTATGAGTTTCTCAGTTGACTTATTTGTTTTAGTTGTCAAATCTATGGGCTTCGCCTCTGATACCACTGGCTCAGGTGCTTTTTTAATAATAGGCTCTTGATAATCGGTAGACTCTGAATATCCCGCCAACACCAATTCTCCGCGTCCATTTTCATCCAGACTATCGAAATCATCTGGAGCCAATAGTCTATCCAAATAGCTTTGTTTTGGTGTCATTTCCAACAAATTAGGAATCGCCTCTTCATCCGCAGAATTCATATCATCAGATACATTCTCCTGTCTTTCCGACTCCTGTTTCATGACTAACGCCTGAGGTTTTACGCACTGACTAAGAAATGGGCAGCCAACACATGTCGCACATGCCGTTTGACCAATTGACGCTGATACTTTCTCGGTAGAAGGTAACTCTGCTTCACCGCTAGCTACCGCCACCAAATCAAACCGACCTACACCATCAGTCACTTCTTCACCAACACTAGACGAAAAATCCTCGCTAATATTGCCATCTCTCAGCGACAAAAACACATCAAAATCATCACCATCAATTACTGTCGATGATAATTCTACTGTAGTCGTCACCCCAATCATTGCTCAAAAAAAGTCTCCGTTGAAATTTTCAATTCGCTCACACCAGCGGCGGATAATTTTTGCCAAACATCTCTAACAAACGGCAAACTTCCACAGACCAAAAAATGCGCATCTTCTGGCGTTTCATGAACAATTTTTTCCACATTAAATCGACCGTTAAACCAACCATCTTTTTCCTCAATCTGCTGGCGAGTACTGAACTTCTTCACTTTAATATTTGACGCCGCTAGCTCATTTTCAAAAACCATATATTCTGGCGATTTTTGACTAAAATATAAAAACGTCGGCTGGCTAGAACTTGCCATAACACTCCAAATTGGACTAAGTCCGCAGCCCGCAGCAATTCCGACCAAAGGACTTTCTGTTTGCGGATTGAAGTCGCCATAAGCGTGGCTAATTTGTAATTTATCGCCAACATTCTGTGAACATAAATAGCTAGAAAATTCACCACCAACATTCTTCACAGTAATTGACATTAGCTCATCGTCAGGAGTAGAAGAAATACTATAAGCCTTTCCTTCACGCACACTACTACCATCAATAAAAACCGTAATATATTGTCCGGCGGTAAAGTCGAACGGTCGCGCAAAATATAATGTCTTCACCTCAGGATTTTCCTGACGGACGCGCACAATTTCAACCTCTAATGAATCACGCATTCTCCAACGTACCTTTCCATTATTTTCTGAGCTTCTCTAAATTCTTCGTCAGTAAAAGTGTGGTAATTCGCAAACTTTGGACTAATTGTCGTGCCGGTGCGAAAATGCTGCAGAGCAAATCTCTTCGCGCCCTTAACCAGCTCGCCAATCTTCTCAAAATCGCTAACTTCCAATTGCTCGCGGACAATCGTCGTACGGAATTCGTGATCAATTCCCGAATCAATCATCAACCGAACATTCTCCTTAATCGCTTCCAAATCAATCGGTCGCGCCGCAATTTCAACATATTTTTCCAGCGGACCTTTCACGTCCATCGCAATAAAGTCGATCAGCCCTTCTTCAACCATTCCGCGAACTATATCTGGATGAGTGCCGTTGGTATCCAATTTAATATCAAAACCAAGTTTCTTAATCATCCGACATAACTCCGGCAAATCTTCATTTACCGTTGGTTCGCCGCCAGAAATCACCACGCCGTCCAGTCGACCAACTCGCGATTTTAGAAATATCATCACTTCATCAACTGGAATACTCGGTGCCAACCGTTCAGGCAATACCAATTCAGGATTATGACAATAACCGCACCGCATATTGCAACCAGAGAGAAACAGAGCTGCCGCCACGTGCCCTGGATAATCCACGAGCGACAGCTTCTGAATTCCACCAATTGACACCTTAAGCTGCCGCGACGGCGCTAAGTCGCTGGTGTTCGGCGGCATCGTCATAATGTTCCCTCATTTCAAATTCCGCTTGCTTGCCCTTATTCCATTGAGAAACTGGACGCAAGAAACCAACCACACGTGAGTAAACTTCAGTCGCTTCACCACACTTTGGACATTCTGGATGCTCACCAACAATATAGCCGTGATTCTTACAAATTGAGAAGCTTGGGCTGAACGTGAAGTATGGCAATTTGTAATTTTCGCAAATTGTCTTCACCAATTTTTTCAAAGTTTGCGGATCATCCATGCGCTCACCTAAGAAGAAGTGAATCACTGTGCCGCCCGTGTACTTGGTTTGCAAATTGTCCTGAAGATCCATCAACTCAAACAAATCGTCCGTATAGTTAACCGGCAAATGACTTGAGTTAGTATAAAACGGACATTTGACTTCCGCGCCAATTCCATTAGCAAAATGCGCTCGATCTGGGAAGCTGGCCTTATCAAGTTGCGCCAATCGATACGTCGTGCCTTCAGCTGGCGTTGCCTCAAGATTGTAATTATTGCCAGTTTCCTTCTGATATTCCACCAAGCGATCGCGCATAAAATCAAGCGTCTTCTCAGCAAAAGCCTTACCTTTTTCCGTGCCAATATCAACGCCTAGTAAATTAAGCGCCGCCTCGTTCGTGCCAATCAAACCAATGGTTGAAAAATGGTTCTTCCAATATTGATTGAAACGCTGCTTAATGTTTCGCAAATAAAACTTGGTGTACGGATACAAATTAGCGTCAGTCAATCGCTCCAAAACTTTACGCTTGGTTTCCAAACTGTCCTTTGCCATATCCATAAGTTCAGCCAAGCCCTTAAAGAATTCTTTTTCGTTCTTAGACTTTAGAGCTAGTCGTGGCAAGTTTATAGTTACAACACCAACCGAACCAGTCATTGGATTTGAGCCGAACAAGCCACCGCCACGATATTCCAATTGACGATTATCAATACGCAATCGACAGCACATCGAGCGCGCATCTTCTGGATCCATGTCGGAATTGATGAAGTTTGAGAAGTACGGAATGCCGTATTTAGCGCTAGCTTCCCACAAACTTTCAATCACCGGATTATCCCAATTGAAGTCCTTGGTGATATTAACCGTTGGAATTGGGAAGGTAAACACGCGACCATTAGCGTCGCCCTCAGAAAGAACTTCCAACAGCGCCTTGTTTAGCATATTCATTTCTTCTTGATATTCGCCATAAGTCGTGTCCTGCATTTCGCCACCAATAATCACTGGATTATCTGCCATGTGTTTTGGACATTCAAGGTCAAGTGTAATGTTGGTAAACGGCGTCTGGAAACCAACACGAGTCGGCACGTTGACATTAAAGACGAATTCTTGAATAGCCTGTTTTACTTCCTCGTAGCTCAATTTGTCGGCGCGAATAAACGGCGCTAATAGCGTGTCAAAATCAGAGAAAGCCTGCGCACCAGCCGCCTCGCCCTGTAATGTATAAAAGAAGTTTACGACTTGACCAAGTGCTGATCGGAAATGTTTGGCTGGCTTAGATGCAACCTTACCAGCCACGCCAGTAAATCCCTCCTGTAATAAGTCAGTCAAGTCCCAACCGACACAATAAACGCTTAGCAAGTTAAGGTCGTGAATGTGCAAGTCGCCTTCTTTGTGAGCTTGTCCAATCTTCGATGTATAAATCTTATCCAGCCAGTAAGTCTTCGTGATTTCCGCTGAAACATAGTTATTCAGACCCTGAAGACTGTAGCCCATATTAGAGTTTTCATTAACTTTCCAGTCCAAATTTTCCAGATATTTATCAATCAAATCAACGTGTGCATTAGAGGTAATTTCGCGCAATTTTTTATGCTGATCACGGTAAATAATGTACGCCTTTGCAGTCTTCTTAAACTTAGAGTCAATCAACGCATCCTCAACAATGTCCTGAATATCTTCAACGCTTGGTAGACGCTTTTGGTTACGAGTTTCCAAAACACCCAAAACCTTGTCGGTCAATTCAACTGCTTGAGCGGCGTCAAATTCACCAGTTTCCAGTCCTGCTTTTTCAATTGCTTTTTCAATTTTTTTCCGATCAAATTTAGCAGTTCGACCATCGCGTTTTTTAATTGATTTATACATTTCCCCTCCTTGTTTATAAAAATAGCAAACTAGCCCAACCTCTCCAGTGGGTACGTGTTGCAAAAAACGTTATTTATTTTCTAAAACACCATATGTAGTGCTTAATATTGAATATACACGCGATATATAGCGTCTGTCAATGAAAGTACATTGTATTATTTACATACGAGATGCGGAAGTATTTGCTCCCTCTGATAATACCAAAACGTCGCGGTGAATCAGATCGACAATTTCTGCCTGAGACAGCTGTTCACCGATTCGCTGCTCGCCTGGTACATTCAAAACATCTTGATCTTTCCACCACTGGCTCATTTCTAATTCGCCAAATTCATGAGCGTTTGGCTTGGTAGCGTGGCGGCGCACCGTTTCCTCAAACGATACGTCAAAATAATAAATCAGTTTTTCACCCTGAAAATCATCCAGCAGCCGGCACAGCATCGCGCCGTATTTTTTATTACTCAAAATACCCTCCAAAATCACCGTATAACCAACGTTATTGCCATACATACATAGATCGTAAATCAGCTGAATCGCCGGATTGCTTTCGCTATCTTTCACGCGCAGTATTTCCCGGCGCACCACATCCTGTGACACCAACATCGTGCCGCAGCCTAGTTGATGCTGGAGTAAGCGCGCCGTGCTGGTTTTGCCGCAACCAGAATTACCGCGAAGAATGATTAGCGGATGAGAAGCCGTCACATACGCTCCAGTAAATCATAAGCAACAGCCGCTGATAACGCCTGCATTTGACGAAGATTATCACCCGGCTTGAGTGGTGGTTTTAGGCTACGTGTAAGGAAAAATCCGACAAATGACGCCAGCATTTCCACGTTCAACTCACCTAGCCACAGCGTTACGTCATGACCATGGCGCGCCATATCAACCAGAAATTCTGTCGCACCAGATCCCTGGGATACATAAGAAGCCCAGTTCCAGTCAACCAACTTCAACTCACCAGTTTGCGGATTAAATGCCAAATTATCACTACGAACATCCGAATGATTAAAGCAATCTTCCGTCTGCTTGGCAAATTCTTTAGCGCGCACCGAAATATCAATCAACTCATCGCGCTTTTCTAACAGCTCAATTATAGCCTGACAACGCCGCTGATTAACCTCCAACTGATTTGGCAATAGTTTTTGATAATTATCAATTAACCGACGACGAATGTCAGAGTCAGCAATAATCTGATCAATCCCATCATCTAAGCCAAGCTTTTCCGCCGCAAACGGTTGTAGTTGCAATTCTTCAATCAACTCCTGCGGCAATTTTATTTTTTCCAACTCGCGAACCGCGGTTATCACCGTCGAAATATAACGTTCCGCGACAGAGTTATCCGTCGGAAGTTGCCACAACCACCCATCTGACGAAGCGTAACTGCTCGTCATCAACACGTAACCGTCATCAGCCAATTCAGTCCAATCAGCAACATATTGCGGATAAGTTTTCTGCAACAAACGCGTTACTGCATAATCTTTTTTTAGCCAGCCTAATTCCCGCTCGCCCTCATCCGACAATAAATTAGCATCAACTTCTTTAACGAAAATCGTTCGACCACCAGACGACACTAACGCTCGACGATTAAGCGAGAAGCCGCCACTTACTGGCGTGATCCGTAATTCAGATAAATCAACGTTTAGCTCCGTCGCCGCGCACTGCAAGGCTCTGTCGGTTAATAATTTATTGTGATCTGACAATGTTTCCATGTACAAATTATAGCATCAGACAGCTTAAATCCGCTTGGTGAATATCATTACTCGGCTATTACGAGTTTGAGAATTTTTTATCCATTCTCCTGCACATGTCATCAAATTCAGACCCTCAGATACACCATCAGCTGGCCGAATAAAACTATTCATATCCACATCGGATAATTTAACTGTTTGTTTTTTTATTACCTGATAGCGCAGTATTTTACCGTCGCCACGCTCGACACTAATCGTATCACCGGCATTCAAAGTCTCTAGCTTATTAAAAACTCCGCCCAAAGTTGTACCCGACGCATGTCCGACAATAATAGATGCCCCTGGCTGACCTGGCTTAACGCTACCAGTGTACCATCCTGCATCAAAAATATTTATAGGAGACTGCATTGAGCCGTCCGAATTGACGTTCATCTGCAAAACCCTAGCCTTAACCCCCAACTTCTCAATGGTAATGACTCGCGGCAAATCTGCAGCAACCTTATATTTGGCAATAGCATCATCAGACACTTTAGTTTCGTCTTTACCTTCACTATTTTTTCGATCGTCCAGATTATCGCTACGCGCAGCTACTGGCGTCGCATTTACAGCGTTTTTTATTCGATTATTAAGCAGCCAGGAGTCAGCAAACGAATATATCGAGATTATCAAAAGAGCAGAAGCCGCAAAACTAGGTACTTTTTTACAAAAGTTGCTACCTAAAATATTTTGTAAATATCGCTTGGCGTGCTTTCTTCTACCGTCACGGCAACCATTAGCTATTGATTTTTTACAAATAACTAACAGGCGAGCCGAACGAGCTAATCTTTTATTAATTCGTGCATGATTTATTGGTTTTTTCGCATATTGCTGGGTCGGCCTCACCTTGGATTGCTGGGTCTGCCTCACCTTGGCTGGTGCGGAAGTGCGCACAACGTCCACAATGTTCTTCGTATTCACATTGCTGACAGTATTAGCGACAACATTACTTGCCAATCCACGCCGAGGTATAGTCACTCGCCCCCTCGCTCTTAATGGCGTCTGCAAACTGCGATTAATTTTTCGTTCTCTTTGTATCATTGTCTGTTTTTACTGCGGTAAACAGACACGCCCTGCACCGAACTACTTACGACGTGTCTGTCCGCTTTTAATTTTGGTTTTATTTTATTTTTTATTAAAGCTTTTTCGCTTTGCTACAATCAGCAATGCCACCGCTGAAGCTACTCCAGCCATAGCGCCAATCAAGTTAACAGCCAATTTTTCACCACCCGTATTTGGAACTTTTGGAGCTTTTGGGTCTTTCGAAGCTACCGAAGCTTTTGGAGCTACCGAGTCATTCAGTGCTGTCAGTACAACATCATTACCGTCACCGCCAACGTAACTAATCTTGAAAATTGCGCCATCTACAGTTATTTCCGCACCTTCCGGTAAGTCCTTAAACATTGCTGATCCTTCAATTGGGCTAGTGCCTCTATTATTAATGACCGTAAAGGTATCACCCTTCTTAATGACACCACCCTCTAAGTATGTTAAGTCTAATCTACCATTAGCTAGACCGGCGCCGTAACTTACATCAATCTGGTCATAATGGTCTTTGTTTAGAATTTTCATCTTATAAACACTGGACTCCATTAGAGCGAAAGTTCTCGCAGTAATTTTACTTATTGAGTTGTTGCCTGGAGAAACAACACCGTATACATCAAACTCGCCCCCAGTAATGTCACCGCTGATCACACCGCCTTCATAAACACTTATCGAACGACTACCATTTAGTAAAACTGTTTCACCTTTTTTAACAATCACATGCTCAGTAGGTTTGTCGCCGTCTAATTTTATGAATTTAGGCTCATGGGCATTACCGTACAGACCATTCGGGGTGTTGCTGCTGGTATTATTTGAAGACTCAACCAATATAGTACCTTCATTATCTCTATGAGCAACGAACTTACCAGGGCCGCTAAGTTTTCCTGTGATCTTTATTGTAACATTCGGCTCTAGCTTATATTCAACATCACCGTTAAGTACAATATCACCAGACAGAACAGTCGTTGCGTCTGAACCAACAGTAGCGAGACTGGCTATACAATGTCCCCCATAAGAAATCATTGCACCATTTTCAAAAGTAATTTTACTGGCGCTTGTCTCATTGTTAAAAGGACTAATCTCTAACCGGCCTTTATTTTTAATCAAGATATTATTAGCGCCCTCTAGCCTCACACTAGCATTTTCTCCGACAATTTTTTCTGCAGCTTTTACAAAATACTCCATCCCATTACATCCAGCATTAGCAACCTCAAAACGGTTTATTGTCAGTTTGTTCTTAAATACACCATCAAATCCATTCGATTTCATGTTTGACAAGCCAGTGACAGTGTCAACAGAAACAACCGGTATTTTATTACGATTGTCTTTATTATCGATACTGGTAAAGTCGCCAGTAAATTCAGCATCTGGCGTAAATCGCATCTTATCAATCTTATAGTTGGCGCATTGCCCGCCACCAGAAAGACTACTCAGCTTTTTAACTTCTAATCCTGACAGAGCTACCGTTAAATCGTTCTGGATGTTTTCCTGACCACCCACAACACACTTAAACACCAGCTTAGAACCTGCTGTTGGCGCTGAACCTTCTTGCCAGTTACCAGCGGTTGACATTTTATGATCACCAGCTGCGCCAGTCCAAGTAAATGTAGCCGGCGCAGCATTAACTGGCTGGTGGAATATCCCCGCCCCAACGACAGCAGCCACAGCCACAACACTGGCTAATTTAGTATAAGAAACACCCATTTTTGTTTCCCCCCCATACATGTTTGTATTTTTAATTTAGTTTACGCATTCACAATATCATCGCTAAATATTTTTTACAAGCATAATTGTATAAAATACAACAAAAAACTATATACTCTATCTGTTTCGCTTTTGCTTTTATTACACTTATTGTTATAATTGGTGTCTAACATAAGTTTAAGGGGAGTGTATGTTAATAAGAAAACGCTTTTTAAATACAAAAGTTAAAATATTAACTGGAGTAATAGCTGCTGGACTATTCATTGGCGGATCACTACTTACCTTGCCAACTGGACAAGCTAAGAGTGTCGTTAGCGATGATTATCCATTAAATGACAGCACCAACTGGAATCAAGAGCCTGTCTGGCGTGATGAGTTTAATGGCACATCGTTAGATAAAGATTCTTGGAATATATACGCCAGTGGATGGAACGCTAATAACGTCCAAAGCTGCTACAGTAGGAGCGAAGAGAATGTGAATGTTAAAAATGGTAGTCTAAACTTAATAGGACTATACAAGCCTGGCGCGCGCTGTAAAGGAAATGAAAAAAGCGGCAACTTCACCTCTGGATTCGTAGAAACGAAGGGTAAGAAATCTTGGACTTACGGCTACATCGAGGCTCGCATAAAAATGCCAAACAATAAGAGCACCTGGCCTGGTTTTTGGATGAGTCCTGACAAACCTACATACGGCAGTTGGCCTCGCAGTGGTGAAATTGACATCGTAGAAACTAAAGGTTCTAACTTAGATTATGCCGCCGCAGACGCTCACTGGGGACTTTCAACAAGCAATAAAAAACATGCTCAAGGTAGAGATTTGCCAGCTGGATTTAAAGACACTACTCAGTGGCACACTTACGGCGTAAAATGGACTGAAGGAAAATTGGAATATTACATTGACGGCGTAAAGTTCCACACCGTCAACGGATTCGATCAGCCAAACGCAGCAAACACGCCTTATGGTCCGTTTGATCAACCATTCTTCCTGCGACTTAACTTAGCAATTGGCGGTGATTACATTGACGGTAAAGGCAGTAAATGGTCAAACGCCTACAACGCCCTAGCTAAATATCCAAAGTCATTCCCGGCAACTATGTCAATCGATTATGTCCGCGTATACGAAAGGCGAACAGCTAAGGAAGTCAACGTGCCAGATAACAATT